>Ga0169931_10009193_pt1 | contig 14301 bp, 6 predicted proteins | sample Kivu_15m_20L_FD_129675 | JGI IMG/M metagenome (GOLD analysis project Ga0169931, IMG submission 129675) | Freshwater microbial communities from Lake Kivu, Western Province, Rwanda to study Microbial Dark Matter (Phase II) - Kivu_15m_20L... | ecosystem: Environmental > Aquatic > Freshwater > Lake ...
ATCAAATATAAAAAATTAATGATGCACATATGATGACTAAAATATTGACGGTAGAAAAGATGATTAAACTTAAGATTTAGCATGATGATCTATAGAAAAAGAAAGATACTATCTTCCGTATCAGAAATTAAAGAAATAAGTTATCGTTATTAAACAAATCTCGTAACGTTCATAATTCTTAAAAAATAAGGCAGATGAGTTTATTGTAATCGAAAATAATAAAATAATATATTGACTAAAAGAAATAATAGACTATTTAGATAAAGAGATCATTAGCTGATAAGATAAAAAGTGATAAAAACAGGCTTAAAGATAGAATAAAGCGATATTAGGTATTTATTTAGATATTTAGCAATTTAAACTTTAGCAGGGACGAAAGAATTATTAGAATAAGATGGTGGCATTGAAAGAGGCTCTTGATTAACGATAGAAAAAATTAGATTATTTGTATAGATAATAAATTAAGGAATAAAGAAATTATTAGACGACAGAACAGGTTACAAAATAATATTTAGGAACACTTTTTCCTACAGCCACAGAAACAATATGATTATCAAGAAACAATTTATTCTTATAGTCGTAAGCTGATATTTTTAATAATATTAAATTTACTAAATTCAGAAATTATTAAATTGAATAATGATTTTATTTTATTTTTCTATATATTCTATAAGATGAATAATAAGAAAAAAACATATTTATCTGAAAGATATCATTAATAACCATCAAAATTTAGATTGAAGACCCATCGTCGAGTTGATACGTAATTTATTGAACCTCAGGTATAGCATAAAAATATAATTAATATGGTGAATGATCATATAAAAAGCAAAAAACATATAAGGTTTTTGAGTGAATTGTGTGATATGGAAAATAATGATTAAAAAATTAAGACTAAAAAAAGTATAAAATTTATAAAAACAAAACCTTAATAATAACAAAAAACTGATAAATAAAATAATAAAAATGATACTAGATATATAAATATTAATACAACACACAGATAATAAGTAAAAACTTTTAACTAATACATAAAATATCTTCGTAACAAAAAACCTAAACTTCATAAAAGAGATATAAGTGTCTTTCGTTTAAATTATAAATCAAAGCGTACAAATAATAAAATTTAATGCTAAGACTAGCCCATTATGGATAGGATAAAATATGATATATGTTGTAGTATATTAGATATGACTTTTAAAAAGATTTAGACTCTTAAGTCATTAGGATATTCAGATGTCAAAATAAATTAATGGATACTTAATTTTTGTACAAACTCAAGAATATATCTTAAAGATATTTTTATGAAAAATACTAATAAAAGTATATATAATGAGAATGAGGATTATCAATATTAAAAAAACATAAAAATAATCTAAGAAAAGTTAAAATATAAAATAAAGAAGACAAAAGATCATTATTCTTTCATCTAAATCTAATAACTAAAATTATATGCAAGTTATATCTAATAAATCTTAGTCTCAAAGAATAATTTAAGAATCTCTTAAATAGAATCATCGATTCTATAAAAAATATCAAATAATGTATTGAAACGTAATAGAAATAAATAAACAATATTTAATCGTTAAAATCAGCATGAAATAAATAGTTTAAAGAAAGAATTACATATGTTTTAAAGTAAATATGGTTAATTTTAATAATTTTCTAAGATTAATAAACTGAGATTTTTAAAATTGAATTAGACATAGAATAAAGTATTAGAAAGGTATCATTATATTATATAGCATTAACACAGAAAAAATAATTATAATATAGATTATATTAATGCTATTAAATCTACTATATGATCATATTGCATTTATTTATATTTGCTTTTTTATTATTTATATATAATATTTTTATATAATATAAAAGAAATGAAAGTTGAGGACAGGTAAAACAAAAATGTTCAGAAGCCTAATAAAAAAAATAATAATAAAATCGATTAAAATGTGTTATTTCTTAAAAATATATCAGAGATTATCACAAAGCTGATTTAATCATATGAAAAAAGATAAAAAATAGTACTTAAAGATTTAATACATGATGTAACTAAGAAAAACAGATTGCCCAAAGCTCCGAAATTAGTATAAATCATTAGTGCACTTCCTTAAAATTATAAAAATAAATTAACCCCTTTGCTTAAGGCAAAGCCTGTAAGAACGGCAAGTGGAATTGCTGTAGTAGCAGTCATGTGTAAACCACATAGATGTCCTCATATTGCTACAACAGGTAATATATGTGTTTACTGTCCTGGTGGACCAGATTCTGATTTTTAATATTCAACTCAATCTTATACAGGGTATTAACCAACATCTATGAGAGCTATTAGAGCTAGATACAATCCATATATACAAACAAGAGATAGAGTATAACAATTAAAGAAAATTGGTCATGATGTTGATAAAGTAGAGTTTATTATTATGGGTGGAACTTTTATGTCACTTGATGAATAATATAGAGATTTTTTTATAAAGAATTTACATGATGCTTTGAGTGGACATGTATCATCAAATCATAAAGAAGCAGTTCAATTTTCATAACAAAGTAAAGCTAAATGCATCGGTATTACCATTTAAACAAGGCCTGATTTTTGTGGAAAAAGGCATCTTTCTGATTTATTGTCATATGGATGTACAAGATTGGAAATTGGTGTTCAAAGTATATATGAAGATGTTGCTCGAGATACTAATAGAGGGCATTCTATTGAGGCTGTTAAAAAAACTTTTGTTTTAGCAAAATAATGTGCATATAAAATTGTAACACATATGATGCCAGATCTCCCTAATATGGGAGTTTAGAGAGATTTGTAAAGTTTTAAATAATTTTTTTAGAATCCAGCGTTCAGACCTGATGGAGTCAAAATTTACCCAACTTTGGTCATCAGAGGAACAGGATTATATTAACTATGGAAAAATGGTAAATATAAAAATTATCATCCAAACGATCTTGTTTAAATTGTAGCAAAATTACTTGCGTTAGTTCCTCCATGGGTAAGAGTCTATCGTGTTCAAAGAGATATTCCTATGCCATTAGTTACATCAGGTGTATAAAAAGGAAATTTAAGAGAATTAGCCCTCGCTAAAATGCAATAAATGAATGTACCTTGCAGAGATGTCAGAACAAGATAAGTAGGAATCAAATAAGTTCATTTTAAAATCAAGCCAGAAAATATTGAATTGATAAGAAGAGATTATGTTGCCAACGAAGGTTGGTAAACTTTTATCTCATATGAAGATCCAAAACAAGATATATTAGTTGGACTTTTAAGATTAAGAAAATGTAGTAGTCAAAGTTTTAGACCATAACTTGGAGAATAATGTTCTTTAGTTAGATAATTACATGTTTATGGATCAGTCGTGCCTATTCATACTAGAGATCCTAATAAATTTCAACATCAAGGCTATGGTACAATGCTCATGGAATAAGCCTAAAGAATCGCAAAGTATTAGCATGGATCAAAGAAAATGGCAGTAATATCTGGAGTCGGAACAAGACATTATTATCGTAAACTTGGCTATTAGCTTTAAGGTCCTTATATGGTTAAATATTTATAATGATTATCTTATAATTAATATATATAGAACATATAATAGATATATACACAGTAAAATTAATATTATTATCAAGCTTATTCAAAAACGCTTCTAACTTATTAATCTTGATCAGCTTATAGGGCAGCTTTTAACTTGATAAATTATTCATTTTATTTTAATTTTCCATTTGTCTCATGATGTTTTTTAACGATTTCAGCCAATACTAATTTTACATTTACTACTTTATCTTATGCTAATTTTACCATAATATTCATAAAATGTTAACAGAATAGTTTATCATTATTCATCAATTTTTAACACATTATTAAAAATCTATATAAGAAATAAGGTACGATTGTCTTTGAGCATATTTTGGTGATGTTCCAAAAGCTTTTACTGATTCTATCAAACCTATCATCAAACCTTCTTATTCGCTTAACTTTTGAATGAAATCAGAGACTTTATGGGCAGCTTAATCTCTTACTGAACTTACTGAATCTGAACAGAATTTCAAAAGGATAGGCACAACATATTAAAATATAATTTGAGGTCTATAAATTTATAGAATTTGTCCAAGTTGTTTACTAATACATTACCTGATTCTCCATTTCTTTTGATCTTTTTGAAATTCTTAAAAAACTCCTATTAAAGATTATCTTTTATTTTAGCTTAATACATTCATTATTTATGATACATTTTTAATGACACCTAATTTTATTTAATCACTTTTATCTTTAAAGAAGTAATCAACGACTTTGAAAAGATATTTTTCAGTTAATGATTATCCGATTAATTTGGCTATCTCATGTAAACTTTAACTCATTGTCTGTTTTATTTTTTTATCATTGACTTTCAATAATTTTTAATATATTTTCCATAAATCACTCTCCCATTTCTATCTTCCAACTGCATTCAAAACTGCTGGAAAATTATATGCACAACTATATACAATTTAGTTTTATTTGCTTAAATTATTTATATCATTATCAGCCATTTTACAATATTACTTGAGAAGTTCTTGATTGAGTTTCAATCCTTTCAACTGGAATATAAAAGGTCCTAAGTTTTTATAAGCTGATATTCTGACCCATTTATTACTATCCTTCAAAAAGCTTATCATTGATTAAGTTAATGCACCTTCTTTTTCAGGATTATTACAAAGTTCACTTATTTATAATATGATATCAACACAAGCTTTTCTTATTGCCCAATTTGAATTATCCTTAGCTTTTGATTGATAAAACGAGAACAATCTCAAGAAAAATTGTTTATTGACTAACTTAGCTATAATAGGTAGATGTTTAATAGCTTATTTCCTGACTTTAAAGCTGATATCTTCACCCAAAGATAATATTTCTAGCCCAATAAACTGTTAACATAGATTTTTCCCAAAGCATTAGCTCATATTACTAAACAACTGTACTGCTACAATTCTGTTGTCTTAATTTTAATCATCATGTGCCATTTATATAACATGTTTAAGTACATAATCTCCTCTATCTTTATCATTTAATTTAAATGCTAAATGTGCCAATTATTTTCCAGCTTGTTCTTTTATCTAAATATCCCATATTTTACGTCTAATTGATTAAGATTGAGATAATGATTGAGTAATGGTATTAATAAATTTTTGATCTGATCTTAAAAATCTTAATATTTTTATAATTGTTTATTGATTTCCATGATCTTATCTAATAATAATCTTGCTATATCATCTTTATCTTTTATCTATATGATATCATATATACTATTTTATTAAATAATGGTTTTAATAAGACGATACCTTCCTGTTTTAATTATTCCAACAAAAGTGCTAAATTTCTGACTATATTTCGTCTGGATATGATCATGATTTACCTTTGTTATGAATCTAGTTAATCATATTTTTAGATCTGTTCTTGTATTGTTTTGACATCTTTGTTAGCTATGTTATTATTAATTATTTCGATGTTATTTTTAGGGAAAAATTATTCGATATCACTATTGTTAATGCCTTATTTCAACTAACTCATTCTTTTATAAATATTTTCAAAAAATTAATATTAATATAAAAAGTTAGATATAATAGTTAGATATATCATTAATCTAATCATATGTTTTTATCAGTATTAATCAAACATATAAATTAAAAACGATTTAAAAAAGAATAATCAATTTTAATGAATGTTTTAATTACGAATAAAAAATGGCAATATATCGATGACTAAATTATAATAGCTTATCAATTTATCATATTATTTATCATAAAGTAAAATACATATATCATAAATAGACTCCATTGTCTTATTACTATTATTAAATAGCCATCATCTTCATCTATTTTTGTTCTTGTTCTTCTTTCATAAATTTTTATAATTCTAGTTTCGCCCTAGTCTACCGTATATCTATTCTATCTACATTTAACAATTCCTATATTTTACTATTCGAAGGATGATATTTAAGTTAATATAAATCTAATATTTTATCTTTCATCTCTCCACATAATCTTATTATCACTTTTAAATTATCTTATATTGCTTATAAAAAATCTTTATCACCCTACCAATCTTATTATTTTTGGATTTATTCATTAGAATATTCTAGCATCTTACATTTTGATTATATTGTTTAGCAATCGTCCAGTAATAGTCCTACGTCTTTTGTTAGTTATTTTTTAGGTCTAAATAAAATATGATCATACTGTTAGATACCTACTAGAGAGCCTTTTGGTCTAAAATCTGTTATATAGACACCTGGGGCTACTTGAAGTTATTGATGGGTCATTATATTTTAAAAAATATTTAATATTTGTGTATTTAATAAAGTTTAGAATATATAAATTTCTTCTTTATATTATGATTTGTACGAAAGAAGAAAGAACAAGTCGTGCGACTATATCTTATAGATAAAAAATAACATAATAATTTTAGCTAACCCTACCTTTTTTTAATAATCATAGTCCTTATGGAAAAGCTTTAAATTAAACTTTAAAATCTACTGAGAACTGTAAAACATTAACATCTACTCCGAAGATATCAAGTAGAAAATCTAGTAGAATATCAATAATGCCCTTCATAAGATAAAAAATAAAAGTCAACATGAAAAACAAAACTAATCTCTTTTAAACCAAGAAAAACCTATAAAAATTTAAAAACACTCATCCTTCTGTTCAAAAACCTAGATATGAAAATTCTTTCCATCGATTAAATATCTAATAATTCTTTACTATGCTATCTTTTATGTATAATAAAAATAAAAGTAATGCCTATAAGTTGTAAGTATTTATCGATGAATTTATAGTCTATTGTAAGACACATAAATAAAAATAACTAGTAAAATAAGTATTAAATATTAATACTATGTCATTTTATATCCGTAAATTTTTAATTAATAATGGATAAGGATAATTTAAATATAATAGTGTAAAATCATGTTAAGGATAACTATCTAAGCTCTTATTTTTCATAAGCTATGAATTATATCTATATAAAAATAATAAACAAGACTATGCAATGTTGGCTACCATACACAACGATATATAGTATTATTCAAGAAGGCTCAAGATGCTTAATTTAACTATATCATGATGCATGAATATGGGCAAGATAAATTTGAATTATCATGAATATTCAAAGGCATAGATATAATATCGTAAGGTATTGAAACTGGCAGTATTTTTAAATGATAAATATATGTAATAACGAGCTATTGATAAATTGGGTGTTTGTCAATATTATCGTGGTGATATAGTATTAGCAAATCATTTTCATAATAGTTTTGATAGATTGGCAGCATATGATAAGGCAAAGATGAAATAGAATTATTCTAATTAATATTAAATTAAAAAGATACTTTAATAAAAGACAAAAGAGAAGTCAGAAGAGGATAAGATTAACTAGTTTTATAATAAATAAAATATGTCTATAAATTTTGACAATAGAACTATCGATACGTAGTATGTTAAGAATAACTATATATAATTTAGAAATGAGCTGAAATAAATTATAAAGATAAGAGATCTAAGAAAGAAGGTACCTTTGATAAAGAGTATCATGGATAAAAATGCAAAAATAGGCATTAAAAAATATTATGGAAAAGGGTACTATGTTCCTAAGGCAAGTAAATTTCATAATAAACAATCATAATAAGTAAGTTAGTAGTGTTTAGTATCACATAAAAGTTACAATAGAAGTAATTTATAAGTGTAAACTATGAGAATTGATAAAAATTGTAAGATTATTGATCAAATATTAAATTTTTGTATGACTGAGTTTAAAAGTAGTAAATATATAGCTATTCAAGAGGAAAGGTAAAGTATTTATGAAGAGGAGGCAGCATGATCAATGTTATATAGTGAGATTTTTTGATTTTTATATTAATATTTATTATAGGAATTATGCCAAATTATAAGTTCTATATTGATTATAGTTAAAGAATATTTTTATTATATATAATATAATTTATATCAACAGTGACTAATAATGAGACTTGATCCATCTGTACAATATATCTTATATAGTATCTTCATTTCATCTCAAAATAATAAATGAGAATACTCGCAGCCATCGAAATGGGTATGAGAAATCATGAATATGTTCCAGCTGAACTTATAACTAAAATAGGAAATCTTCGAGGCGGATAAACTTTTAAAACTATACAAAAATTATTGAAAAATAAGTTTATTGTGCATATTGGTAATAAATGTGATGGTTATAAATTGACTTTCTTAGGGTACGATTATTTAGCTATTCAAACATTTATGAAAAGAGGGTTAATAAAAGATGTTATATGCAAAATTGGCGTTGGAAAATAATCAGATATATATAAATGTACTAATCTTTAAGGTGAATATATAGTATTGAAATTAACAAGATTGGGCAGAAATTCATTTAGAAGTATAAAGAAAAACAGATAGTATATTCAACATAGAACAAATTATAACTGGTTGTATTTATCTCGTCTATCATCTATGAGATAATTTTTATTTATGCAAATGCTATATCAATAAAAATTTCCAACTCCAAAACCAATCGATACTAATCGCCATGCAATTCTTATGTCTTTAGTAGATGGTGATACTTTATGCCATATACAACGTATGACTTCTCAATAAACTATTAAAAATGTATTTGAGATGTGTTCATAGTTATTAGTTAAATTTGCTAAATGTGGACTTATTCATGGTGATTTCAACTAATTCAATTTGATGGTAAATTAATAAGGTACTAAATTGACAGTAATTGATTTTCCTCAATGTATATCAGCGAATCATCCTAATGCAAAACATTATTTCAACAGAGATATTTAATGTATATATAAATATTTCGATAAATTAGCATAAAAATCATATGAATAAAATGTAAAAGATTGTTAATAAGGAGATATGAACAAAGATTATAAATTAAATGTTAGTGATTATCCTTTGCCTATCTTAGAGAATATCTAATTTTAAAAGAGATTAGATCATGAGATTAAAGTTAGGGGACATATTTCTTTGGAAGAATATAATTAGTTGGAAAAATATAGGACTTAGGAAGAAAGAATAAAGGCAGAGTTGTAATAAAGTTAATAGTAATAGGATCAATAATAAATTGAATAGTAATAATAAAATGTATAAGATTCATAAGAGAACAATTAATAAAAAATATAATTTAAATAATAATAGCTCGATCATTAAGTTAACATCGACACTAATTTTTTATAACTATAAGGTGTCTAAAAATAAAAATAAGTCTTTAAATATGACACTGAACTATAAAATTTAATAGCAAACATGTAATAAAATAAAATCGACTAACCATAATAACTAAAAAACGAAGACTAATAAGAATCTTCTTAATAATAATAGCGATTCAAAGGTATGACAGCTTATTAGATTCGTATGAAAATAAAATAATAGAAGCGAATATAGCGATAAAAGAAGAAGCAAGCAGTTAATACATAAGATTATATAAAGAAAGCATTAAGAAAAGGCAATACCCATAAAGTACACAATGGTCGTGGTAATCATGGCAAAAAAGATAAACAAAAATAGAATAATTATGCAATTAAATAAAATATGTGAATAAAGATATCTATATAATTTATTTTTTTTAATTAACTATTCTAATTAATATTTAATTGTGTAAATAATCTCTTCATGAGATCGCAAACACTTTTTAAGTAGACTTATATTAGATTGCATAATACTTTATAAAAAGTACAACAAATAAAAGATGGTCCTTTCTTAATGGCTAAAAGAAAAACAATGTTTTGTATGTTTTTAATAATTATAGAAAAGATATCGAATGTGTTTCAACTCGTAAATAATATTTAACATAATGTAAAAGATATTCAAAGTTAATATGTATAAGCTTAGTTATCAAATGTTGAATAATTATTAAGAAATAGAAATTTTTCTATGTATTATGACTATCATAAGAAAGGATTTTAATTAATAAACAACTAAAAAATATCAGAGACATTAACTTCATTAAAAATAAATATAAAAAGTGCATCTATCTAAAATTTGGATCATCCTCAAATAAGAAATACTCTATATTTTCATGAATTGAAAGATATGTAAAAATATTTTATATTAAAATATCCTAAAAATTCACCTAGTATTATTATTGACATTGTATAGATTTTATAAGATAAATATTTAGAAGTAATGTATAAAATCAATTAATAGATGCTTAAAATCCATTAGGTTTGCCTATAAAAGCAAGGCCATTGCAGTTCATGATAGAATTTAATAATTAATTCATTGTAGAGTTTCATACTAGATATGGAAATGTAAAATGAGATATATGTAGATTAATATAAGAACTATACGACTTTTATAAAAAAATGTAGAAAAATTAGATAAAAAATGTAATTATGTACTATATGGGATGAATATACCAAGGTTAGTACAAAAGGTATTATTTTAATATGTACAAAATCATCTTTATATTGATGAAAAATAGTTATTGATTTTTCATAAATTGAGTCATATTGGTGGTCGAATAGAATAAATTTAATGCTTGATGAATCTTTTTGATTTTTACAGCGATGATTTGATTTCATGATTTTTATATTACTTGTATATAACTATCAAATAACTATTTCAATCAATATATCTTATATATTATAGTTAAATACTCAATATAATGAGATTATATCTATTGTCACTATCATTTTTATTGATATGTTAATTATAATAATTATATTTATCCAAATATGAACGATAGCAATAAAAAATCAAATGATACTTTTCTATAGAAATTTAAAGGAAAAACAAATAGAATAGATAAACATGGTATTAATTTTGTATTAGATCCTTTAGCTGCATAAAAACAAACCTTTAATGTAAGGGAACATATATCCAATAAACGAAAAAATCAAAATTAAAATAATGATTTTTCCTTGAAATAAAAATTATTTCAATTAGAAGCTAATATACAAAAAACTCGTCAATCTAAATATTTAGACCCGATAGCAGCTAAGATATCTGTACGGTCAAAGATATAATCATCAAAAATAGACACTCTTCCACCGATATTACCTGTCAAACCACCGACAGGTGTTAAGAAGAATAATATGTCATTTGATTAAGTATCCCATCCTCCTTCAAGGTCAGTATCTGATAAATCTGAAGGTAGTCATCATAGAATATTTGGAAAATATCTTAAACTTGATTAATAGGCCTTAAAACATTTTGAATTTTTGCTTCAAATAGATAAGAAGAGATAGATGCGTAAAAACAGTGCTATTTTTTCAGATGGATGATATTTATATTTTTTAATATATTAATATATTATATGTTAAATCATGACCATTTAGGAAAATAATGTTATTTTGCTGGTGGAACTTATATATGTTAGATAACTTCGTTATTCCATTATCTTTTCCCACTCATTCGATGTGTATTATCTTCACTAAATCTATGAAAAAATTGATGAGGAAAGTATGGATTTTTATTAATATCTTATTGAAAGCTTTACCCTAACGATTGTTTTGCTGCTGTTGTAAATACTGAGCTATTTTTATGACTGATTCCTTAAGTGACTTTACCTGTGACATCGTAATAATTATTTTTGTTTATTATTAAAGATTGAGAAAGAGCATTATTAAGTCCATTTTATAAGCCTCTTTTATTATGTGGTTTTACTATTTATATATTTCTTTAGATAGGTTCAATATGTTTTTATGGTGGTACATACCATTAGATTACTCTTTTATGTTCTGGATTTTTAGGTCCAAATCGTTCTATTTCTTTTAAATGTCTTTGAAGATATAGTTATTTTTGATAATATCTATTCCTTGGTACAGCCCCTGGAATATCATCTGTGAATAATGACCTCATAAATTTATCAAAATATGTATATATACAAATCAATAATTATATAATGTTACTTATAATAAACCTCAAAAATAATCATTCATTTAACTTTTTAATAATAATTAAAAGGTGTTATTAATACCCCAGCCATATTTTTATATTTTTAACCAATTTATTTATCCCTTTTACTCTTTTTTTATATGTAATTTATTCTATCAATTTCTGCCTTTAAATAATTTTATTTCTTGATTCTTTGGCATTATTTCAACATAATTTTCAATCTCTAATCTAGATTTGTCTAATGATGAGTCAACATTTGATTATTTATATGATCAATTTTATCATAAAGAGGATTTAATTTATCTTTAACTGTTTTTGAAGGTATAAGCCTTGAGTTTTAATCTATCAAATATTGTAATTTATTAATATGCAATTTTAAATATTTAGATACATAATTCTAATAATTGATTCTTCTTTAGACTTCAGATTTCTTTTCTTTGATTTCCAAGCCGTATAAAAGACATAGATAGTTTTGTACTTTATTATTAAAAGATTATTTCATAGTATAATTACCTTATAACTAAATAATTATATATTTACATCTTTTTATTTCATTTATTTAGCTTAATTTAGACAGCTTTTGACATCTTCCATAAATACTGTTATTATAATTTTTAGTTAATTAAATTTTTACCGCTCGAATTAATTGCATATACTTAGTATCATTTCTTATATGATCTTCTAGAAAAGGTAGATTGATTTGAATGATTATATGACTTAATTAGTTTTTATAAAGAAATCTTATGAGAGTTTCATGATTTAGCTGACATTATATTTATATTGAAGATGATCTAAGATTTATTAACTTTGCTAATATTGACGTTCATGGGCTTATTGCTGTTTTTTAGATTATTATTATTTTTATTGGAATTGTTTTAAGCTTATGCGGATGCTTTTTGATGATTTTGATGTTCTTTCAGTCATAGTTAACTAGTATAATATATATGTAATTTATTTAAATTTGATGTTATTTTATAAAGATAAATTAAAATAATATCGATATTGCTTGAAATATATTAATATATATTGATAATGAATTATTTTAGTATAAATCGTGTTAATTATTTTTTTAATTTTATTGAAATCTTTCTATATTTTTAATTTTATTGGAGGCTATGGCAGATCTAGATCTTTCAAGGCATTCTTTGAACTCTTCACAGTCAAAACAAAAATATTCATTCTCTAAAACAAAAAGATTTTTATAATCTCATAAACCAATGTATTTTTAATGAAATCGTAGATGTTAATCTTTATATCAATTACCTACTACTCAAACAAAACGATCAACATCTCTTGGATATGGTAATAAAACTTTAGGGATCAATAATAATAAATTTTTGCCTGGAGTTGGCACATATAGTTTAGAAGGTGATTTCAATCCAGAAAAAAATAAAAATCGTTCGATCTCTTTTGGAGTTAGTAGAAGTGTATTTAATGAATTATCAAGCAAATGTAACTTGGTGGACCATTGGGTAATGTTAAAAAGTTTTTATAAAAATTACCTGCTCCTTGTGCTTACTAAGCAAAAGACGTCTCAGATAAACGAGCACCATTATTAAGATCACGTCTTTAAGATTATTAGATGAAAAAATTTGCTAAAAATCCAGGACCAGGAACATATAATATGGATTAAATGGGAAATAAGAATTATTACATAAATTCTCGATATAAAAATTAGACAAATGGAAAGATGTCATAGTTATCAAGAGGGAATTCATTAAACAAAAGCAGTCCAGTAGGACCTAGTGATTATTCACAAGTAGATAGTATTAATGATCGAGGTCGATATCAATTAGCAAAAAATCCAGGGATACAATCATGTGCATTTCCTAAATCTTTAAGACCAGGTCCAGCATAAAAAGGTAAGGCTTTTATTCCTGGTCCAGGTTAATAGTACAAATTTATTTATTTAGTCGATCATTTTCAAGTTTCGGTTGATTATTCAATGATAATCTATTAATAATTTAATAATTTAATATCTATAATTATAAGTTTATACTAATAAAAAATAATAATTATAATGAAGCAGGTTATCTTTGTAATCTTTTGCTTAATTTTCTTAACAAATAGTGGAAGAATTTTAAATGGAGACGTAAAAGTTGATTACGCTAATGCTGGATATATGACTGAATTGTCATTTTCTTTTATGCTCTCAAATTCTCTTACCAATACTGATTTTTTACGAATTGCATTACCGTTCCCTTTTCATTCTGAACTCATCCCTGCATTTCCTGCAACTTAAGGACTTTCAAGTCCTCTTGGACTTTTAGTAACATATCAAACAATGGATGGTAACAATAATATAGCCCCAACTAAATATTATGCTAGGGTTCTTACAGATACAATAGATAGTTCAAATTATTTCGTTCAATTTTATGCAACAAATAGAAAAACAATAATAAATATAGCTGCTAATCAATG
>Ga0169931_10009194_pt1 | contig 14301 bp, 14 predicted proteins | sample Kivu_15m_20L_FD_129675 | JGI IMG/M metagenome (GOLD analysis project Ga0169931, IMG submission 129675) | Freshwater microbial communities from Lake Kivu, Western Province, Rwanda to study Microbial Dark Matter (Phase II) - Kivu_15m_20L... | ecosystem: Environmental > Aquatic > Freshwater > Lake...
GTGGGCAACGAGATCATGAGACCACCAAGTTCAGCATTTGTGATGCAGAACAGAAATTTACACTGTGTGACCCATACAACAACGGTGAGTACTAAAGTCTACATACGATGGGGCGGATCTATTTATCTATCTTTTGTCTCGCTCTCTCTCTCTGCGCTATTCTGGAAGATTGCGCAAACTACAATACGAGCAACGAACGAACGAACGAACGCACCATCAATCACCATCAACATCTTCTACATATCAGCGAAAACGCGGAAGATCCATCGTACTGTATCGTATCTGAATCCTTTAAGTGTATTTCGGTTCAAGTTTTATATTGCGTCACTCATTTTCGACATTTGATTTTACAACAAGGACCACCATTCGAAATGAAAATCACTACACTGGCATGCGCTGCTGTTGCAGCATCCTTGTTCATCAGCTCTGATGCATTTATTCCATCCTCTGCTATACGGTATGCTTTTCTAATATATGTCATTATATTTTCTTTACTCTCTCTCTCTCTCTCTCTCTAGGTCTAAACTTCAATTCCTTTTTTTCAAGACGACGAACTAGCGTCGGATTACATGTTTCTACTTCATCCAATGCACCGAGTGTATCTTCAGCATCAGGGGAATGGTCGCCCGAATCATGGCAAGCAAAGAAAGCTTCTCAAATGCCTGTTTATGAAGATCCACGAGAACTGAATGATGCCGTGGAAACATTAAAACGATGTGCTCCACTTGTCTTTGCGGGAGAAGTTCGATTATTGCATGAACAATTGGCAAGGGCATGTCATGGGCAGGGATTTGTTTTAATGGGTGGTGATTGTGCTGAATCTTTCAATGAATTCAATGTAAATCATGTTCGAGATACATTCCGTGTCATCCTACAAATGGCATTGGTACTTACTTTTGGATCCGCCATGCCTGTAATAAAAATTGGGCGTATGGCTGGACAATTTGCTAAGCCACGTTCAGAACCCGATGAGGTCCGGAATGGTGTAGCATTACCTTCCTATCGTGGAGATATTATTAATTCAGATGTTTTTACTCCTGAGAGTCGACGAAACAACCCATTACGAATGGTAGATGCATACAACCAATCTGCGCAGACACTCAACATATTGAGAGCATTCTCCACGGGAGGGTATGCAGACATTTCTCGTCTCCATGCATGGAACTTAGATTTCGTCGAGTCGACGAATGAAGGTTCACGCTATCGCAAATTCGCAAGTAAGGTCGATGAATCTCTTCGTTTCATGAAGGCCATTGGCATTGACACTGCCAACGATGCATTTACCAAGACCAACTTTTTCACCGCACATGAATGTCTCCTACTTCCCTATGAACAAGCTCTTACACGAAAGGACTCGACGACTGGTAAATGGTATGATTGTTCTGCACATTTGCTTTGGGTGGGTGAGAGAACTCGTGAACTTGATGGTGCTCACCTAGAGTTCACTCGTGGCATTGGCAATCCTCTTGGAGTTAAAATATCGGATAAATGCACACCAGAAGAATTGATTCGAATTATTGACACAATGAATCCCAATAATGTTCCTGGTAAACTATCTATTATTGTCCGCATGGGAGCCGAGAAACTTCGTAAGAATTTGCCTGGACTTATCCGAGCTGTTCAAAGAGAAGGAAAGTCTGTGTTATGGATCTCAGATCCTGTTCATGGAAACACTCGTAAAGCAAGTAATGGATTCAAAACGCGTGATTTCGACAACATTCGTGCTGAGCTTCGGGCTTTCTTTGATGTGCACACGGAAATGGGATCACATCCCGGAGGTGTTCACGTAGAGATGACGGGTGAAGACGTTACTGAAGTATGTGGTGGAATCAGTGATGTTACTGAGGCAACCTTGGGAGAACGCTACAATACCTATTGTGATCCGAGACTAAATGGGCAACAAGCATTGGAATTGGCTTTCTTGATTGCCGAAAGAATGCGATTGAGAACAGGGCTCCCTCCGATTGAATAAAGTCGGCGTCGATATCGTCTAGTAAACAACTTCGTCAATTAATTCATAAATAGAGAATCTTCCATTCAATGGCTACGTAGTTATGTATTACTTCGCAGAAGTATGCACACAAAATTAAGTATATACGGAAACCGTGACCATTTATGTCATAATTTGATTATTACGTTCTTGTGTCTAGTTCCTTCCTGGTGTCATAAATGGTGGAGGAGGAGGTAAAGGTCTTTCGTGTGGTTTCGCTGCTGCTGCAGCTGCATCAGGAATCCTGGTAGTGAATGCAGGTGGAGGCGGGGGCGGTGGTAACATCGTACTTGGTGGCTGTTTCGAGTCTTTAACGGGGTTGCTCATGATTGGTGGAGTAGCATTCATGCCAGGATTGAAAGGTGGCACCGAACCAACACTCGTTGGCATATTTTGTCCATGGCCCGGTAGAGTGGGCGGTGCCATATTACGAGCAGGCACACTTACAGGTTCATTACTACCAACATCAGTCAAGGCTGGTGCTATAAACTGCAAGGTTGGCATATTCTGCGAGATCTGTTCAACTGTTTGATTGCCAGCACGGATATTTACCGGAGGATGAGGAGTGTTTACCGCCTGACGTTGTATAGCTGGTACAGGCGGTGCGGACAATCGGTTTAATTGCTGAGTTTGAATGGTTCCATATGACGTCTGTTGTGGACTCGTATTTACTTGAGATCCGGGAACAGGAGGAATGGATCCTGGTCCACTTGCAATTCGAGATGGTAGACTTGGTCCTACATTTATTCCATGACCTGGAGGCATCGAGTGTAATGATGGAGGTGGTACATGGGTTTGTTGTCCTGGTGGATAGTACTGAGATGGAGGAGCTTGACCGTTCGGCATAGGCTGAGGGTTGTATGGTGGCGGTGGCGCTATCACAGCAGGACGTGGTGGTTGGTTTTGACCTGGACTTTGTGTAACCATTGGTGGCATCTGCCCGGTAACAGCGGGATGAACCCCAAACGGTGGGGTAGACCCGTGAATGGTCCCAGGAGTAAGTTTCTGTCCAACGTTGGGGCCTGATATTCCCATACCCACAGAAGCCGTTGCTTGTCTGTTGATAAACTGCATAAAATCACTGTAATTATACGTGCCACCATTAAACTGTGCTCGATCTTCTATAAGATGCCAGAAAAAGCGAGACTCTTGAATAGCATCGCCTTCCCGGATGATAATGACTTTCGATGCAATAGGCGGAAGATTACTTTCTCGAAGACCTTGTAATACTGAATCAAGACGCGACGCTATATCATTTCCTTGACGAATGAGGGAAATCTGACAATCGCAAGGTCAATTTATATTTTGAATCAGCATATTGTAATGTAAGGAACAATTGAAATTCCATCGCATACATACCTGATTCACATCTCCAATCAATTCGAGAGAATTAACCCCAAACAATGAGTTATTAATCGATGGACTTGATGCTCTTCCCACCCAAAGGTAAAAATCGTTTCCGTTATCAAGTAAAAAGATACCTTCACTACTGAGTCTATCAACACTCAGATTTACGGAGGGGGGTAACATAATATGATTTCTACCAGCGGTTTTTACATCGTGTCGATCACTGGAGGAGTCAACGTCACGTGAAGGTGTTCCTACAGTAGCATCCATATTGTGAATGGTAAAGAGTTTAGGATGAAGAAATGTAATCGTTGAATCCACAAACATCTCGTTGATCAGCATATGAGCGGCGATACGTTCATCCGGATGCACGTCGGTTCCACCACGAATGGAAACATTTTTCAAAAGTCCTAATGTATATAATGGAAGGAGCTCCAAATTCTTTGGAACTGTCGCATCCTCATCAGCGGCACCTCTCTGTTGCTGTCCAGGAGGAGGAACTACGTAGCCTGATACTGCTCGTTTATCACCTTCTTTTGCTGCGCGAAAAACATCTGCACAAGTCTGAATAATCCTATTGCGAGCAGTATCAAGATTAGTCTTAACACACATTTCCGATGCCTGTCGAGCCAGTAAAGTTAATGTTGATTCCGTATCAACAGATGCCATAAGATCTGTCATAGAGTTCGTTACGGGAAGCACATGAGAAGAGACACGAATACGGCGTTCTCCGTCGCTGCTGGTGTAAAGAAGAGCACTTTGGATTGTCACGTATTTACTGTTCACGCTCTGCTCGTCATGAGCTATATCGAAAGCATAAGTGGAATCAGCATTGCAAGCAGGTAAGGCCAGCAAATCTGTACCCCGAACGAAAAAATTACCATAGTAGTTGCTTATTTTCATTCCCTTGGTACATCGAATTCGAAGGACTGCTTCGAAGATTGTTGGTTGGGTTAGGGTTCGACATAATTGACTCTCCAGTTTTTGGCCATCATGATGTGCATTGAATGCTAAATGAGTGAATAAAGATCCAGAAGTTAGCTTCGGTAATTCACTGAGTGAGGAACAATCGATATACTGGTGTGGGAAAAGGAACAGATCAACCGCGATTTGGCATCGGCTAAACTCAATCGCTGTATCCTTATACCAACTCGAAATTGGTCGTAACATTGTGACTTCATCTGGGGTGCCCATTATATTTGGGTTTCCTCGCGGCTTCAATGCACCGTCACCTAAATTAGGCAAGACAGACTGGAACACGACCATCTTCCCACCGATGGCCTTTATCACTGTAAACGCAGCCTTTAGAGCAGGACCAAAGCAACTAACAGAAGGAGATGGCTTTCCCAAAAACATGGTTGGGAGATTATCTAACAAATTTTCCACGGCCTTCCGAGAATCTTTCAGATTTACTAACAAATCTACAGGGGCTGGAACGAATAACTCATTCAGGTCGCCGACTACGAGCATTTGGGCGTGATCAGAGCCAGGCTTCAAAAGGTAGTAGTGCACTGATGTATCGTAGGTGATGAAACCAATCATAGTTCGATCTCCACCCGGTAACTCATCAAGACATTTGCGTATAGTTTTGCAGACTATTTCAAGCATACCATTCTGTACTGCTGGGCCACTAACATCAAATATGAAAAAGTAGGCTGGAGGCTGGGGTGGACGGACCATGTATTCACTTGGAGCGACCCACTCTACTACGCTCTTGCAAAGTTCAGGGCGTTGTGATGTGTCCCGTCGTAGGCCAGTAGATGGATCCAAATGACAGAAGTAAGCTGAGGGACAATCATTCAACTGTGCACAAATATTACATCGCCATCGTCGTCCGTTTTCGATCCAAGACACAAAGGGATTTATGTACGTCCTACATCGCTTGCAACGTACGATACCAGCTGCACCTGGTTGGATTACATCTACTTCTTCTTCTTCATCGTTCTCTGGGCATGACAGTGGACGGATTATACCTCCGAACGGAAGTTTTGATAGAGTTGCGAGAGATTGAGTTGCAGGTAATTTGTTAGAAGTAAAACGGAGCATTCTAGATGGAGCCTGAATGTTGGTGTCAATATGCTCTAGATGGAAAACGTCACCTCCCACTAAAGCTTCGGATCCGGAACCCTCTCCTGCACTGAAACGACGTTCAACTTGTGATGCATTGGGAGCCGGGGTATAAAATTGAGACCCTACCGGAGCATGCAGTTGTCCTTGAACAGGGACCTGCGGCGGCTGTGGTTGCGGCAAGTTATGAGGAGTCATGAATTGTGGACCTGTATGAGCCTGATACATGGGCACATTGCTTGGAGCTCTAAATGTAACAAAATCACAAAATAATTTGAAACGACATCATTGATTCGCGTTCAAATCTCAAAACTAACGTACCCTCCTGGAACACTAGATGCGATACCGGGGACAGACACTGACATTTCTTTCATCGCTGCGTTCAAGCTATACATCGGGGGAGGGGCGACACCAGGTGTGCCTGCTGATGGCGGTTGAAACCCTTTTCCAGCTTGTGTAAGACCCATACCTAAAGGCGTTGGTGATATCATACTACTTTGAGCCGGAGGGAGCGGATTGAATCCATGATTCATAGGAGGACCCGGTGGAGGAGTAAAACCCATCCCTGGTTGAGGCGGAGGCCTAGAATGTGGAGGAGGAGGATTGTAAGCTGGACCAGCGCGATGTTGTTGATCAGGTGAGTAAAACGGCTGCTGCTGGTGCGGAGCGCCACCAGAAGGATTAGGATACCCAGGATAGTATCCACTCATTGCACTTTCTTTCTTTCTTTCTTTCTTTTAGAATTACTCTTGTATGATGGGAAAATGAAAGTTGGTCGTCAAAGAGGACTCTTGTTAAGGCTTACTACTCTTGGAGTTATGGATATGGAATTGGCAGAGGATCCATTATGATACAGTAGCTACAGTACTGTATTACACGTGCCGTACATCTTACAGTTCAAGCCTATGCCTACTGTACCGACTGTACCTTACACGTGTTGCGTTTGGTTTGAAATGTTAGAACACAACCACTACATGTACTGTACATCGTTACGAATGATGTATGATATGGATATCATTTATATTTTTGTTACTAATGCATTGTATAATGATTTGTGCGTAGTTTCGATTGTCTCCTCTTCGTCTATGTATAAAATATAGGTTGGGAAGATGAAACAAGGACTCAAACTGATCAGACGAACTACGATAAGCCTTATTTGAAACCGTAACAGTCGGGGTCTATCAATATGGTTGATTATTGTGATCCTTGATACTAATTTCAACAAAGTCATATAGCAGATGAAAAATGAGGGTCACTACTTAGAGGTTAAGAATATCAACATAAGGAATGCATTATTAATGTGATTGTTTTTAGGTTCTCGTCATTCTACATATATATACATAACATTCGGCGAAAACCGCAAACCTTATGAGCTATTGAAGTTAAAAGCATCCGTAAACCCACACATCCACCATCTAGCGTAAGACAAACTATGGGTATTGCCTCCAGCAGAAGGTCCCCGCATTTCAACAGGAATAGCACGGGATTCGTCGTAATTATCAAGCGTCTTGCTTCGCGTGCTATGGTTGCGAATGTCACGATCTGTCTTTCGACGAGGAGGTGGCGGCGTTCCAGTTGAGCTTAAACTTACATCCGATGTAACTACTGTAGCTGGAGAAGATGATGAAATATTCCGCGAACTTATTGGGAAGGCATTTGGCGGAGTTCTAGTCGATGAGTTTGACGAGGTACGAGTAATATGAGTCTCTATAGTACTCTGTCTACTCATTTTATCAACTGCAGCTGTTACAGCAGTAAATTCTTTTATTTCCAACCCAGTTCTTCCTCTATCCTGAGATCGATTATTGCTATTGGAAACAGAAGATACGGTAATGATTTGCTTGAGTTCCATAGCACTGTTGCTGTTGTTGTTGTTGTTAGAGGTTTGACTATATTGAATCACGGAGGACGAAGCAATATTGATAAAGAAGTTATTGAGAAAGTATCCAGGTAGAGGCCAGAAACAGAAGCATGTTCATGCAACTTACCCAGATCTTGATATGGCTACATTCGAATAATCCGCATATCCACAGTAACTTTCACCGTCAGTTGAATATCCAAGAGAATCGGAAGCGAAGGACGAGTCTCTAGTAAATGACCTTCCCGATGGAAGTTGTCCATGCGATGATTTACTCTTGAACAGCATTTCATAAGCTGCAGCAGAGAGTTGAAGATTAGCTGGGTCATAAATTTCATTCATTCGTAAGGAATCAGCGAAGGAGGAATCCGTAGACTCTCCTGTAGATGAGGCCGAATAAGTCAGTGATCCGTTTTCGTATTCATCCATGATAAGGGGTGAATGGTATGGGCGTGTTGATTGTCCTTCGAATTGATAATTCACGTTCATAACTCCGGATACCATGGGTACAGTTTGACCTTGATGAGCGGCTATATAATTTGCTTGTTGGGATTTTTTACGTTCCGCCTTACGATATGCACCGATTATGACCCGGGATTCTTCTTTCATACTGTATTTTGTACCTTCCATTTTTATTCGCTCGAGACTTAAAATGTTTAAGGTGCAACGTTTTTGGCAACGAAGACTATATCGATTCCAATTCGCGAAAGCAATCAAAACCGATGGCTCTCTGCTGTTGCTGCAAAGAGCTAACTCAGTTAGATATCGCAGTTCCACTCTCTATGCGTGTCTCCCAGTCTGGAAGGGATGTTTAACGATTCGACCTCTAGTAGATGAGTGGTTCGACCGTAGATGGGTCATGATTCACACTTGTGCTGTACTGTTGTTCAGTACATACTTGTACTGAACCGCTTTGTCGCTTTGTCGTCTCCGCGCTCCGGATTGATTTGTCATCAGTACAGTTACATGCTGGGCTCCGGTCCCGCTAAGATGCGTAGGAAATGTTTCCCGTACTGTAGATACTCATTCTTTATCTAAGAGTAGTGAGGTGTTTCAAGCAGAAATGTACGGTACGTAGATACGAACGTTAAGTAGGTCTCAATCAGTCCAGTACAGAGTCGATATGAAAAAAGTAGAAGTCCAACTCCGAACAACAGATTCTTATAGCACTAGTAGATAGCACGACTCGCCCGAAGTGTCCCATCGTCATGCTGGCAGCTGTCAAGCTCCGTATGATTACAGTACAAATGTACTACTGTAATGTACCAACGTTATTACGTTACCCAGGTACAGTATTACTGTAAGATAATTTGGTGGTATGTTCATAGTTCATAGTCACGGTCATAACATAGTCACTGAAATAACATTATTTCTCTAATGCTGTCTCTCGTTCGAGAACTTGAGGAGCTAATTTAACAAGAAATACTGCCTTATCTTTACGAGGAGGCAAACCAATAGAACTGGATGATAATGGTGAAGTGGTATTGTTCGCAGCAATTATTTTTTCTCCCTCTTCCATCTTGACACTATGAGCAGTGACCCTAGCTGAGAAACCAGCTCCCTCTAAAACTCCCGCAATGATTCCACTAATATATGCATCAGCACTAAACTGTCCCAAGTCAGGTGGTATAGATATAAAAGTAGATGTCATGGGGTCTCGTTCCACAATCATGTACTCGTCTATATGATCAATACTTCTTTCTAAACTATCGGCTGCTTTTCCAAATAAGGCTTTCCATACTGTAGATGAAATAAATTGTAATACTCCCATCAATCTTGTTTCTCTCTTGTTCTTTCAAGGGATAAAAAACGACGTGAGTAGGATCTAACAAAAAAATAATGGAAGTAACGAGAAAATGAAATTATAAAGAACTCGTTCATTATCCCTATCATAGGTAAAAACGTACATCTCGATTTCTATAAGCCATTAGTTCTAATATTTTGAACCCTACTCCGTATCCAGAGCTTTCTAATCTCCGTTCCAGATCATTTACACTAGACGATCGACTTTGATGATATTGAACCATTTCAGAGTAAACGAGAGCATATGCACTTAATGATACTACCGTATCCGCAGATGATGGTGCAGATCCCCCTCTAAAGGATATATGAAAATAAAAGCAAGTACCCCCGAAATAGTCAACAATATATTGCGTGAAGAAAACCATCTCTTCGAAAACTAAACCATGCTAATTAATGTAAGACTTGAAATACACGAATAATACATACCTTACACCCTTCCCTAAAGGTCTGTCTAATATACTGGATGAAGTTGTGCGACTCATTGCAGACGATCTTTACTAGAGAGCAGCAGAGTGCTGTGTTCTAATTCTTATTGCGATATTTCAGTGCTTGTATCCCGTTGTGCTGATTTTTACCCAGCGGCGTTGTATTAGCTTCTTGCTATGTGTAGCAAATGGAAATGTAATTTTCTAAAGGGTTCAAACAATGACGTTTAAGTGAGACCTGATGTCGATCATTAGCAGCTATTACACGGATCTTTTTATTGTAATACTAATCTTCCTCTTGGTATTTATTCTTCTGCCTCTGCGATATCCTGTGTGACTTACATAGTAGTAGTACAGTAATCTATTACATAAGCTATGATCGATCGACGTCCTATGTATGTACTCGTATAGGATACGGGTTTGGTAGGAAATGGTAGGATGGACCGATGGACGATCATATCAATTATGAACAGAAAAACGTTTAAGTATCTTTCTATCGGAATCAGCTCCTATGAACAGCAACGTAAAAGTGAAGAAACAACAAGTGCTAAAGTAGGCAATTGACAGTAGGGTGGTAAGACTACTGTAAATCTCACTCGTTGGAGCCCAGAATAGCCAAGGTGTATGTTACGTTTCACCCTTCAGAAATTACATTTCCATAGTTCTCTCCGAAATAAAGTACGGCAATTCAATATCGTTACAACAAAGGACTTTTCATATTTCTTCGTTCAACAGAAACGAAAAATAAGCGTACCCATGAGTGAAGAGGTAAAAGCCCCACCTTCCTCCTCAAATCTTGTAACCCATAATAATGGTGCGGACTTCCAACCGAAAGATGATCGATACAAACGGAAATGGAAAAGTTCAAGTTCCAAGGATCATTGGGTTCCTAGGCGTAATAAAACTGCCAAGAATGAGTCCTTGGATACAGAAACGAAATATTTACGGTCGTCGTCTGATGTACCGAATTCTGGATCCTATGCCTCTCCTGAAATGCAAAAGTTTTTAGGTATCACAACCATTACTCCCCTACCAACAGATGATGATTGTGATGAAGACGAGGAGGAAGATGATAAGGTTGGGGAATCGGAAGATATTATTGGAGATGAAATAAACCCAGCTAAGAAGAAAACAAAGAAAAAAGTTGCACTACTTATTGGATTTTTAGGCAGTCGATACTCAGGGTTTCAAATGAATGCCAACGCATTGACTATACAAGGTGAATTAGAATATGCTCTTTATAAAGCAGGTTTCATTTCTCGTTACAATTTCGGCTTTCCTCAAAAATATGGTTGGAGTATGTCTGCCCGAACGGATAAGGGTGTCCATTCATGTGGTCAGGTTTGTTCTATGAAACTTTTACTACCCGGAGATGTAAGGAAGCAACACGAGGAAGATGACAAGACGCAAACGAAGGATAAATCGATTTTAGATTCATTAGTAATAGATCAATTGAATGAACATTTGCCCTCAGACATATCCGTTATGGATATTATACAAACGAGAAGAAAGTTTTGTGCGAAGACACATCGAGATAAGGTCCGATATCAATATTTGATTCCTAGTTTCTTACTTTGTGATCAACAGCTTATAGCGACGAATGTATCCTTAGAAGGACCAAATATCAAGGAATGGATAAGATTATTTTCTGATGGTGATGAATGCACACCTGAGGCTAAAGAAATGTTACTGCGATTGCGCAAACTTTTTATATCTTACAGAGTTGGGAATGACCAATTAGAAAGGCTTGCAAGTATATTGAATAAATTCAAAGGAACTCATCCCTTTCATAATTACACACGAGGCGTGTCTGGAAATGAGCCAAACGCTAAAAGGTACATTCACTCCTGTACACTTGAAACGACGTACATCGATTCGTTCGGTATACAATGGATCCCCGTATGCATAGTGGGTCAGTCCTTTCTTTTGAATCAGATTCGTAAAATGATATGCATGGCTGTAAACGTTATACGTGGCTATGTATCTGAAAGTGAAATGGATCAGTCTCTCCAAAAAGATTGTATTATGAGAGTCAATATAGCACCACCTCATGGATTATTCCTCGCTATGAGTTTTTACGAAACACACAATCGGAAATCAAAAGCAGTTACAGAACTTAAATGGAATGCTGATGATGATACACCAGCAGTAAGGCGATGGATGGCATTCAAAGAAAAAATTATGTGTCACATTAGTGAAGAAGAATCTCGTCAGATGAACTTTATTCAATACCTCATACTTCAGGAATATTATTTCGGAAGCAATCGTGGGTCTGAAGGACAATCTGATGAATTCATTCAAGAGGAAGAGAGTGGGGAAGATCAGGACCGTAATAATGATTAATGCGTGAATCTTCTTACTTACAGTAAAACCATTTGGAATCACAAGTAACATCATTACTGTATTTTATGAATTGTGGAGAATCTCAAAATATCTTATGCATGGATACGAGGCCATATGAGCCATGAATGCAAGCATGACCACTGTCATATTCGATGCGTGAGATGAATTCGTAAATAAACTTATTTCCCTGAGTATCGTTTGAGGAAACTCATCCATCGTACCGTCCATGATAATGTCACGCACCATGAATAATTCCTCTCGACTTAATGTTTGTAGATCCAAAATATAACCAAGCTCATTGTAAGCCACAAGCTTTCCCGTATATGGGAATGTGTCAATTAATTCAAATGTGGAGAAGGTGTCTGCTAGATCAACCCCTCCGAACGTTTGCACACCATCTTTCGGCATAGCCTTACATGAGTGAAGCATTTCAATAACAAACGTAACGTTATCCCATAATAATTCTTCCGAAAGAGATACTGTTCCAGTGGCGATTTTCATCATGGGCAGTAGCGGTTGTACTCGTAGTATGCTCTTTGGATTATGAACAAAGTCATTACCCGATTTATTTCCCAAAATACTAAGATTCGTCCATGTGCCCCCCATGCATAGTGCAATATAGCTGACCGTGTAAACATATACGCAGGTGGTGCTATCGTCATTAAAAATTGTGTCCTCTACTGTATTTTCTCCATCATCAGAGGGATTGGACGTGCATTGATTTGTTGTCTCTTTTCGAATCCTGACACAGTTGGACATTCGTCACAAACCAAGTATGTTTGAGGTGATTTCATCGCCAACCAATATTCTGTAAATTTTCTCCAAGCATCAGTCACAGCATTCCGGCCTTGGAATGTCTCAATCATTTTCAGCTCTGAATCGCTTTCCCGAATCAACATGGATGCAAAATCCTCCGGACCTATGCCAGACGAGATGGTGAGACTCGTCTGTCGTACATGTTTCTGTACAAGAGAAAGTACGAATCTCAATAATAGCAAGATTTGTCCACCTTTAAGCCACATTTTCGCACCTTTAGTCTATACCGTCATTCGATGACTGGTGGAACTTTGTATCTACATCTTTTTACGTATACTGTAAGGGTAGGGGATGCCAAGGCATAATTAATAAGTTTGCCATTTTTATAATTAAGCCTTTTATAAAAAGCAAAAACGTACCAAGAATCAACTTGATAACAAGCAATTTATGTATCTCACTTATTTTATAAACCTGCGTTGGGACCAATATCTAACAATGCTACTGTAAGCGCTTTTGGATTTTCAGATATCGATGGACTGTCTTTCCCACAGATCAAATCATGACGCGGTCCAGAGCAAGTATTACCAACGATTTCTATGAAATCAGTCTTTTTGTTAGGTAGTAATAGTTGCAGTTCGTCAGTGAAGGCTCGGCGGCCTGGACGGCCAGGACTGCATGCGATGATACATCTCATGTCCATTGATAGTGCCTCTTTCACTCTATGTGCCAGAGCTCGGCCTGTTTTCAGTTCATACATGATATCAGCGGCAAGCATAATATCGGCTCTTGGCAGAGGATTGTCATGAGCGCATATGTCGAATATGTCTACGGACGTTGTTGTCAAAGAATGAGCAAAGTAAAGTTACGCGACGCAAATGTAAGATTCATTTCAAAATAACATACCCGTTTTGATATTAAATAGTGTTTCTGCCATCGTGTCAAGAATCAAATCATCCGACTCTCGCCGTTTCTGATGATTGATTTTCATGGCATATTTTAACATTGTCAGTGGTATTTCCTCGTAGTCTGTAGCCAGGACACTTTGAGCTCCTGCCAGGGATGCGGCCATTGAGACCAGCCCAGTTCCTGTCCCAAGTTCTAAAATACTTAAATTACTGAGAGGTGTCTCATTAGCAACATTTGTTAGTAGATATCGTGCCAATGCGGATGCAGCCGGCCATAATACAGCACCATATGGATCTCCTTTCTGCAAACGAAGGTCGTCGTCCTGAATCTCATCGAGGGATAGTGCCATATTGACTAAAAGGTCCTGTGATTGTGCGGTAGCTGGGGTAGAAATGAGAACATTATATGACTTTGAGGGTATGGTTTCCGTCATTAAAAGACAGACCTCACCTTCCAGTATAGTTACCGTTCCAACCGTTGGTAGACTGACATCAACCTCTCTACACATTATTCCGCTCACATTGTGATCTACTTCCATTGGATATCTATTGTGTGCTCTTCTCGAGAGATGAGTGGGGAGATGGAATTTTTCAAAGGATTCTGAAATTTTGTTGCACGGTAGTGCTATATTTCTATTCAGCAGACAGAATTGTGGCCTTAACATGAATGCCACGCTAGTATACTTAAGGAATAGGAAGAAAGAAATGCGTTGCATCACGAAGTGGATACTTAGAGTTTCTTAGAGATGTAGCTGACGACACGAAAGGTATGATGAATGCAGTCCCTACATCTATGAGTAAAGCGAA
>Ga0169931_10009195_pt1 | contig 14300 bp, 10 predicted proteins | sample Kivu_15m_20L_FD_129675 | JGI IMG/M metagenome (GOLD analysis project Ga0169931, IMG submission 129675) | Freshwater microbial communities from Lake Kivu, Western Province, Rwanda to study Microbial Dark Matter (Phase II) - Kivu_15m_20L... | ecosystem: Environmental > Aquatic > Freshwater > Lake...
CCAGAACATGCTCTCGAACTGCTCCTGGAACACGCCGGTCGGCGTGCTCTCGGTGCGCAGGCGGCGCTCCTCGTGGACCACGTCGCGCTCGCTGTAGAACTCGCGGAACACGCTGCCGTCGAGGCGGTCGCTCTCCATCCACGCCCAGAGCTCGAACTTGTTGCTCGGGACGTTGATGAAGTAGAAGGTCAGGTCGTAGCTCGTGAAGGCGTTCATGCCCGTGCCGCCGGCCTTGGTGTAGACCTGGTCGAACTCGTCCTTCACGATCGTCGCGAGCGCCTTCTGCTGGTCCTTCAGGGCGTCGAGCTGCTTGCGCACGTCGGCCGCGCGCTGCGCGCCCACCGGCGTCTTCTCGTCGCACTTGGCGAGCTCGGCCTCGAGCTTCTTGATCTCGGACTCGCCGGCCTTGCCCTGCTGCTGGTCCATGAGGTCGCGCAGGTCCGAGCGCAGGCGCGCGAGCTCCGGCGTGTCGAACTTCGGGTCCCAGGCGTCGGCGATCTCGCCCTTCTTGAAGCGGTCGTACTGCACCGTCCACGTGAGCTCGTTGATCCGGTCCCGGAGCGCCTTCTGCCGCGCGCGGTACTCGGCGTCGCGGCCCGAGTCGCGGGTGCCGATGGTGTCGGTGCCCTTGAACATCATGTGCTCGAAGAAGTGGCTGATGCCCGTGATGCCGGGGCGCTCGTTCACCGAGCCGACCTTCGCGAGCCAGCCGGCCGCGATCGTGTTGGGCTGGTCGTGGCGCGGCACCAGCAGGAACTTCATCCCGTTGGGCAGGTTCAGGATCTCGGGCTCGACCTGCTGGGCGAGGGCGAACGGGGCGGCCGCGAGGGCGGCGAGGACGGCGAGCGGGGCGAATCGCATGGGGTTCTCCGCGGGCAAAGTGCGAGGCGAACGGTTCCGGGACCGAACGCAGGTGGGGGAGGGAGCGTACTTCCGGTGAACTCAGGGCATTTGGCCTTGAACCTTCCGAACCCCGGGATACCCTCCATGAACTCGATGAAGATCCGCAATGACGTTCTCGGACTGCGGACGGGCGTGGCCTGCCTCTTGGCGGCGTGCGCGGGGTTGGCGGCGCCCGCGAACGCGCAGGTGCGCGTCGCGAACTACAACGTCGCGACCCTCAAGGGGAACCTCGCGTCGCTGCAGGCTGTCCTCGCGGCGATGCACGCGGACGACAAGCCGGGATTCGCCGTGCCGGTAGGGATGTTCGTGTTCGCCGAGGTGCGCAACGCCGACATCGGGCCCCTCACGACGCTCGTCAACAACTCGGCGCCCGCGGGCGTCACGTACGTGCGCGCGACCTACTCGAGCACCTCCACCGAGGACGGCGCCACGGGCGCCCAGGCGCTCTTCTTCCGTTCGGATCTGTTCGTCGAGGTCCCGAACACCCACGCGAACATCGCCACGGGCGGCAGCCGCAACACCGACCGGTGGACGCTCAACTTCAAGGATTACACGTCCGCGGGCTCGCGGTTCCACGTGTACGGCTCGCACCTCAAGGCGAGCAACACCAGCGCCGACGCCGCGGAGCGCGAGTCGGGCGTCATCGCCATCCGCAACAACGCGAACGCGTTCGGCGCCGGGGTGCAGGCCCTGTACGTCGGCGACATGAACTTCTATACGAATACCGAGGCGGGCTACCAGGCGTTCATGGCGGCGGGCAACGGCCAGGCGGTCGACCCGCTCGGGACCGCGAACTGGACCGGCGCGTCGAACGCCATCAAGCACACGCAGAGCCCGCGGCTCGCCTCGGGTGCGCTCGTCGGCGGCGGCATGGACGACCGCTTCGACTTCATCCTGCCGACCGCGGCGCTTGCCGACGGAGCGGGATTCGCGATCATCCCGAACACGACGCGGGCCTTCGGCAACGACGGCAACCACTTCGACCAGGACATCAACAACGGGAACAACTCGTACTACCCGGCGAACCTCGCGCGCGGCAACGCGCTGGCCGACGCCCTGTGGGCCGCGTCCGACCACATCCCGGTGCTGATGGAGATGAAGGCGCCGGCATGGTGCGCGGCGTCGCTCGGTGCCTACCCGGCGCGCGTGATGCAGGGCGCGTCGGGCGTCGTGGTGCCGGTGCTCGTCTCGAACGACGCACCCGGCGACTTCGCGGCGGGCATCGATGCGCTCGCATACTCCGTGGCGGGCACCGGCGTGCTCTCGGGCAGCTCGGGCGGCACGGCGCCGCTGTCTCCGGCGGCCGCGACCGTGAACGTCCCCGTCTCGACGGCCACCGTCGGCGTGCGCACGGGCACGGCCACCGTCACGAGCGCCAACCAGGGCGTGCAGAACCCGTCCACGGCACTCAACGTCTCGGTGCGCGTGCTGCGCGCCTCGAACCCTTCGCTCTCCGCTTCGACCGACGTCGACAGCGCGACCATCGGGTTCTCGCCGATGCTCAAGGGCCCGGCCGTGACCGCGACTGCCACGGTCGCGAACTTCGGGTTCACCGCCGACCAGGCCACCCTCGACGTCGACTCGGTGCAGGTGCCGTCGGGGCCGTTCTCGTACGTGGGCGGCGCGGCGAACGGCATCGGCGCGTCACCCGCGACGCTGACCTTCCGGTTTGACCCGGCGGGCCTCGCGGCCGGCACGTACTCGCAGGTGGCCACCATCGTGACGAGCGACGAGAACGTCCCGGGTGCGGCCTCGCGGCAGGTCACGGTGACCCTGAGCGCGACGATCGATCCCGGCGCGCCGGGCAACCCGGCGGACCTCAACGGCGACGGCGTCGTGGACGGGGTCGACCTGGGAATCCTGCTCTCCGGCTGGGCCGGCGGCGGCGTGAGCGACCTCAACGGCGACGGCACGACCGACGGCGTGGACCTCGGGATTCTGCTCGCGAACTGGGGCTGACCCGCGGCGCGATCGCACGCGTCAGGGCGCGCTCACGGTGACTCGAAGCGGGAACGTGGGGGCTCGGTGGCGCGCGTGAGCACCAGGTAGTTGCGCCCGCGCGCGGTGACCACCTCGCCGCTCACCAGCCACGTGGTGCCCACGGGGCGCTCGCGCACGCTTCGCGCGAGCCGGTCGAGCGCGAGGCTCGGCAGGATCTCCATGGACAGCTCGGTGGAGCCGTCGACGCCGGTCCCGGGCACGCCCGTCGCGAACCGCGCGCGCCATGCGCCGGTCAACGGGTCGCGCAGCACGGTCGCACGCCGCTGCAGGACGCGCGTGGCCGTCGCGGTGCGCGACTCGCCGCCCGCCTGCGCGATGGGGCGCTTCATGGCGGTGCCGACGCCCGCGCGCGCGATGCCGGCGTCGAGGCGCCGCTCGATCTCGTCGGCCATGCCGTCGTCGAGGCCGGGGAACAGCGTGGGGTCGGGCTCGTGCGCCATCCGGTCGCGCGGGACGTCGCGCACGGGCGTGGAACCGAGCGCGTCGGCCTCCTCGATGGCGTAGGCGTCGATGCGCGGCGCGCGCGGCCCGGCCGTGCCCGCCGGGGCGGCGGGGGCGAACTCCCTCGGGGGCGTCCGCGCCAGCAACGGCGGCGCGGGCGGGTTCCGGAGCGCGACGATCGCCACGGGCAGCACGAACGCGCGGCCGCCCGAGTCGAACACCTCGCCCGTGAGCTCGAAGAGGACGGGCGTGTCCTCGGTGGGCTCGCGAAGCAGTTCCTTGATGTCCTCGGCCGGGTCGCACGGCAGCACGATGAGCGACCGGCGGCCGGCCTGCGCGGCGCGCTCCTCGAGCCGGAAGGCGAGCAGGCCGGGGTCGCTCAGCGAAGGCGCGAAGTAGCCGCGCACGCTCGAAAGGAACACGCCCTCGCGGATCGCGGGCATGCGCGAGCGGGCGGCCGGGGCCTGGCCGTGCGACATCGAGCCCGCCGCGAGGGCGATAAGCACGGGAACGAGGCAGGTTGCGGTGGGGGTCAGCATCGTCGCATTGACGCCGCGGGTCGTTCGTGCCACTATACGGGTCTTGGCCGGCCGCGTACCCAAGTGGCCTAAGGGGACGGATTGCAAATCCGTTATTCGTGGGTTCAAATCCCACCGCGGCCTTGATGCTCGAACGCGCGGCGCCTGACGGCGGCGCGCGTTCGTGCTTCAAGGCCGCGGGCGCGCGCCTGCGGCGCGCGCGGCGTCCGCTTCGCGGCCGCCGGGTTTTGGACGGCCCTTCGGGCCGTTCAAATCCCTCCGTGCGTCCGCGGGCGGGGGAGCGGCGGCTGCTTCGCAGCGCCGCGGCGGGGAGCGGCGGCTGATTTGCGGCGCCGTGGGGGCGTTGGCGGAAGAATGCGGGGGGATCGGGGCTTGTGCGCGGGGGAATGCTGTGGCACTCTATGGGGGCATGCAAGCGGCGCGGCGCTCGGACTCTCCTTCGGGGACCCGGCTCGATTCGGTCGAGCGGATGGCGCTGCTCTACACGCCGGCCGAGGAGTGCTTCGACCGGATCACGCGGCTGGCGTCGCGGGTGATGCGGGCTCCGGTGGCGGTGCTGTCGGTCATGGGGCACGACCGCGTGTGGTTCAAGTCGCGCGTGGGCGTGCAGGTCAACGAGGTGGCGATCGACGACCCGCTCATCGCGGACGTCATGGCGACGCACGGGTCGCTCGTGGTGCAGGACGCGCTCGCCACGCCGCGGTACTCGCGGTCGGGGCTGGTCGTCAACGCGCCGTTCGCCCGGTACTTCGCGGGGGCTGCGGTGCGCGCGCCCGACGGGTCGCGCGTCGGCGCGCTCTCGGTGCTCGACACCGAGCCGCGCGTCGGCGTCGGCGAGGACCTCCCGTTCCTGCGCGACCTCGTGTCCGTGGCCGAAGGCGAGCTCCATCGCCGGCAGCTCACGTTCGCGCAGGGCGACATGATCCGCGAGCTCGGCGAGGCCCGCCGCCGATCGATGGTCGACCCGCTCACGCGCGTCTGGAACCGCGCCGGCCTCGACGCGATCATCCAGCGCGAGGTTGACGCCGCCCGGGCGCGGCGCACGCCGCTCTCGGTGGCGATGGTCGACCTCGACCACTTCAAGGACGTCAACGACCGCTACGGCCATGGCGTGGGCGACATCGTGCTCACGGAGGTCGCGCGCCGGCTCCGCGTCGCCGCGCGGCCGCTCGACTCGGTGGCCCGCTTCGGCGGCGAGGAATTCCTGGTGGTGCTGCCCGACTGCGCAGAGCAGGACGCCGTGGCCGTGGCCGAGCGGCTGCGCGCGCGCGTCGGCGAGTCGCCGGTCACGGTCGGGTCGTCCTCCCGCGTGGCGGTGACGTGCTCGATCGGCGTCGCGACCCTCCAGGACGACGAGCATCCCTCGGTGCTCCTGACGCGCGCCGACATCGCGCTCTACGACGCGAAGGGCGACGGCCGCGACCGCGTCGTGACCGCGGCGCCGAGCGTGCGCGAGCGCGCGGGCTGACCCGCATGCCGCGCGCGCGGGTCGCCCGCGGCTGCCCGATCCGTATCATCCGTCCTCATGCCCGCGGCCGCGCACGCCGAAGTCGTCTCCGCCCGCCTCATGGTGGGCCTCGAGATCCACGTCGAGCTCGCCACCCGCAGCAAGATGTTCACGCGCGCGGGAAGCCCGGGCAACCCCGAGTTCTACGACCGCGAGCCCAACTCGCTCGTGACGCCGCTGGTCGCGGCGCTGCCGGGGACGCTGCCGGTGATGAACCGGCGCGCGGTCGAGATGTCCATGATGGTGGGGCTCGCGCTGGGGTGCACCGTGGCCCGCTTCTCGAAGTGGGACCGCAAGAACTACACGTACCCCGACCTCCCCAAGGGCTACCAGATCAGCCAGTACGACCTCCCGATCTGCCATGACGGCGCGTTCGAGCTGCCGCTCCCCGACGGCGGCTCGAAGCGCATCGGGATCATCCGCGCGCACCTCGAGGAGGACACGGGCAAGCTCGGGCACGAGCTGCCCGGCGGCTTCCGCTACGAGGGCTCGCTGGTCGACCTGAACCGCGCGGGGACGCCGCTCCTGGAGATCGTCACCGCGCCCGACTTCGCGTCCGCCGCCGAGGTGGTGGCCTTCGCGCAGGAGCTCCGCTCGATCTGCCGGTTCCTCGGCGTCACCGAGGGCATCATGCAGAAGGGCCACATGCGCTTCGAGCCGAACGTGAACCTCGTGCTCACGCTCGGTGACGGTTCCACCGTCCGGACGCCGGTGGTCGAGGTGAAGAACCTGAACTCCTTCAAGGCCGTGCGCAGCGCCATCGAGTTCGAGGAGCGCGAGCAGGTGGCGCGGTGGCGCGCCGATGGCAAGGTCATGGGCCCGGGCGCGAAGAGCACCCGCGGCTGGGACGACGAGCGCGGCATGACCATCCTCCAGCGCGAGAAGGAGGACGCGCACGACTACCGCTACTTCCCCGACCCGGACCTAGTGCCCGTGGTCACCGACGACGCCTGGATCGCGCGCGTGCGCTCGGAGATCCCTGAGCTGCCGTGCGCGCGCCGCGCTCGGTACGTGGGCGAGTACGGGCTGGAGCGCAAGGACGCCGACGCGCTGGTCGAGGACCGTGCGGCGTGCCTCTTCTTCGAGGCGTGCGTCGCCGAGATGGGCGGGTCCGCGAAGGCGGGCTACGCCGCGGGCAAGTTCCTGCTGAACCAGCTGGCCAAGCGCGCGAACGAGCTCGGGTGCGGGCTCGACGCCGCCGGGCTCGTGCCGCGCCAGGTCGCGGGCATCCTCGCGATGCGCGAGTCGGGCACGCTCGGTGCGCAGAACGTGGACGCGCTGGTCGCCGCGGTGGCAGGCACCGGCGCGGACGCGCAGGACGCCGCCGCGAAGGCGGGGCTGCTGGTGGTGCGCGACGACTCCGCGCTCGACGCGTGGGTCGACCAGGCGATCGCCGCGAACGAGCAGGCCGCGGCGGACGTGCGCGCGGGCAAGGGCGCCGCGATCGGCCGCATCGTGGGCGCGGTCATGAAGCTCGCGGGCGGGAAGGCCGATGCGAAGACCGTCAACGAGCGCATCATGAGGCGCCTGGCGGGGGGCGCGTGATGGGCCAGGGCGAGCCGTCGCGCGCGGAGCTCGGCCGCGTGGTCATCGGCGCCGACCGCATCGCCGCGCGCATCCCCGAGCTCGCGCGCGAGATCACCGAGCGCATGGGCGAGGGCCCCGACGACCTCGTCATCGTGCCCGTGATGACGGGTGCGTTCATCTTCGCCGCGGACCTGGTGCGGCACATGCCGATCCGCATGCGCATCACGCTCGCCACCGTGTCGAGCTACCCGGGCGCCTCCACGACGAGCCAGGGCGTCCGCCCGCTCGGCGAGCTCCCGGCGCGGCTCGAGGGGCGCCGCGTGCTGGTGATCGACGACGTGCTCGACTCCGGCCGGACGCTCAACTTCCTCCGCGAGCGCTTCATGGAGCAGCGGCCCGCGCGCTTCGCGACCGCGGTCATGCTGCGCAAGGCGATCCCCAGCGCCATGGCGACGCAGTGCGAGTTCGTCGGCTTCGACGTGCCCGACGAGTTCGTCGTCGGGTACGGCCTCGACTACGACGGCTGCTTCCGGAACCTGCCCGACGTCCGCGTCCTCCATCCCGGGGGCCTGCCGCGGTGAACGCGCCCGCGCGCGACGGCGGCGACCCGGCGGCGTTCGCGGCCACGGCGGTGGATGCCGCGGGCATCCCGCTCTTCGCGGCCGCGATGCTTGAGCCCTCCGAGATCATCATCGGCACGTGGCGCCCGCACCCGGCGTGGATCGCGTTCCGCGCCGCGCGCACCTGCCTGTTCGTGGTGCTCATCGGCGCGATCGGCGCGGCGGCCGCGGGCGCGGCGGGCCTCGCGTGGGCGCAGCCGATCGCGCAGGCGGTCGCGCTGGTGGCGGCGGCCCGCATCGGCGTCGCGGTCGCCGAGTGGGCGAGCCGCATGTACGTGCTGACCGACCGCCGCGTGCTGCGACGGCGGGGCGTGCTCTCGCCCACCGTCTACTCGGCGACGCTCGGCTCGCTGCGCCGGGTCGAGCTCGTGCGCACGTGGTCCGACCGGCCGTTCCGCACCGGCACCGTCACGTTCTCGACCGTGGCGAACCCGGGATACGAGGCGGCATGGCTCATGCTCGCGCGGCCCGACGACGTGCTCGCCGCGATCGACCGCGCACGGCGGCGCTACGGGCGCTGACCGCGCGCCCCCCGCCTCACGACCACTGCGGGCCGGTGCGGGGGTTCGCAAGCCGCGGCGCGAGTTCCTCGACGAGCCGGCGCCCGTCCGCGTCGAGCGACTTCGGCGCCTCGATCATGACCGCGGCGAGGAAGTCCCCGGGCGTCCCCTTGGCGGGGTTGATGCCCTTGCCCTTGACGCGCAGGCGTTGCCCGCTCCTCACGCCGGCGGGCACCTTCATCTGCACGGAACCGTCGAGGAGCGGCACGCGCACGGTGGCGCCGAGCGCGGCCTCGGCGATGGTCACCGGCAGGTCCATGACGAGGTCGTCTCCCTCGCGCCGCAGCCACGGATGCGGCGACACGCGGACCGTGACGATGAGGTCGCCCGCCGGGCCGCCGTGCTCGCCCGGCGCTCCCTTGCCGCGCACGGCGAGCTTCGCGCCGTCGGCGATGCCTGCGGGGATCCGCACGTCGATCGACTCGCCGCGCACGCGGAAGCTGCGCGTCCCGCCGAGCGCCGCGGTCGTGAAGTCGACCGTCTCCTCGACGTCGAGGTTGCGCCCCTGCCGGGGTCCTTCCTCCTCGGCGCCGCCGAAGCCCCCGAACCCGCCGAACCCGCCGCGCCCCGCGCGACCCCCGCGGGCCCGCCCGCCGCCGCCGAACATCGAGCCGAAGACCTCCTCGAAGGTGGAGGGATCGACGTTCTGCCAGCCTTGCCCGCCGCCGAAGGGTCCGTCGCCCGCGCCTGCGCCGGGCCCGCGGCCGGGACCGCCGCCCGCCGCCGCGCCGCGCACGCCCGCGATGCCGAACTGGTCGAACAGCTTCCGCTTCTCGGGGTCGGAGAGGACGTCGTACGCGTCCTGGATCTCCTTGAAGCGCTCGGCCGCGCCCGGCTCCTTGTTGACGTCCGGGTGGAACTTCCGCACCAGCCCGCGGTGCGCCTTCTTCAGGTCGTCGGCCGACGCCGTGCGGGGCACGCCGAGGATGTCGTACAGGTCGCGGTCCACGCGGGCGAGTATAGGAGCGGCCGCACCGCCGATTGACTTACGATCAGGGGCATGTCTCCCTGCGAGCCGCGCCGCGAAGCCCGTCCCGTGAGCGTCTCGCTGCCCGTGCTGCCCGCCGCGGTGCCGGGCGCGAAGCGGGCGGCGTTCGGCTCGCGCACGGGCTGGAAGCGCGCGGCGGTGCTCGCGGGCGTCTGGGCGTTCATGATCGTGCACCTGGTGCAGTGGCTCGCGATGGGCACGACGCTCGCGCCCATCGAGCCCAGCGAGTCGATGGAGACCGTGAAGAACGGCGTCGTCACCGTGGGCGCGATCTTCTTCGCCGCGGCGCTGCTCTCGACCGCGCTGCTGGGTCGCTGGTTCTGCGGGTGGGGATGCCACTGGGTGGCGATCCAGGACGGGACCGCGTGGCTGCTCGCGAAGGCCGGGATCCGCCCGAGGCCGTTCCGGTCGAGGCTCCTCGCGTGGATGCCGCTGTGCCTGGCGATCTACATGTTCGTGTGGCCGCTCTTCTACCGCTTCGCCGTGGCGCCTTGGGTGCAGAGCGACCTGCGGTGGCCCGGCTTCAGCGTGCACCTCGTGACGCAGGAGTTCTGGGCCACGTTCCCCGGCTGGATGATGGGCATCCCGTTCGTGCTGGTGAGCGGCGTGCTCGTGGTGTGGCTCCTGGGCACGAAGGGGTACTGCACGTACGCGTGCCCCTACGGCGGGTTCTTCGCGCCGCTCGACGAGCTCGCCCCGATGCGGATCGTGGTCGACCACGACCGCTGCGAGCAGTGCGGGCACTGCACCGCCGTCTGCACCAGCAACGTGCGCGTCCACGAGGAGGTGCGCGACTACGGGATGGTGGTGGACGTGGGGTGCATGAAGTGCATGGACTGCGTCACGACGTGCCCCAACGAGGCGCTCCGGTTCGGCGCGGGCGGGCCCGCGATCAAGGTCGAGCGCGCGGGCACCAGGGCGGCCGACGCCGCGGCGCGCCGCTTCGACCTCTCGCTCGGCGAGGAGGTCGCGTTCGCGGCGATCGCGGTGGGCGCGCTGTTCGCCGCGCGCGGCTCGTACGTGGGCGTGCCGCTCCTCTTCGCCTCCGGCATCGCGGCGTGCACCGCGTTCCTCGCGTGGAAGTCCTGGCGCGTGCTGCGCGAGCCCTCGTCCTCGTTCCACGGGGCGCGGCTTCGCCTGCGCGGGGCGCTTCGGCCCGCGGGCGCGGCGTGGCTCGCGTGCACCGCCGTGGTGCTCGCGGGCCTCGCGTGGACGGGGTCCCTGAACGCCGCCGCGTTCCTCGGGCGGACGTTCGACGCTCGGGTCGCGATCCCCGCTGAGGCCGTCTTCTCGCCGAGCGGCACGGAGCCGACGCCCGCGCAGCGCGCCGACGCCGAGCGCGCGCTCGCGCTGTACGGGTGGTGCGCGGCGTGGCCGCAGGGGTGGTCGCCGTTCAGCGCCGCCTGGCGCCGCACCGACCTCGAGCGCGCCTACCTGATGGCCGTCCTTCGCGACGCCGAGGGCGCCGAGGCGCTGCTCAGGCGCTCGTGGGAGCGGGACGGCCCCGACGAGGGCGTGGCGATCGTGATCGGCCGCGTGCTGCGGATGCAGATCGCGCGGCGCGATGACACGCTCGCGTGGTACGACGCGGTGCTCGCCGAGCATCCTGCGTGGCGCTCGCTGCGCGAGGAGCAGCTCGTGTGGCTCGACCTCGAGAACGAGCCCGCGCGGCTCGTCGCGAGCGCGCGTGCCGGGGTCGCGGCGATGCCCGAGGACCTCGATTCGCTGCGGCGCCTCTCGCTCGCGCTCATCGAGCGCGGCGAGTCGCGCGCGGAGGCCGAGGAAGGAGTCGCGCTCGTGCGCCGCACGCTCGAGATCGCGCCCGGAAACGGCTTCGCGCACGCGGCGCTCGCGCGGGGGCTCCTGAAGCTCGGCCTGCGCGACGAGGCGATGGCGGAGTTCCGGCGTGCGCTCGAGCTCGAGCCCGCGTCCGAGGCGATCCGCGCGATGGCCGAGGAGGCGGCGGGCGCCGAGGTGCCGCCGATGCCCGCCCCGGAGCCGGCGCCGGGGCTGCCGCCCGCGCCGCTGCGCTGATCGTCAGTTCGCGGCGCCCCAGTTGCCGATCAGGATCCCGAGGTCGATGCCGTTGACCGCGCCGTCGTCGTTGAGGTCGGCGGCGCACGCGAACCCGCACGTGCCCCAGCTGCCGAGCACGACGCCGAGGTCGATCCCGTCGACCGAGCCGTCGCCGTCGAGGTCGCCGAGCCCGGCCGCGAGCCGAGCCGCGCGCACCGCGGCGCCGGCGTCGATGCGGCCCGCGCCGGTGCGGGGGTCGATGCCGACCACGTCGATGTCGACGCAAGTCTGCGCCAGGAACGGCACGAGGTCCGGAGCGGCGAACGCGGGGGCCGCGTCGCGCATCAATGCGATGGTCCCCGCGACGAATGGCGCTGCCATGCTGGTCCCGTCCTTCAGGCCGTAGGCCGACGTCCCCGTCGCCGAGAGCACGCGGTGGCCGGGCGCGGCGCAGTCCACCTGCGGGCCGACCGCCGAGTAGCTCGGCACCTGGTCCATCGAGTCGAGCGCACCCACGGCGACGACCTCGGGCCATCGCGCGGGGACCGCGACGCCGGCGGCGCCGCCGTTGCCCGCCGCGGCCACGACCACGCCGCCGCGCGCCATGACGTAGGCGATCGCGTCGCGCAGGTACTGGTTCTCGACCGTGTACTGCAGGCTCGCGTTCATCACGGTCGCGCCGCGGTCGCTCGCCCAGACCAGGCCGTCGGCGAGGTCGCGGGTGAGCCCCGTGCAGCCGGTCAGCACCGTCACGGGCATGATGCGCACGTTCCACGCGAGCCCGGTCATGCCAACGCCGTCGTCGCCCGTGGCCGCGATGGTGCCCGCGCAGTGCGTCCCGTGGCCCGAGCACTGGTTCCCCGTCTGGCCGTTGCCCGCGGGCACGTTCCAGCCCGGCACCATCCGTGCCGCGAACTCCTCGTGCGGGTCGACGCCCGCGTCGAGCACGGCGACGATCGTGCCGGCGCCGCCCGTCGAGAGGTGCCACGCGCCGCGGGCATTGACGTCCGCGCCGGGCGCGCCCGCGACGCCGTTGAGCGACTGGCCGGTGTTCTCGAGCCCGTACTGCTGCGCGTAGAGCGGGTCGTCGGGGGCCGCGGAGTCCGCGGCGACGCCGCCGATGCCCACGGCCTCGGCGAGCTCGATGACCGCGCCCGCGCGCGCCGCCAGCGTGCGTGCGGCCGCGATCGCGTCCGAGCCCGGGGGAAGCGACGCCTCGACCCACCGGTCGAGCCCGGCCGCGCGCGCGCCGGCGGCGTCGAGCGGCGTGACGGTGCCGCCGCGCGTGACGTTCGTGACGCCGAGGGACGCGAGCGAGGCCGAGAGCCGCGCGTCCGAGCGTCCGCGCGCGTCGCGCGCGTCGAACGAACCGTCGTCGCGCATCGCGATGCGCGCGCCCGCGCGCAGCTTCAGCATGACCAGGTGGTCCGCCACGGTGCCGGCCGCGACCGGCGCGACCGCCGCGCCGTCCGCCACGGCCGCGTCGCGCGGCGCCTGCGCGGCACACGGGGCGCCCATCGCCGCGCACGCGACGGCGGCGAGGGCGAGCATGGCGGGGTGGCGGGAGCGGGTGTCGGTCACGACGGTTCCTGTACGCGCGCGAGGGCGTCGGGGAGCGGCAGAATGCGGGTTTCCCGAACCCTATCTTCGCGGCGTGCCGAGGCCACCCGAATCGGGCGGAATCATGCAGATCGTCCGAGAATCCACGTGCATCGGAGGTTTGCGGCGCGCGCAACGGACCGATAGCATTCGTTCCTTCCATCCGATCATCCGGATGGTCGGATGAACCGTTTCGCCTCGCAGACACCGCACCTTCCCGCCACCGGAGCCGACATGCACGACAAGCGCTACCTGTTCACCAGCGAGTCCGTCTCGATGGGCCACCCCGACAAGCTCGCCGACCAGATCAGCGATGCCGTGCTCGACGCCATGCTGGAGCAGGACCCGAAGAGCCGCGTGGCGTGCGAGACCCTCGTGACCACCGGCCTCGCCGTGGTCGCGGGCGAGGTGACCACCAACGCCGTGGTGAACGTTCCCGACATCGTGCGCGACGCCGTGCGGCGCGCGGGCTACGACCACGCCGACAAGGGCTTCGACTGGAAGAGCTGCGGCGTCAGCGTCGTGCTCGGCCGCCAGAGCCAGGACATCGCCATGGGCGTCGACCGCGAGGGCGCGGGCGACCAGGGAATGATGTTCGGCTTCGCGTGCAGGGAGACCCCCGAGCTCATGCCGCTCCCCATCCAGCTCTCGCACGACCTCGTGAAGCGCCAAGCGATGGTGCGCGAGAAGGGCATCGTGAAGGGGCTGCGCCCCGACGCGAAGAGCCAGGTGACCGTCGAGTACGTCGGCCTGCACCCCACGCGCATCGACACCGTCGTCCTCTCGACGCAGCATGACCCGATGTGGAACGGCACCGCGGGCCAGAAGCGCCTCAAGGCGGAGGTCATCAAGCACATCATCAAGCCGGTGCTCGGCAAGCGGTGGAACGACCGCATCACCGTGCACGTGAACCCGACCGGCCAGTTCGAGATCGGCGGCCCGCACGGCGACTGCGGCCTCACGGGCCGCAAGATCATCGTCGACACCTACGGGGGCCGCGGCCGCCACGGCGGCGGCGCGTTCAGCGGCAAGGACCCGACGAAGGTCGACCGCAGCGCGGCCTACATGGCCCGCTACATCGCGAAGAACATCGTGGCCGCGGGCCTCGCCGACGTGTGCGAGGTGCAGCTCAGCTACGCCATCGGCGTCGCGAAGCCGACCAGCGTGCTCGTCGACACGCAGGGCACGGGGCTCGTCCCCGACGCCTGGCTGGCCGAGCAGGTCCAGAAGCACTTCGAGCTCACGCCGCGCGGCATCATCGCGTCGCTCGGGCTGCGCCGCCCGATCTACCGTGCCACCGCGACGCACGGCCACTTCGGCCGCAAGCCCGGCGAGGGCGGCCCCGGGACCTTCACGTGGGAGGCGACCGACAAGGCCGCCGCGCTGCGCAAGGCCGCCGAGAAGGCCGGGCTCCTGAAGTCGCCCGCGCGCACCGAGCCCAAGCCCGCCGCGAAGGCCGCCAAGCCCGCCAAGGGCGGGCGGGCGCGCCGCCTCGTCGCCGCCTGACGCACCGACGCAGGAACGCGCATCGCAACGCCCCCGCGCATGACCGACGTCTCGCCTGCCCGCGCGGCCGCCCTCGAGCGGCTCGTGCGGCAG
>Ga0169931_10009196_pt1 | contig 14299 bp, 9 predicted proteins | sample Kivu_15m_20L_FD_129675 | JGI IMG/M metagenome (GOLD analysis project Ga0169931, IMG submission 129675) | Freshwater microbial communities from Lake Kivu, Western Province, Rwanda to study Microbial Dark Matter (Phase II) - Kivu_15m_20L... | ecosystem: Environmental > Aquatic > Freshwater > Lake ...
CGGTGACGCGGCGTACGAGGCGGGGCAGATCGCCGCCATCGCGAGGTGGAAGAGCACGGCCCCGAGCCGGCTCGGGGCGGTCATCGACACCGCCACGGCCCCCGTGACGTGGCTCGTCGGTCACTTCATCCCACGCAACGCCGTGATCCGGCTCGTGACGTCGATGGAGGAGATCGCCGCCAAGGCCGACTCCTTCGCCGAGGTGGCCCGCGTGGCCGGCGTCTCCGACATTCGCGAGCTCGCGCAGGCGCCGCTCGCCTTCTGCGACCGGCTCGCCCTCGGCTTCTCGGCACGGGCCGAACGGTTCGCGGTCGTCGAATCGACCGCCTTCAGCCTGGGCGGCCCGCTCTTCCACGTCCCGCAGCAGCTCATCGCGGCCCTGCGGTCGATCTCCCGCATCGGTCACTGTTACGGCTATGTGCTCGACACGCCGCTCGATCATGCCATCGTGATCGACATCCTCGAGATCGCGATGCTGCAGGACCCGGTGGAGCGCCAGGACGTCCTCGCGAAGCTGCATACCGCCATCGATCAGCACGCCGAGGAGATCGAGGGCGAGGCGGACCTCGTGATGCGGACGACCCGCAACATGCTCGCCGAGGAGGCCTTCGACTTCATCCCGGTCGTCGGCACGGCCGTGTCGTTCCTCTTCGACTGCAACTTCATGCACGCGGTCGACGAGACGGCACGCCGCGTGTTCCAGGAGCGCTGGCTCCGGGACAACGGTCGGGTCGCGGCGATCGAGCCGGCGGCGGAGATGTCGCGAAAAAGCAGCTTCGAGGAGTTCGGCCTCGCCCTCGGCCAGCTGATGTACACGAGCGGCGCGATTCTCGGCTTCACCTTCACCCTCCCGGGCGCCGTCATCCGCACGCTCGTGGGACGCTCGCCCAATCCCGTCGGCCGGGGCGCCAGGGCGGGCGCCGAGCGGGCGGTCAACGACGCCCGCGAATTTCTCGCCGGCGTGCGGACGTCGTTCGAGACGGCGGGCTTCGACGGCGCGGCCTTCGAGGCCGGCACCACCCCGGTCGCCAACGGTGCCGTGCCGGCCTGACGGGGTCGACGCGGCCGCGTCAGGCGTGTTCCGACCGGGTCTGCATGTAGTGCCGGACGAACTCCGCGAGCGAGTCGTCGAGCAGCGCGGCGACGTCCACGACGTCGGCGTCGCCGAGCGTGACCTGCCGCACTCCCGACTGGCGGTAGCGCTCGGTCAGCGGCGCGGGGAGGATGATCGAGTCGAACGACACCGTGCAGTGCCCGGGATCGGGGTCGTGGGCGAGGTGGATGAAGACCTCCGCGGTGCACGCGAACTCCTCGGTGACGCCGAACGAAAGGCGGAGCCGGTGCCGCTCGCCACCCTGGTCGGCCGGCCGGACCGCGTGGGGGAAGAGCGCCTCCAGGTACTCGATCCGGGGCGCGATCAGTTCGCCCTCGAGTCGCTCGGCCTCCCGCTCGAACGCGTCGGCGAGATCGCGGAATTCCTCGATGCGCCGCCGCCGTGCCGCCGCGTTCGCAAGAGCCCCCTGCTCGGCCTCGTAGACGAGGTCATCGAGCCGGGAACGAAAGCGCTCGAAGGAGGTCATGATCGCGAAGCGTTCCTCGGGGCGACCGGCGGGTCGCCGGAGCCGATCGGCACGGGTCTCGCGCTCCAGATGGCGTCGGCGTACTCGGCGATCGTGCGGTCGCTCGAGAACCGTCCCGACCGGGCGACATTGAGGATCGCCACGCGTGACCAGGCGTCGGCGTCGGCGAAGAGACGGCCGACGCGCTCCTCGGCCGCGACGTGCGCCCCGAGGTCCGCCAGATGCATGAACCGGTCCCCCCGCCGGCCGTCTCCGGGCAGGAGCGCCGCGCGGATCGCCTCCAACGCGTGGGGATCGTCCGGCGTGAAGTGACCGCCGAGGACCAGGTCGACCGCCGCCCGCGTCTCCGGCTCGTGCTCGTAGTGCCAGTGCGGGTCGTACCAGTCACGGCTGCCGGCCACCTCCTCCGCCGTCAGTCCGAAGAGCACGATGTTCTCCTCCCCCACCGCCTCGGCGATCTCGATCGTCGCGCCGTCGCGGGTCGCCACGGTCACGGCGCCGTTCATCATGAACTTCATGTTGCTCGTGCCGCTCGCCTCGTAGCCCGCGGTCGAGATCTGCTGGGAGACGTCGCTCGCCGGGATGAGATGCTCGGCGAGCGTGACGGAATAGTTCGGCAGAAACTCGACCCGCAGCCGGTCGCGCGTGACGGGATCCTCGTTGACGGTCCGTCCGATCGCCGTGAGGAGTCGGATGACCGACTTGGCGAGGTGGTAGGCGGGCGCCGCCTTGCCGGCGAAGAGGAACGTGCGTCGCGGCACGTCGAGGCCGGGATCGTTCCTCAGCCGGATGGAGAGCACGACGATCTGGAGCGCGGCGAGGAGCTGCCTCTTGTACTCGTGGATGCGCTTGATCTGCGTGTCGAAGATCGTATCGGGGTCGAGCGCGATGCCGTGCACGCGCTGCACCCAGTCGACGCAGCGCTGCTTCGCCTCCCGCCGCGCGGCCCGGAAGTCCGCGCGGAAGCCGGCGTCGTCCGCGAGGGGCTCGATGCGTGCGAGCTGGCCGGGGTCGGTGATCCACCCGTCTCCGATCGCGCGCACGAGGAGCCGGGTCAGCGGAGGATTGGCGACCCGCAGCCAGCGTCGTGGCGTGACCCCGTTGGTCTTGTTGGAGAACCGCTCCGGAAAGAGCGCGTGGAAATCGGGCACGGTCCGCTCCGCGAGCAGCCGGGAGTGGATCGCCGCCACTCCGTTCGTGCTGTGGGTGCCGACGATGGCGAGGTGCGCCATGCGGATGCGACGCTCGCCCCCCTCCTCCACGAGGCTCACCCGCGCGATCCGCGCGGCATCCCCGGGGTGGCGTCGGGCGACGTCGTCGAGGAAGCGCCGGTTGATCTCGTAGACGATCTCGAGGTGCCGCGGCACGAGCCGTTCGAAGAGCTCCACCGGCCAGGTCTCGAGCGCCTCCGGAAGGAGCGTGTGGTTCGTGTACGCCAGGGTGCGGACCGTGAGGTCCCACGACTCGTCCCACCCGAGCCCCGCCTCGTCGAGAAGGATGCGCATGAGCTCGGCCACCGCGATCGCGGGATGCGTGTCGTTGAGCTGGATGGCCACCTTGTCAGGCAGTCGCGCCCACTCGTTGCCCCGGCTGCGAAACCGCCGCACGATGTCGGCGAGCGAGCAGCGCACGAGGAAGAACTCCTGGATGAACCGCAGCGACCGGCCGCGGGCGGTGGAGTCGTCCGGGTAGAGCACCCGTGTCACCGTCTCGGCGAGGATCTCGTCGGCCACGGATCCGACGTAGTCGCCCGAGCAGAACTGCCCGTAGTCGAACACGTCCGACGTGGCCGACTTCCACAGCCGCAGCGTGTTCACGGTGCGGCCGCCGTAGCCCACCACCGGCCGGTCGTGCGGCACGCCGAGCAGGCGGGTCGTCCGGCCGCGGAAGGAGACGATGTCGCCGCCGCGCAGTTCGTAGCCGCTCGCGAGCTCCACCGGCACGGCCTCGGCGGGGCGGACGACCTCCCATGGGTCGGGACGCGACAGCCAGTGGTCGGGTCGCTCGACCTGCCTGCCGTCCACGATCTCCTGACGAAAGATGCCGAAATCGTAGCGCAGCCCGTAGCCGATCGCCGGAATGCCGAGCGTGGCCATCGAGTCGACGAAGCAGGCGGCCAGACGCCCCAGTCCCCCGTTGCCGAGGCCGGCATCGGGCTCGCTCTCCTCGATCGCACGCCAGTCGTGCCGCGGGTCGCTCGCGAGGTCTTCGCGCACGAGGTCGTCGACGAGCAGGTTCGAGATCGTGTCGCGCAGGAGCCGGCCGATGAGAAACTCCATCGACAGGTAGTACACCTGCTTCGGGTTCGCGCGGTCGTGGGTCTGTCGGGTCAGGAGCCAGCGCTGCGCGAGGATGTCCCGAAGGGTGCGGGCCACCGCCTCGAATCGCTCACGGTGGGTCGCGTCGGGTGGAGGAACGACGTGACTGAAGACGATGTGCCGGTCGTAGTGGTCGAGTCCCGGCGGACGCTGCCCCGCGCACCGGTACTGCTCCATGAGCGCCTCGCGGTCGGGCAGGCCCGGCAGCGTGCGATCGTCGTGTCGGTCCACCGGCTGCGTCACCGTCGCCATCGCATCGCTCCCTGCGGATCGGCACCCCGCGCACGGGTCCCGTGTCCGGGAGTATCACGGCGGGAGATGGCCGAGCAAGCATCGCAGGGCCCCTCGCAGAGAACTCACAGAGGTGCCTCACGTGCTCCTCACCACCGCCTCACGTGACCCTCACGGAAGCACGAATCGAGGTGACGTGAGCGTCAGAACGCGCCGGCACCACCGAGCTGGATCGTCGAGGCCGGGCCGGCCCGGTCGGTCGCCGCGTTCCAGCTGCCGAAGAGGGCGAAGCGACGGCCGAACGTGCGGATGAAGCCGCCGCCGAGCACCGTCTGGTCCGCGACGCGGGGCAGCGCCGCCTGATTCTTGAAGCCCTGGACGAAGAGCGTCAGCTCCTCCGCCACCTTCTTTTCAAACGACCACTGCACCGCGTCGGTGAAGCCGACGGCGTCGCCGCTCGCCTGATCGCCCACGACGCCGACGTTCCATTCCGCCTCGATGCCCCACGGGAGCGAGTTGCGAAAGAGCATCATGATGCCCGGCTGCGTCCCGACGTCGAACGCCGGACTGCCCCAGGGCGTCTGCACGTAGACCTCGATGCCGGTGGCCGGCATGAACCACTCGGGGACCTCGTCGGAGAAATGGATCTTCGTGTCGAAGACGAGTGGGGAGAAACCGCTCGTGGCGCCGTCACCGAGCCCCGCGGCGGCCGCCGTCAGGCCGTTGCCGAAAAAGCGGAACTCCACCCGGTCCGTCAGCCCGATGCGGAGCAGATACTCCCAGTTGTACGTCGCCGTCTGCAGGTCGCGAACGCTCGTCGTGTACATCAACGGGCTCGTTTCCAGGTAGACCCAGCCGCGCGGCAGCGTGTACGGGCTGTTGGGAAAGTTGGCGGTGTCGGGGCCGGGCTCGCGGATGTCGGGCTCCTCCAGCGACGTGCGCGGATCGACCGGGTCGGGAAACCAGCGGGCCAGGAGGCGCGTGAGCCCGCGGTCGGCGTCGAGGTCCGGGTCGTCGTCTCCGGCGAGCGGATCACCGTCGAGGTCGCGCGGGTTGCCACCGGGCACGGAGGCGTCGAAGCCGCGCGCCCCCGGCTGCGGCCGACGTGGCATCTGGCCATCCGCCTCCCGCATCGCAAGACACGCGACCACAAGCATCGCGATCCGCACGACGGCAAGCACCGCGCTGACGGCGACCGGCGGTCGGAACGGTACGAAGCGGAGATCGCGCGTGGGCGTCATCGCCGTTGTTCCGGAGCGATCGCCTGTCGGGCCCAACGCGACGCCGATCGGCGGGCGCCCCGGGGGGCCGGGAGGATAGCGTCCGGGAGGATCTGGTCAATGCGGGAAGGCGGCCCACGCAGGCACCGCCGGCCCCGGAAAAACCGGGCGATCGCCCACGTGCTGGTCAGCCGTCCCTGTCCGTCCGGCTCGCGTTGCCGAACCGCTGGCGGTAGCCCCGGGGGGTGAGGCCGTAGCGGCGGCGGAAGTGGACCCCGAACCGCGAGGCGTCGGCGTACCCCACGATCCTCGCGATCCGTGCGATCGGCTGGGACGTCGTCGTCAACAGTCCCACGGCCTTGTGCATGCGCAGCGCCCGCACGTACTCCGTGAAGCTCACGCGGTACTTCAGGCGGAAGAGCCGGCCGAGATGTCCGGCACTCGTGCGAGCCACGTGCTCCGCGAGAAAGGCCAGCTGCACCGGCTGCTGCATGTGGAAGTCGAGATACGTGACGGCCCGCGCGAGCGGGTCGTCGGCGAGGGTGGCATCGCCGCCGGTGTCTGCGAGGCGATACCAGACGGCATCGAGGTGTCCTCGGGCGGCGTCCTCGGCGGACACGGCGTCTCCGGCGAGGATCGCATCGACGATCGACCGGTGCGCCTCGAAGAGGACGTTCAGGTCGGGCCAGCACCGCGCGAGTGAATCGACGCGAAACCGCTCCATCGGCGCGGCTGCGGCCTGCCACGTCTCGACGAGTCCATCGACGCCCGCGAGCACCACGATCGCCACATGGAGGTCTCGGTCGGCCACCGCCATGGCGACGGAGTCCTCGGCCGCCGCGGCGTGCTGCATCCGCCGAAAGGCGTCGAGCAGGGGCCGCTTGTCGGCGCCGGCGGCCACGCGCCGCGCCGCGTGACGGGCCGCGAACGCGTCGACGACCGCGCGCAGTTCCGTCGATGTCTTCATGGTTCGCATCGGAGAAACGCCCGGCCCAGCCCGGTCCGGTCCAGCCCGGTTCGGCCGCGGACCGCTCCACCGTCTACTATGCCAGATCGCGCGCGACGCTGTGCGACGACTCGCATCGGCCGGTCCCGTGATGGAACGCCCGGTACCGTGCTCCTGCCGATCGCGTTCACGACCCATCCGCAGCACCGAGGAATCCGCCCATGTCCGCCTTCTGCGGCCTCTACCCACCGCTCATCACGCCGTTCACCGCCGCCGGGGCGATCGACGAAGCGGGGCTGCGCGATCACGTCGAGTTCATGCTCGAGGGCGGCTCCGACGGATTCTGCGCCGGTTCGAGCACGGGCGAGTTCATGAACCTCGATCGGGCGGAGTGGGAGCAGGTGCTGGGGATCGTGAAGGAGCAGGTGCGCGGCCGCGTGCCGCTGTTGGCCGGCGGGGCCTGGATGGCGACGGCCCACACCGTCGAGCGCTGCCGTTTCGCCGAGAAGGCGGGCTACGACGGGATCCTGCTCATCGCCCCCTGGTATCAGGTGCATACCGAGCGTGAACTCTACGCCCACTTCAAGGCCGTCCGCGAGGCGATCTCGATCCCGATCATGGTCTACAACAACCCGCCCGTCACCGGCACGCGGCTTTCGGTCGAGCTGCTCGAGCGGCTCTACCGCGACGGCATCTGCCAGTATCTCAAGGACGCCGACAGCGACCCCTATGCGATCGCGCGGCTGCGGATGCGGCTCGGCGATTCGGCGCATCTCTTCTACGGCCACGACAACAACGCGATGGGGGCGTTTGCATTCGGGGCCACCGGCTGGGTCTCGGGTACGGCCAACTTCTGCCCCGAGCTCTGGAGCCAGTTCGTGCACACCTGCATCGACGACGGCGATTTTGTGAAGGCGCGGAAGCTCTGGTATCGGATCATGCCGTTCGTCGAGATCGCCACGGTGGGCGTGGGTGGCGAGCGGGCCGACTGGATCGCCGTGATCAAGCGGGGGCTCGAACTCCGCGGGCGGCAGGTGGGCGGCGTCAGGGCCCCGATGCTCCCGCTCACCGAAGACGTCGATCGCCGGCTCGCTGCGGCCGTCAAGGCACTGGGGCTCACGGCGAAGCCGAAGCTCGCGATGGCGTGATGCGGCGAAGGCGGTCGTTCAGGCTCTCTCGAGAGGATCCATCATGCTCATCGCTCGGCGAGTGTTTCTGGATGTGGGCGCGGCGCTTGCCATGGCATGTGTCCAGCAAGCGAGCGTCGCGGCGGCGGAGCCCGTGACGCTCTGGGATCCCACGGTGCCGCTGCCCACGAAGGCCGCCGCGCCGTTGCTCGACGACGTGGCATTTCACGTCGTCAAGCAGCGGCGGCCCGACACGGACGGCTGCAACTGGACGCTCGGCGTGGGCCTCGCGTGGCACGGGGGCAAGCTCTACGCCTCCTATGGCTTCAACAAAGGAGGCGAGAACACGGCCTCCGAGGAGGCTCATGTGCGGGTGAGCGCGGATGGCGGCACGACGTGGGGCCCGCCTGTCGTGATCGACGCGGGCGAGGGCAACCTCGGCGTCAGCCACGGCGTGTTTCTCTCGCACGACGGCCGGCTCTGGGCCTTCATGGGCGCCTTCTCCGATGCGTTTCAGAAGACGCACACCCGGGCCTATGTGCTCGACGAGGGGAGCGGTACGTGGGAGCCGCGGGGCGTGGTCGTGGACGACGGCTTCTGGCCGATGCAGGAGCCGCAGAAGATGGCCGACGGCAACTGGATCATGGCCGGGTTTCGCGTGGCCAACGGCTACGACGTCGCGGGCCATCTGCCGGCCGTGGCGATCAGCCAGGGCGACGACGTGACGAGATGGGGCATGGTCGTGATCGAGACCGCACCTGACCTCGGCGCGATCTGGGGCGAGTCGACCGTGATCGTCGAGGGCAGCCGGATCACGAACATCGCCCGCTACGGAGCGAAGGCCGTCGCCCTCGTCTCCACGAGCGATGACGACGGCCGGACGTGGACTCCGGCCAGCCCGTCGAATCTCCCGATGGCCACGAGCAAGCCCTACGCCGGCACGCTCTCGACGGGCCAGCGGTTTCTCGCCTGCACGACCACGGCCGACAGCGGCGGGGCCCGTGCTCCGCTCACGATCGCCGTGAGCAGGCCCGGGCAGCCGCTCTTCAGCAAGGTGTATGTCGTGCGTCACCCGGTGTCGGACAAGACGCCGGGCGTCTCCGACCCGCGGGCCGAATTCAGCTATCCGTATGCGATCGAGCACGAGGGCAGGCTCTACGTCGGCTACACGCACAAGAGCCACGTCGCCAATGAGCTCGCCGTGATCCCGGTTGCCGCCCTGAAGGCCGACTGAGCAGACGGTCGATCACGATGACAGAGGGCGACAGCACCGTGGCGGGTTCCGACGCCGGCCGTGGCGTGACGGCCGCACTCGCCGCGCAGTTCGGCTTCGCGATCGCCGTCGTCGCCTGTGCGGCGGCCGGCCTCTTCCTGCCCGGCCTCTTCACCTGGCGGTGGCGGGGCTTCGAGCCGCGGCAGGCGATCGTGCCGCTCGTGCAGTTCACGATGCTCGGCATGGGCCTCACGCTCACCGCCGCCGATTTTCGCCGCGTGCTGGCCACGCCCGGCGTCGTGGCCCTGGGCGCAGCCGCGCAGTTCGGGATCATGCCGCTGGCCGGCTGGGCCTTCACGCGGCTCTTCGGCCTCACGGGTGAGGTGGCGGCGGGATTGATCCTCGTCGGCTCCTGCCCGGGCGGCGTCGCGAGCAACGTGATCGCCTACGTGGCCCGGGCGAATGTCCCGCTCTCCGTCACGCTCACCGCCTGCACCACGCTCCTCTCGCCGCTGGCCACGCCGCTGGCGATGCGGCTGCTCGCCGGGCGCGACGTGCCGATCGACGCCGGGGACATGTTCCGGTCGATCCTGTGGGTGATCCTCGCACCGGTGCTCGCGGGGCTCGTGATCAACGCGCTGGCTCCCGGCCTCGCCCGGCGGCTGGCGGGCATGCTGCCGCCGATCGCGATGGCCTCGATCGGCGTGATCATCGCGATCACGGTGGCCCTGGCTGCGGCGGACCTGCGCCGCGTCGGACTGCCGCTCGTTGCGGCGGCGGTCTGCCACAACGCGACGGGCTTCCTGCTCGGCTACGCTGCCGCGCGGGCCGCCCGGCTCGACGTGCGCGATGCCCGCACCCTGAGCATCGAGGTGGGCATCCAGAACGGCGGCATGGCAACGGCACTCGCCTTGGGCCCGCTGCAGAGCCCGGCCGCCGCCCTCGCCGCCGCCGTATTCGGCCCCTGGAGCGCCCTGGCTGCGGCGCTCCTTGCGGCCGGATGGTCGATCCGGCCCGTCCGTGTCGGCACCGGTGTGCCGCGGGGGTGAGCGTCGGGATCCGCGCCGGCCGGATCGTCCCGCAGGCCGGAGTTGGCCGCTGACGCACCGACGGGAAATACTTCACCTGCGGGTGAGCATGCCCGCGCGTCCCCGTGGAGACCGCGAGATGTCCATCGTTCTCGGTGCGAGCCTCGACAACGGCCTCGTCGGACGGACGCAGGAACGTCCGGCGGTGCAGCGGGAGGCCAGCGTCACGAGCCTCTCCATCGGGCAGTACCTGATCCGCCGGCTCGGGGACTACGGGATCCGGCACGTCTTCGGACTGCCCGGCGACTACGTCCTCTCCTTTTATTCGATGCTCGAAAAGAGCCCGCTCGATCTCGTCAACTGCACCCGCGAGGACTGTGCGGGGTTCGCCGCCGACGGCTACGCGCGGGTCAACGGCATGGGAGCCGTCTGCGTGACCTACAGCGTCGGCGGCCTGAGCCTCGCCAACTCGATCGCGGGAGCGTACGCGGAAAAGAGCCCCGTCGTCCTCATCTCCGGCGCGCCCGGTCTCGGTGAGCGGGCCAGCGACCCGCTGCTGCACCACCGCGTGCGGGAGTGGCAGACGCAGCTCGAGGTGTTCGACAAGCTCTGTGCGGCGAGCCGGGAGATCAACGATCCCGCCACGGCGTTCCGCGACATCGACTTTCTGCTCGACACCGCGCACCGGCTCAAGCGGCCGGTCTACCTCGAACTGCCACGCGACATGGTCTCGGTCGTGCCCGAGCAGATTCGCGCCTTCATTCGCCCGCCCGATCGCAGCGATCCGCAGGCGCTCGAGGAGGCCGTGCAGGAGGCCGTCGCGAAGATCGAGGCGGCCGCCCGGCCCGTGATCATCGCCGGCGTGGAGCTGCATCGCTACGGCCTGCAGCGCGAGGCCGTGACGCTCGCCGAGGCGGCCGGAATTCCCATCGCCGCGACGATGCTCGCGAAGAGCGTCATCAGCGAGGTGCACCCCCTCTTCATCGGTCTCTACGAGGGAGCCCTCGGGCGCGAGGAGGTGACGAGCTTCGTGGAGGAGAGCGACTGCATCATCCTCCTCGGCACGCTGCTCACCGACATCGATCTCGGCATCTTCACGGCGAAGCTCGACCCCACGAAGAGCATCTACGCCACGAGCGACGAGCTGCGGATCAGCCATCACCACTTCCATCACGTGCGGCTCCAGGACTTCATGCAGGCGCTCGCCGCGGCCCGGCCCCGCGCGGCGCGGCGGACGCTGCCGCGGTCGCCCGTCGAGGCCCAGGGGCCCTTCGCGCTCGAGCCCGACCGGCCGATCACGACGACGCGGCTCGTGCGCCGCCTCGACGAGTCGCTCGACGACCGCACGATCGTCATCGCGGACGTCGGCGACGCGCTCTTCGCGTCGAGCGAGCTGGTGATCCGGGGCCAGACGGAGTTTCTCTCGCCGGCGTACTACACGTCGATGGGGTTCGCCGTGCCCGCCGCCCTCGGCGCGAAGATGGCCCGTCCCGACCTGAAGGTCATCGCGCTCGTCGGCGACGGCGCCTTCCAGATGACCGGGATGGAGCTGTCGACGATCGTCAAGCGGGGCCTCGCGGTCACCGTGATCGTCCTCGACAACCGCGGCTACGGCACCGAACGCGTCATCCACGAGGGGAGCTTCAACGACATCAATCCCTGGGAGTACCAGCTGCTCCCGCAGCTGCTCGGCGGAGGCACGGGCTACGACGTGCGCACCGAGCGGGATTTCGACGCCGCCATCGAGGCGGCGCTCGCCGACACGTCGGGCATGAGCGTCATCCGGGCGCACATCGCGATCGACGACTACAGCGTCACGCTCGGCCGCATCGGCGCGGGGCTCGCCCGACGCAACCGCGGCTGACGGCGGCGTGGCGTCAGGGCGCCGAGGCGGCGACGACGGCCTGATCGGGGAGGTGGTAGAAGGCCAGGACGAAGATCGCGTAGGTGGCCAGGAGAAGCACTCCCTCCATCCACGACACCTTGCCGTCGTCGATGAGTTCGCGTGCGACAACGACGGCGATCACGATCGCGACCACTTCGAACCCCGAGAAGGCGAGGTTCATCGGCTCGCCGAGGACGCGACCGGTCAGCACCAGGAGCGGGGCCACGAGCAGCACCAGCTGGATCGTCGAGCCGACGGTCACGGCGAGGACGAGCTCCTGGCGGCCGGAGCGGGCGAATCGTGCCGCCGCGAGCACCTCGCCGATCCCGCCCACGCCGCCGAGCAGCACGACGCCACTGAAGATGTCGGAGAGGCCGAGCTGCCTGGCCGTCGGCTGGAGCGACTCCGAGAGCGCGTCGCTCACGAACGCGAGGGCGGCCGCGGCGATCGCCAGCCGGGCGAGTGTGATCCCCACGCCGACCTCGGGCGACTCGTCGGGCAGCACCTCGTCCGGGCCGATCCCCTCGCGGTTGCGTCCGAAGAGGGTGGCTAGCACGTTGATCACGTAGACGAAGAGCAGGACCACCGCGATCTCCGTCGAGAGGCCGCGATTCGACTCGGGAGTGCTGAACCGAAACACCGCCGGCACGATCAGGCAGGCGGCACACAAGAGCAGCATCGCCGCGCTCGACCGGAGGCGGTTGCGGTCGAACCGCCGGACTCCGAATTTCACGCCGCCGATGACCAGCGCAGCGCCGAGTCCGACGAGCAGGTTGACGAGAATCGAGCCGGTGAGCGACGCCTTCACGACCGGAGCGAGGCCGTTGGCGAGGGCCACGCCCCCGATGATCAGTTCGGGGGCGTTCGACAGCGTCGAGTTGAGCAGGCCGCCGATTGTTGGGCCAAGCCGCACGGCCAGCCGTTCCGTCGCGTCACCCATCGTCTCGACGAGCGGGACGATGGCCACGAGCGAGAGGAGGAAGACGAAGAGCGGGTCGGCGTCGATCCAGCGCAGGACGACGATCGCCGGCACGGAGAGCAAAAGCCAGCGCATCGCGTCGTCTCCTCGCGCGTCGGGTCGTCGTCACCGCCGGCCCGCCAGGCCGTCGTCCATCATCCGCGTGGCTGCCTGCTCGCTCGTCGCCGTTGGGTGACATCCTCCGCACGCGTCACAGCCGCTTCACCTTGAAGCTGCGGTACTCGACCGGGTCGCTGTGGCCGGCGAAGCCGACATGCCCCGTGCGTCGGTCGAGGCCCTTGGGCGGGTGCTGGATCTGCGACCGGTCGAGCGCGTCGATGTCGACATCGAGGATCTTCGTGCCATTGAGCGTGACCGTGATCCGCTGTCCCCGCACCGCGATCTCCTGGAAGTTCCATTCGCCCGCCGGCCTCAGAAACCCATGCTTCGCGCCGACGCAGTGGTAGAGGCTGCCGTGGTACTGATAGGGAGCGAGGCCCTGCTGGCCGGCCGCCGCCTGCTTCGCGTTGTAGCCGTCGCTGTCGATCACCTGCAGTTCGAGCCCGTCGGCGGCCGAGTGCCCGCCGAGCGGCGTCCGCAGCGCGATGCCGTTGTTGCCCGCGGCAGGCAGCCGGAACTCCGTCCGGATGATGACATCGCCGTATTCGTCTTTCGTGAGCAGGTCGCCCCCCTTCCCCGGCTTGCAGACGATCGAGCCGTCGCGCACCTCGTAGCTGTCGACAGCCCCCTGCCAGCCCGTGAGGTCGGTGCCGTTGACGAGCTCGACGAAGCCGTCGGCGTCCCGCGCCGCGAGGATGCGGTTCGCCTCCTCGGCGGGAATCTCCCGGACGAACACGTTCTTCCAGCGGATCTCGCTGCCATGCGTCTGGAGTTGGATCGGGCCGCGCGCGGGCGTCGGGTCGGGAAAGAAGCCGTTGGCCACCTTCGCCCCCTCGTCGTCGGCCTTGGCGGGCTTGCCATAGGCGACGTACCCGGCCTTCCGGTTCGCGAAGAAGTTTTCGAGCGGCGCATGATCCACGACGGTCTCGCCGTTGAAGGTCACGCTCACCCGCTCGCCGATCATCCGGATGTGGAACGTGTTCCACTCGCCGAACGGCCGGTCCATCCGCTTCGATGGAAACTTCCCTTCCTTCCCCTTGTTGTTCCAGAGGCCGCCCGATCCCTTGTCGGCCCCGAGTGGAACCTTCTTCTCCTCCGTGTAGTCCCAGATCTGCACCTGCGGGATGCCCCGCAGGTAGACGCCGCTGTCGCCGAGCGGGAGCATCTTCCAGTCGACGAAGAACTCGAAGTCGCCGTAGTCGCGGTCGGTGGTGGCGTAGAGCCCCTGGCCGTCGTTGACGAGTTCGCCGTTCTCGACCCGCCAGTGGGCGAGCAGGTGCTCACGCTTGTCCGCGCCCTTGGCGTCCAGCAGCCCTCCCTCGATGCTCGTGCGCTTGTACTCCGCCCGCTGCTCGGCCGACATGGCGCGCAGCTCGGCAGGATCCCGCGTGCCCCAGCCGTACCAGCCCGCGAGGTCCGTGCCGTTGAAGAGCGCGGTGAATCCCTCGGGGGGCACGTTGTCCGCCGCGCGGGCGGCGGTCGGGACCGCCAGGGCGAGCGCGCAGGAGAAGGTGCACGCGGCGAGGGCAGGGAGCGAACGTCTCACGGTCGTGGTCCTCACGGATCGGGGAAAGCACCGGCCCACGGCGGGCGGCGCGTCAGTGCATCTCGACGGCGCAGGTGCCCAGGCCGCCACGATAGTAGTTGAACTGAACCTGCGGGTGGTCGGCGAG
>Ga0169931_10009197_pt1 | contig 14299 bp, 13 predicted proteins | sample Kivu_15m_20L_FD_129675 | JGI IMG/M metagenome (GOLD analysis project Ga0169931, IMG submission 129675) | Freshwater microbial communities from Lake Kivu, Western Province, Rwanda to study Microbial Dark Matter (Phase II) - Kivu_15m_20L... | ecosystem: Environmental > Aquatic > Freshwater > Lake...
CGTGATGCAGGCCGAGGCAGCCGCCGCCAGGGGTCTCGCCACCCAGAGTGAGCTGCTGTATGGCGGCCGCCGCTCGGTGGACATCGTCCTTGGCGACCGGCTCGCGCGCATCGGGACACCGATTCACATCAGCACCGAGGACGGCTCGAAGGGTCACAAGGGTCGCATCACCGAGGTCCTGCTCGAGCGCCTCAAGGCCGTTGCAAACACAGGCAAGAAGGTCCGAATCATGGCCTGCGGACCGAACCCCATGTTGCATGCGGTGGGTGCCATCGCGGAGGCGCAGGGTATCGAATCACACCTGTCGCTTGAAGAGGTGATGGCCTGCGGAATCGGCGTGTGTCTGGGCTGCGCGATACCCGCGAAGAGCCGACCTTATCGCTACGTTTGCAAGGATGGACCGGTCTTTGATGGCGCCGACCTTGTCTACGAAAAGAATTTGAAAACAGGAACATAGAGAAATTCTATGAAGGATAACGTTAACTTTAAAGTTGAGTCGGGTGGGCTGTCCTTTCGCAACCCAATCCTGACTGCATCGGGTACCTTCGGCTATGGCAAGGAGTTCGAGGGATTGCTCGACCTTGGTCGCCTCGGCGGCCTGGTCACGAAGGGCATTTCGCCGAAGCCTCGGTACGGAAATCCGACCCCTCGCATCTGCGAGACCGCCTCGGGAATGATCAACTCGATCGGCCTCGAGAACGTTGGCATCGAGGGATTCCGGACAGAGAAGCTGCCCTACCTTCGCACCTGTGGGACGAAGGTCCTGGTGAACTTCTTCGGTACCACGATCGACGAATACGTGGGCTGTGCCGAGTCGCTCGGAGCGATGGACGGGGTCGATGGACTCGAGATGAACGTGTCCTGTCCGAACATCAAGGCGGGCGGCATCGAGTTCGGGACCGAGCCTTCGGTGCTGGTCGAGCTGGTCCGCGCCTGCCGCGCGGTGACCCGCAAGCCGCTCTGGATCAAGCTGACGCCGAATACCTCGAACATCGTGGCCCTGGCTCGCGCCTGTGCCGATGGCGGCGCCGATGGCCTGTCGGTCATCAACACGATCACCGCGATGGCCATCGACATCCACACCCGACGGCCCAAGATCGCCACCACCTTCGGCGGCCTGTCGGGACCGGCGATCAAGCCCATCGCGCTTCGGATGGTTCACCAGATCCATCGGGCCGGGATCGGCCTGCCCATCTCGGGCATTGGCGGCATCCAGAACGCGACCGACGTCATCGAGTTTCTACTCGCTGGAGCCTCGACCGTTCAGGTCGGAACCCAGAGCTTCATCGATCCCGCCGCCTCGGGGGAGATGGTCGAGGGACTGCGCGAATATTGCGTCACCCATGCAATTTCCGACATCCGCGAGCTGACCGGCGCACTGCGTCTCGGTTGAACGGAAATCCTGGATCGATTTCAGGGGCATTAAACCAATAATTTACGTTTACGAAATCCACTGGAAACAATCGCCGAATAGGCTGCGAAAGTACCTGAGAATCGCAGGACTTAAAAAACTGCAGCACCAACCGCCAGCCAAATGGGTGAAGAAACATGAAAAGAGTCGAAGCCGTCATCAAGCCTTTCAAGTTGGACGATGTGAAGGACCGCCTTCGTGAGATCGGCGTGCAAGGCATGACCGTCTCGGAGGTCAAGGGCTTTGGCCGCACCGGCGGCAAGCGCGAGGTCTACCGTGGCTCAGCCTACGTCGTCGATTTCGTTCCGAAGGTTCGGATCGAGGTTGTCGCCAAGGACGACCAGGTCAAGGACATCGTCGAGGCCCTCGTCTCGGTCGCCAAGACCGGCCACATCGGCGACGGAAAGATCTTCGTCACGAGCGTGGAAGAGGTCATCCGCATCCGAACCGGCGAGCGCGGTGAAGAGGCTCTGTAAGAAGCACTACCAATGGCGCTGAAAGTAGCGCTGTTAATTTTTTATTCACTGGACTAGAAACGGCCGGGCCCCCCGGCCCGCAAGTGGGGGCAAAAACAGGAGACACAAATGACACCGTCGGAAGTCCTTAAGTTCGCAAAAGAGAACAACGCCAAGTTCGTCGATTTCAAGTTCGTCGATTTCCTGGGCACCTGGCAGCACACCACGATGCCGATCGCCAAGTTGACTGAAGATGCCTTCCAGGATGGCTACTTCTTCGACGGCAGCTCGATCCGTGGCTGGCAGGCCATCAACGAGTCGGACATGGGGTTCATTCCCGATGCGACGACCGCCGTGATGGATCCCTTCCACGCGCACCCCACCTTGTCGCTCATCTGCGACATCGTTGACGCAGTCACCCGTCAGCCTTACAGCCGCGACCCCCGCAACATCGCACGCAAGGCCGAGGCCTACGTGAAGCAGAGCGGAATCGGCGACACCATCTACTTCGGCCCAGAGCCCGAGTTCTTCATCTTCGACAGCGTTCGCTTCAGCGAGGCTCCCGGTCACTCGACCTACCAGATCGACTCCAACGAGGCATTCTGGAACTCGAACCGCGAAGAGAACGGCGCCAACCTGGCCTACAAGGTCAAGCAAAAGGGCGGTTACTTCCCCGTCTCCCCGACCGACACGCTCGGTGATATCCGCGCCGAGATGGCCCTCGCCATCGCCTCGGTCGGCATCGAGGTCGAGGTTTTCCACCACGAGGTCGCCACGGCCGGTCAGTGTGAACTCTCGATGAAGTTCAACACCCTCAAGAAGATGGCCGACCAGACCATGTGGTACAAGCACTGCGTCCGCAACATTGCCAAGAAGTACGGCAAGACCGCGACGTTCATGCCGAAGCCCATCGTCGGCGACAACGGCTCGGGCATGCACTGCCACCAGTCGGTTTGGAAGAACGAGAAGAACCTGTTCGCCGGCGACGGCTACGGCGGGTTGTCCGAGTTCGCCCGTAACTACATCGGCGGTCTCATCAAGCACGCTCCCTCGGTCCTCGCGATCACGAACCCCACGTTGAATAGCTACCGCCGCCTGGTTCCAGGCTACGAGGCTCCGGTCAACCTGGCCTACTCGTCGCGTAACCGTTCGGCAGCTTGCCGCATTCCAATCGGTGGTAACTCGCCGAAGGCAAAGCGCGTCGAGTTCCGTTGCCCCGATCCTTGCGCCAACCCATACCTCGCCTTCGCGGCGATGATGATGGCCGGCCTCGACGGCGTTCAGAACAAGATCGACCCGGGCAAGCCGCTCGACAAGGACATCTACCACCTCTCGAAGGAAGAGCTGCGCGATGTTCCGAAGGCACCGGGCTCGCTCGAAGAGTCGATCTCGAACCTCGCCAACAACCACGCCTTCCTCTTGAAGGGCGATGTCTTCACGAAGGACGTGATCGACGGTTGGGTGAACTGGAAGACCGAGAACGAGATCGAGCCAGCTCGTCTGCGCACGACCCCGTTCGAGTACCTCAACTACTACGACTACTAGTATCGACGCCGGTCATCACCGGCTTTGATCGCAAGAGGCCAGCTTCCGGAAGGGGGCTGGCCTTTTGTATTTACAGGAATCCGACGCCACCACCGTCGATGCCGCCGCCCGTGACGCCGGCCTTGAAGGTCTTGCCTCCGTCGGTCGAGATCAGGATGCCTGCGCCGGTCTTGCGTACGTGTACGTTCCCGGCCTTGTCATCAATGTTGGGGAACGAGCCGCCCGGGGTCCATGTGGTACCGTTGGTCGTGCTGTAGACGGTGCCGCTGTCGCCTGTCGCCCAGAACTTGGTGCCGTCGAAAACCACGCGTCGGATATGCGAATTGCCTGCGTTGGCAGCGCGAGTCCAGTTGACGCCGTCGGTAGACTTTGACGCCTGTCCAAATCCACCGGCCGCGAGGAAGATACCGTTGCCGTAAGCGACACCGCCGTGCCACTGGCCGTGTGGGTTCTTGTGCTCGGTCCACTTGAGACCATCGGTGGAGCTGAGGATCTTCCAGCCGACGGCGACCATGCGTCCCTTGGCTGCGGTGCCATCGCGAAGCAGGAACTGGTCATCACCGCCTCCGCCGAGCTTTTGATCGCCGATCCAGGTCTTGCCGAGATCCAGAGAGACCACCCGTCGACCCGCATAACCCACGGCCACGATCGCGACGGGTCCGTTGGCGACGTCCGTACCGGCGTCTGCAACCATCGTATTCGGTGTCCCCCCCTGACCACCGGCGCCCGCCGGCGAAACGCCGGCGTCTTGTGCTACGGAAGAACTAGTGCCGCCGGTCCCGCCCGAAGGGGTGATGTCGTTGCCGGTGTTGGCCGAGCCGCCGACTGCACTGCCGGCCTCACCGCCGGAGCCTCCTGCCGCGGTGCCGCCCGCCTCTCCGTTGCTGCCTCGATCGGCCGTGGCAGGCGATCCGCAACCGGACGTTACGGCAAGGAACATCAAGGAGCCGAGCCAAGCGTACTGCATCTTAACACCCGTTCTGGTACTGCATCGAGCTCGCGAAGCGCGAGCTCGCGTTACAGGATGAAGCGTGGCACGTGCGATTTGCGAATGTCAATCAAACGACGTCCAGTGGTCGTTTTGGGTGATCAAACCCAGGCCTCAAGGCGCAATAGGACGCACCGCTTTGGCCCTTGGGGACCTGGGCGGATCATCGGCGATTAACAAGAGAACGACGGCCGTGACGAGCGCCGCACCCCCGACGACGAGTCCCGCAACCTGGCTGTACTGCGCATCATGGCGACTCGCAGGTTTGTCGTCCGTGTGATACCAGGCGTAACCAAGTCCCGCTGCGGCGATGCCACCGGCCACGACGGCGCCGATCCGTGCACCATTCCAGTACTCCGTCGGTTCGCGGTTGGGCGGGTCGTCCGCGAATTCAGGGGCGCGCGACGACGAGGGCGCTTGGCGGGTGTAGGTCGGCACGGGTGAACCGACCGGTACGACCGGGTCAAGCGCACTGGACTCGATTCGGGGTGGCTGCGCGCGTGGCATCACGATCGTGGCGGCAGGTCGTTGCGCCTGTCCGATCACGGCGATGGGTTGCGCGGGCGCCGGGACCGGGGCGGGCGTGGGGGCCGGGGCAGGTGCAGCGCGTGCGGGTGCCGGGGCCGGCGTCGCGGGAGCAGGCGCGGGGGTATATGCGGATGCCTGCATGTTCTGTGGTACGGAAGAGGGGGTGCGGAGTCGCGCGACGCGAGCCTGCGCCTGCGTACGTGCGGCAGAAGACACATTGGGTAACGCCATGAAGCGCTCGAAGGTCTTGATGGCATCCGGGATGCGTTGGTTCTTTTCGTAGCACACGCCCTGGTTGAAAACGTGCGTCGGATCGTCGGTCTGCTCGAAGCGGGCCTCCATCAGTGCCACCCCGCGATTAACCTGTCCGGTGGCGCAGGCGTCACGCGCCTCAATCGCGAGCGTCGCCTGGGCAAGTGCTTCGGGCGGGAACTCTGGGAACAGCAATGCGGCGACGATGCCCGCGAGGGCCAGGCGATGGACGTATCGAGGACGGCTCGTCATTTATCAGGCCATGCTACCGCAATTGCGGCATCGTTTGGGTGGTTGCGTGACAAATTGGGACGCACTAAATTCTCCCGGAGGCGAGCCTGACCCGGGGTCTATTCGGCGATGAACACCTTGAATATTCAGATCTTCGGAACGAAGAAATGCGCCGACAGTCGCAAGGCTGAACGCTTCTTTCGCGAGCGCAACATCAAGGTTCAGGTCATTGATCTGGCGCAAAAGGGGATGTCGCCCGGCGAGCTGCGCAGCGTGGCCGCGCGGACGGGCGGCAGTGAGGCCCTCATCGATCGCGAGGGAAAACGCTACGTCGAAAAGGGCCTGAAGTATTCGGCGCCGACCGGTCCCCGCATCGAGCAGATGTTGGTTGATGATCCGCTGTTGTTGCGAACTCCCATCGTACGCAACGGCAAGGACGCGACCGTGGGGTATCAGGACGCGGTCTGGCAGGGCTGGATCGACGACAGCAAGCGGAAAGACTGAGGAAGTCCGTCGCGCTCAGACCGCAGCGCCACTGCGGGCGAACTGTTCGAGCAAGAGTCGATTGATTCCCGGTGCGTCCTCAATGGGGACGCCATGTGCGGCGTTCGGAAGCTCAATGAACCTGGCGCCGGGGATGGCGGCCGCGAGTTGTTTCCCTTAGGCGACACGGGCGATTCGATCGTGTTCGGCATTCACGACCAGCGTTGGGATATGACCGAGTTGTCCGAGCTTGTCATACGCATTGTGGCGCGCCATCGCACCGACCTGCTTCATCACAATCGGAGGTTGCTCGGCAAGATCGCGCCCGAACAGGGGTGCGAGGCGTTCGGCCCACTGGTCTTTGTTGGCCGACGCAAACGCCTCCGGGCTGAGAACCAATGACAGGAATGCATGACGTCTCATGCTCCGTGTGCCGATGCGGGTTCGCAGCGCCGTCACGAACATCCTTGCAGACAGTGCCGCGCCTTGCTTGCCACGGGCGAAAGTGCACAGGAGAGACAACGTCAACACCCGCCTGGGTGCGAGCAACGCCACCTGTTGCGCGATCAACCCGCCCATTGAGTGTCCGACCACATGGAAGCGCTCGATGCCCTCTGCATCCATCACCGCGAGCGCATCCGAGGCCATCGCCTCAATGCTGAGCTTCTCGGTCCCCGTAGAGCTGCCACCGATGCCGCGGTTGTCGGGCGCGATGCATGTCACGGTTGAGCGGAGGACGTCGATCTGTGGTCGCCACCCTTCACCGATGACACCAACACCTTGAAGGAGGAGAACAGCTGGGCCCTGTCCCTCTTTGACGTATGTTAGTTTTAAGTCGGGTGTTGCGACGGTTGGCATGCGCGTAGCATATCAGGCACATCGAAAATTCCAGGCTCGTTCGAGATCTTGATGTCAGATTCGTTCAAAGAAGTGCACAATTCTGGCGGCGCCTTGAAACACGTGGCTGACGTGTAGCACTGTAGGCGCATGCGTTCGCGCCTACCGGTGTTCTTCATGTGGATGAGCGTCGCTGCACTGCCAGCGGCGTGTACGGGTTCAGGGAGCAACCCGAAACGCGAGCCCGACTCGCCTTCAGAGGGCGGAGAATCAGGAGGCGGGCAGGGGCAGGGCGGCGAGGCCGGCTCGTTTGTGCCCGACGAACTTCCTTCTCCGGAGACGTGCGCAACGGCTGATCCAACGGTCGGTCAGGCCGAGGTCCGTCGCCTCTCGCAGTCGCAGTATCGCAATGCAGTTCGAGAGCTGCTCGGACTTGAGATGGATCCCCTGCTGCGATTCTTGCCGGACGGAAAGACCGGTCCCTTCGATGCGAACTCAATCGTCGCCGCAACAGATCTCGACATTGAGAAGTATCAGGACTCGGCCCGTGACCTGGCGGCCCGTGTTGCGATTGCCGACGTCCGACCTTGCATACCCTCCGGCGCTTCCGATGCCGGATGTCGCGACACCTTCATCAAGACCTTCGGCTTGCGAGCCTACCGTCGCACGTTGACCGACAGCGAGCTCGCGAGTTATCGAACCCTGTTCGCGGCCGGTGCTGCGGACGGTTTCGATGCTGGTGTTCGCCTCGTGGTCGAGGCCATGTTGCAAAGCCCGTACTTCTTGTACCTCCCGGAGTTTGGAGCCGAGGGCGCAGGTGGCAACGTTTCGCAGTTGAGCAGCTTTGAGCTTGCCACTCGACTTTCGTTCCTGCTCTGGAATTCCGTTCCCGATCTCGCCCTGTTGACGGCAGCGCAGGAGGGGAAGTTGGCCGGGGAAGATGGACTGAAGGCGCAGGTCGATCGGATGCTCTCCGATCGCCGGTTCGGGCAGACCGCGCGTTCGTTCGGAAAACAATGGGCGACCATCGACAAGATCGGCGAGGTCGACAAGGATCCGGCGAAATACCGTCTGTGGAGCTCGGAATATACGACGGCCGTGGTCGCCGAGACGGAGCGATTCTTCGAGGAGGTACTGTCGAAAGGGGACGGAAAGCTCTCGACGCTGCTGCAGGCCGATTTCACCTATCTCGATCCCGATCAATCGACGCCGCTCATCGTCTACGGATTGAATCGTTCGGCGATCGGCCCGGATCGACGTGCGCCGCTCGATCCTGGTCGACGCAGCGGATTCCTCACCCACCTCTCGGTACTCTCCAGAACGTCAACCAACGAGCGCTCGTCTGCGATCAACCGAGGCATCCTGATTCAGGAAAACTTTCTCTGCGAACACACGCCATCGCCACCGAATAACGTGGACTTCAGCTTGCCAGCCGACGCAGACAAACTGTCTCCGCAAGAATTGCTGCGCGAACATCAGGAGAATCCAAGCTGCAAGCCGTGTCAAGGATTGATCGATCCGATTGGCTTTGCCTTCAGCCGGTACGACGGCGTGGGTCAGTATCGCGATCAGATCAACGGCAAACCGCTCGACGAATCGGGCAGCATTCCGGGGTCGGACGTGGATCGTACGGTGGTTGGCGCCCGGGAGATGTCAAAGGCCCTGTCCGAGAGTAATCAGGTCAAGCAGTGTTTGGCGACGCACTGGTTCCGTTTCGCACTTGGGCGGGATCCAACCGAAGACGATCTCTGTACCCTGGCCGATGTCAAAAAGGCCGGCATCGAGTCCGACGGCGACTTCCGGGCCATGTTGGCAGCGCTCGTTCGTAGCACATCCTTCCGTTACACCAAAGGAGAAGTCCAATGAGTTCCTTTCGACTGAACCGCCGAACCCTGCTGGCTGGTGTCGGAGGATTGTCGTCTCCTGCGCTGCTCTCTCCGTTCGTGCCGCTCATGGCTCGCGGTGCGGTGACGCCGCCCAGGCGAGTTCTGTTTTATTTCCACCCGATGGGCTTTCTCGAGGACTACTTCTGGCCGACGGCGGCGGAAATCGCGGCAGTGAAGCCGGGGTCCTACACGGAAACCTTTACGCTTGGTGAATCGATCAAGGCGCTCACGCCGTGGAAGAACAAGATCACCCTCGTGGATGGCATCAATTGTTTCGGCATTGGTGTCAGCAACGTGAACTACAAGATTTGCGACAACGCACACGGCAAGGGCGTCAAGATGATGTTCACGGGCGCCAAGACGCTTGGACCGAATGGGAACAAGCCGGGCAACCCGCGTGCGGAGGACTGCACCAACGATCTCGCGTCGGGCTGGCAGCCCGCGGACGGACCTTAGGTGGATCAGGTGATCGCTGCGCGAATCGGACGAGAGACCGCGTTCAAGTCATTGCACCTGTCGGTCGCCGCATGCGCGGGCACCCATCGACACGCCTTCTGGGCCGGGCCCAATCAGCCGATCACCGCCGAAGAAAGTCCGCTGGCAGCCTTCAATCGTTTGTTCGGAAACCTCAGCACCGATACCGCGCTCGCTGCCAAGTTGAAGGGTCGACGCCAGAGCGTGATCGATCTTGTATCCGGTGAGCTCAAGACCCTGCAAGCGAAGTTGGGCGCCTCGCAGAAGATCAAGATGCAGAGTCATCTCACGGCCATGCGGGAGCTCGAACTTCGGTTGAACGCGCCTGTTCTGAGCTGCACAAAGCCTGCTGCCCCGGGAGCGACGGCAGTCCGTCCACGCATAGGCGCACCCGCGCAGGCCGCGATACGGGCGCACATGGATGTCATCGTCAACGCCTTCCGCTGTGACCTGACAAGGGTCGGAACGCTGCAGCTCGGTCACGCGGATGATGGTCCCATTCCGGAGGGACAGCCTCTCGAACGCCATCCGGCCGCACATTCGGTTAACGACACCAACCCTGACCGGCAGAACGCGATCTCAAGCTATCGCAGGACGGATGAGTGGTACGCAAGCCATCTCGCGTATCTGTTGCAGAAGATGGACTCAATCGACGAGGGCAACGGCTCCATGCTCGACAATACGCTCATCGTCTTTGGGACCGACACCCAGGGCTGGCTCCGAGAGGGCGGTCAGGCGCATATGGGCACCCGTTTCCCCATCATGTTGATGGGCGGACAGAATCAATTCTTCAAGACGGGCCGCTACATCAAGACAATGGTCTACGACATCGCGGGTGGATCGATGGGCAAGGAGAATCTGCCCAGTCACCACCGTGTGCTCGTCGCGATCGCGCAGAAGTTCGGCCTCGGTATCGACACCTTTGGTAGTATGGATCCCGCGTTGATCGGCAACCATCCTGGTGGTCCTCTTCCCGAGCTCTCGCTTTAAAAGGTCGCGCCGCCGTCTGTACGCCAAACGCGAAAAAGCCTCCGTAACGTCGGCGCATTCACCGCAGTTTCGAAGGCTTTTTGTAGAGCACCCGAAGAGGTCGGGTGCTCGATCAATGGTTGATGGTTACCAGCGACCACCGCCGCCATCGCCGTCGCGATCGCGACCACCACGACCACCACGGCCACCGCCGCCACCGTAGCCGCCGCCGCCGCCGCCACCGCCGTAGCCACGACCACCACCACCACCACCACCGCCGCCGTAGCCACCACGGCCACCGCCGCCGCCGCCACGACCGCCGCCACCCGTGCGCTCCTGCGCCTCGTTGACGTTCAACGTACGACCCTGGAGGTCGCGGCCGTTGAGGTTAGCGGTGGCTTCGGCTGCTTCTACATCCGTGCTCATCTCAACGAAACCGAAGCCGCGGGGGCGACCGGTCTCGCGATCGGTGACGAGCTTGCAATCCGCAACAGTGCCGTATTGGCCAAAGAGCTCACGCAGATCGCTCTCGCTAACCTCGAACTTCAAATTACCAACGAACAGTCTTTTACCCATGTCTCTGTATCCATCGAAAAGGGATCGTGTTTGTTTTTGACTCAGATTTCCATCGACCCCTTTGACGGCTACCCGAACAGTACTGCTTCCGACAATCTGAAAAACAAAAGGCCCGGTATCGCAACCGAGCCCTCCATCTTACGATAATCGGTCCTTTATTATGGGTCGCCCCTGCGGATCTGTCAATGGCCTGCTGCTCCGGGCAATTTCGGCCGAAAAACGGGTCTTGCGGTCGCCCAGTGGGGCCCGGACGGGGACTTTGGGGTGCGGAGGCCGACAGGCCGGGTGGCGGCGTCCGGGCGGTGACGGGGCATTCGGGTGTGCTGCGGTTTCGGCGGGTCGACTCGTGTCACCCTGCGGGGGCGACGGTTTGTGGATGTTGTCAGGTCGAACTCAGATTTTTTGTCAGGACTGACCCAGGTGTAGCCGATTGGTGCTGGTCTTTCTGGCGCGACGTACCTATCGTTTCTGAGGTGCTTGATCCACGGGAAACGATGCCAATGACGAACAAGGACTCGGTTGTGTTGGTCGAGGACGATCCGATCGCGCTTCGATCAATGGAGCGCTCGCTCATCTCACGCGGATTCAGCGTGCTTCCGGCGTCCGATGCCAAGGCGGCGCTGTCGTTGGTCGATTCGGGCGGCGTGTCCGCCGTGATCGCGGATATCTGCATGCCTGGTCCCTCGGGCATCGATCTGCTGAAACAGCTGCGCACGCAGGGGTCACCGATCCCCGTTGTGCTTGTTACCGGTGAGGACGACGTTCAGTCGGCGACAGACGCCGTCAACCTCGGGGCCCTGCGATACCTTCGCAAACCGGTGTCGGCCGATCGCCTTTCAGAGGCAGTGGCTTACGCCATCAACGTGTCGCGTGTGTCACGTTTGCAGGTCGAGGCGCGCAAGTCTTCGTGGAGCGAACTCACAGCGCTGTCGCTCGTGCCAGCCACTGCGGCAGACTACGAGAGGGCCATCGAATTGGTGTGGATAGCCTATCAACCGGTGGTATCGCTGAGCCGAAAGGCGATCATCGGATACGAGGCCTTCGTGCGGACCATGGACGCCGTGTTGCCGGGTCCTGCTCAACTCTTCGAGGCGGCCTCTCGACTGGGTCGCCTGCGCGAGCTTGGTCTGCAGATTCGGCGCGCGATCAGCCAAAGCGCCGAGCCTCTGTCAGAGGCGCAGCGACTCTTTGTCAACGTGATGCCGTACGAGGTGATGGACGATGACTTGCTGTCGCCGAACGGTTCGCTGTCGGCGATTGCCAGTCGGGTGGTGCTCGATATCGCCGATCGGAATCGGCTGGCGAAGCTGGTCGATCTCGAGGAACGCACGCGCGCGCTGAGCAAGGTTGGCTACCGATTCGCGCTGCAAGACTTTGCGATCTCCGAGGGCGATGTGGCCCCTTTTCTCGCGATCCATCCCGAGGTCGTGAAGATCGATCGCACGCTGGTTCAGGGCATCGATCGCAACGAGGTCAGCTACAACCTGGTCAGCCAGCTGCTCGAGGTTGCGGGCGCCCTCGGTCTGAAGGCGGTGTGCATGGGTGTGGAAACCGCAGCGGAGGCTTCCACCCTCAAGTCCCTCGGGGCCGACCTGATGCAGGGCTACTACTTCGCAAAGCCGGGGGTGTCGTTTCCCGAGGTTGATCCTGCCTGTTTCGACGCGATCGCATGAGTGTTGGTGGGGCGCTGGTTGATGTGGGAATCGAGGCGATGTGTGCTTGTTACACCTACACTTGAAAGCGTTTTCAGACCTCGGCTGTGCTTGCCAATGTTAATCGGCTTCGTTACGATTGATCGTTGTCTGTCAATTGACGGCAGCAAACGTATCCGTGGCCGAATAGGCCAGGAAAAGGGGTTCGATGAAGTTAGAAGTTTCGAAGCGCCGCATTCGCCGAAGGGCGATTGATTCCACCCTGCTGCTGGGCATCTTGTTCGCCTCGGGTTGTTCAGGATCGATCAAGGGCAACGGAGATTCTTCTGGTAATCCATCCGACCCGAACGATCCGTCGAATCCGTCGAATCCGGACAATCCGGATCAATCGGGACCGCCCGATGGCCCTGGCGCGGTGCCACTTGAGCTGTGCAAGAAACCAGGCCCGGGCAAACTTGCGATGCGCCGGCTCACCGAGCGGCAATACAACAACACGATCAACACCTTGTTCGCGGGTAGCGCCGGTGCGGTAACGGGCTTTCCAGCCAGCAACATCCACGCTGGCTTTCGCACCTACGCCGAGGTGAACACGGTGACCGCTGATGGTGCAGAAGACATCGCGGACGCGGCGACCAACATCGCGAGGAAGCTCACTGGCAACCTCAACGGATTGCTCGGATGCACTCCCGGAACAGCACCCAATGATCCCTGCGTGACTGGATACATCGCGAAGCTGGCGCGTGGGGCCTACCGTCGTCCGGCTACCGGGGACGAAGTGTCCATCCTCAACAAGCTCTATGCGGATTTGCGTGGACGCTCGTTCACGCAGGCCGAATCGGTTGCTGCAGTGATCGAGGCGACGCTGCAATCGCCGCAGTTCCTTTACGTGTCGGAGGTGAGCTCAGACCCCAGCGCTTCGGCGGGCTCCGTCAAGCCGCTCACCGATCACGAGATCGCAACGCGTCTCTCCTATGCGCTGTGGGACGATATGCCGGATCAAGAGCTCGCCCGTCTCGCCGATGCGGGTAGCTTGCACACGACGGAGCAGGTGGAGGAGCAGGCGCGTCGGTTGATCGCCGACAAGCGGGCCGAGCCACTGTTCGCGCAGTTTGTTGAGGACTGGTTGCAGTTGTACCGCGGTGAGGGCAAGGCCAAGGATGCCAAGGCATATCCGGAGTGGAATGCCGCGCTGAACACTGCGCTCCGTACGGAACTCGTCAGTTTCGTTGGCGAGGTGGCTTTCCGCGGTGATGGTCTGATGTCGACGTTGTTCTCTGCGCCGTGGACGATGGCCAACAGCAGCACGGCCAAGGTCTATTCCAAATCCGCGCCCGGTGCGACGTTTGGCAAGGTGGAGTTGGACCCAGCCCAGCGTGCGGGTATCCTGACTTCAGGCGCATTCTTGTCGACCTTTGCGGGCTCGGTGGAATCCCTGCCGGTGTTGCGAGGCATCACGGTTCGTCGCCAGATCCTCTGCAACGAACTGGAGTTGCCACCAAACGCGATGGTCACGTCGCCGGTTCCGGATCCGAACGTGAGCGTACGACAACAGTTTGAGCAGCACAGCTCGAACCCTGCCTGCGCCGCCTGTCACGCCTACATTGATCCGATTGGCTTCGGACTTGAAAACTACGATGCGATTGGTCGCTGGCGGGTGACCGAAGGCAACAACATCCCGATCAACGCGAAGGGCGAGCTGGTCGAGGCGGGTGACGCAAGTGGCGCGTTCGAGGGCGGAGCCGAGCTCGGCGCCAAGCTCGCAAAGAGCACCACTGCACGCGAGTGTTTCTCGCGGCAAATGTTCTCTTTCCTCAACGCTCAACATTTCGACGAGGAGGCAGATCACTGTGGCCTCGCGTACGTGGGCAAGCGCTTCGCCGACTCCGGTGGCGATTTGCGCGAATTGCTGGTGGCCATCGTGACCAGCGATCCTTTCCTCTACCGTTTGATCCCCGAGCGAGGTGCGAAATGACCACGAATAACGAGTTCACAGCGAACGACCAGGCGCGCGC
>Ga0169931_10009198_pt1 | contig 14298 bp, 14 predicted proteins | sample Kivu_15m_20L_FD_129675 | JGI IMG/M metagenome (GOLD analysis project Ga0169931, IMG submission 129675) | Freshwater microbial communities from Lake Kivu, Western Province, Rwanda to study Microbial Dark Matter (Phase II) - Kivu_15m_20L... | ecosystem: Environmental > Aquatic > Freshwater > Lake...
GTAACTACCTCAACTGTTTGGTTGTTCCTAGTAATATTCATAGTCATATTCCTATGTCTTATATAGGCTGACTAAGTGTCCTGTTCAGACGGGGTGCACTACAATAAACACCTAATAATGAAAGGCTCATAAGACTTCTTCATGTGACAAATTGAGGAAGCCTATCGTGTGAATACTTAAGTATGATCTGTATTCAAAATTCAGCCCTGCTTATAAACCAAACTTATAAAGAACAGTTGCTTCACAAGCCGTTCTCCGGCAAGAGGAATTAAGTTTTTTTTAACCTAACTATGGACAAACCGAGGTATTTTCCCGACCATCGTTAAAAGAAAAGAGCTTATAGCAAACTGTTTGCCGCTTACCTGTTAACTGAGTTAACAGGGGATAACAATTTCTAATAATGAGAATTCAAAATGCTTGTAAGACTTCTCCATGTGACGAATTGAGGAATGACACTAAGTTTGCTAAAGGAAGAAGATTTGACGTAAATCACAGCCACTTTCTGCCTGTTAGCTGAATTAATTAATAAATATAAAGTAAATCAAATAAAGATTCGGGAACTAATTTATTTTTAAGCTCTCTTTAGAAGTAATATAAAAATTGTTATAAATCATAATTAGATATGAAATAGGAATTATAAATTTTTCTTTAAGTAAGCTTATATAAATATTTGAATAAAGTAGTGTAGATTAATGTACACAAGCAGAATAAAATAATTTTGTTTGTTTTCTACCTATTGATTCATTATTATTAATGAGCCTCCTTCAAAAGACACACTAATTCCTAGAATTGTCACATTCCGCTCCTCATAGTGACACTATATGTCCTCGATTTGTCACATTAATTAAAATATCCGTTTGAATTTGCAATAAAATAGCTATGTAAACAAACTTTAAAAAATTTGATCAAAAGATAACAACAACGAGTATAATAGACATCTATTGATGTACTTGTTGTGTTTTCTTTGAAGTTGGTGGTTAAATAACGGTATAGCTTGATAAAGCCCAACAATAAGTTTATATTCATTAGGTGGCAAATTTAAATAGTTAGGTAATGAAATGGCAAAATTAACAAAAGTATTAGACACTTGTATTAAAAACGGAGACGGGGTAATAGAAGCAATTAAGAAATCAAGTTTTACACCAGATTCAATAAAAAAATTTGATAGAGTTTTTAGTTTAGCAGAATCTGCAAAGATGGTTGGAGTGTCAACAGAAGGGATAAGAAAGGCAGAAGCAGCAGGAAAAATTAAAAAAACAGAGTTTGATGAAAAATCGAAAAGAAGAATTTTTACATTAAAAGAAATAAATGAGTGTCGAGATTATTTTAAAACAAGACCGGGAAGAAAAAACGGCGATCCTGTGCCTACAGTTGCTTTTATCAACTTTAAAGGCGGGGTTTATAAATCCACGACAAGCCTCCATTTTGCCCAATATATGGCTTTACAAGGCTACAAAGTATTGTTTGTAGATGCGGACAGCCAAGGGACAGCTACCCAATTTTTTGGTATTACTCCGGATGATTCGGATAGTGAACTTAAAACAATAGGACCCTTTTTATCAGGCGAAGCAACTACACTTGCAGACTGTGTCCAAAAAACATCATGGGATGGATTAGACTTGATCCCTGCCAATTTGAGCTTATACGAAGCTGAACTGTATATTCCTATTTTGGCAGCCAGAGGAAACTTAGATAAGGATTTCTATCATATGCTCCGGCATGGCCTAGAAACCGTTAAAGATCAATACGATTTAGTAGTAGTAGATGCGCCGCCAGCACTCGGGATAGTGACTATGAATGTGGTCTACGCAGCAGATGGATTAGTAATTCCCGCCCCGCCTTTATTTGCGGATTTTTCTTCTACATTGCAATTTTTTTCAATGCTAAGAGATATAGCTGATCAATTGGGAGAGCGAGAATTTAATTTTATTAAGTTATTAATAACCAAGTATGACGGTAGTGATGAAGCAAAAGCATTTATTAAAGTAATTAGACACGTATTTGGAAGTGATTTGGTTCTTAACAGTGTATTTAGTAATACAGCTGAAATCCCAAGGGCAAGCCAAGATTTAAGAACAGTTTACGAAGTGACAAATGTTAAAGTAAAACAAACTTATCAAAGAGCTGTAGGAATTTTGGACCGAGTTAATAAAGAATTAGAACTCCTTATACAAAGTACTTGGCCTTCGCATGCTAAAGAACTAATAGAGGAAGGGGTAATTTAGAATGGATAAAGTAAAACCAAAAACTGCGGTTGCAAAGTTTCTTGATAGCTTATCAGAGAGAGTAGAGCCTACAATAGATAAACTTCCAAAGGCGTTTATATCAACTCAGAAGAAAAATTACAGCGATAACTTGGTTTGTAATTTACCCTCTGGTAAGAAAATAAAATTTATCCTTAAAATGGTTAATCCTGCGAAATGTAAAATATGGAACGGAAATATTAGAATCAATGATTTTCTTAACGAATCTACCACCCAAGATTTGGCAGAGAGAATTAAAGCACAAGGCCAATTAGTGCCAGTACTTGCCAGACCTATAAAAGCGGGAGAGCACACCCATGAAATAATTTATGGCAGTAGGAGACATTATGTGTGTTCATTGTTGGACATAGATCTAAAAGTCTTAGAGGGCGATATTGATGATAAAGACGCTTTGCTTTTTATGGATGCAGAGAATTCAGGAAGGGAAGCAGCTTCCATATATGAAACAGCGCTAGCCTATAAGCGGTGGCTCGAAGATTCGATTTTTGAATCACAAGGAGAGTTGGCAAAAAAGATGGGCATCAGCAGAACATGGGTAAATAAAATAATCTCTTTGTCTAAAATTCCTTTAGATATAATAAAAGCATTTTCAAATCCAAATGATGTTTCAATAAAAATGGGCCTGGAAATAGTTGAAAAAATATCTAATGCTAAGAATAGCATAAACGAAATGATTAAAATAGCGAAAGAGCTAGAACCATTAAAGCTTGAACCTCAAGTGGTTCTAAATAAATTACTCAACATGGATCCAGTTAAAAGAAAACATTTTAACAACAGTAATTCGCAATCAAAAATTATTTATTCTTTGAAAGGTATTCAAATCTGTAAAATATCAACTTCAAGAGCAGGTAAAACAATGATAATTTTCTCACAAAAATTAGCAAAAGATAAAATAGACACGTTATTAGATGAGTTCGAAAAAATTGTAAGCAAAAAAGTGGAAATAGAGAATTGATATATTTATTTATTCAAGATCTGGGTTTCTCGTGGAAGCAACAGCAGAAGTAAAAAGGTATGTAAAAAAACATCATGCGGCAGTTCATTGTTCTGCCGACTTATCACTGCTTGAAAGAAAATTGGCTAACTGCTTACTTTATAAGGCTTACAATGATTTGCTTTCAAAGGATTATCATGAGATCAATATTCAAGAAATATTAAAATTGCTAGGAATAAAAACGAATCATTATGAAAAATTGAAGGGTGCTATTCGCAACTTGATGTCAACTATTATCGAATGGAATATTATAAATAAATTTCCAGGAAATGGCGATATAGGGAAAGAAACATGGGGAGCAAGTACTTTCTTATCGTCAGTACAGATTACCGGTACTGAAATTAAGTATGAATATAGTAGAACCCTAAGAGAACTGCTTTACCGCCCATCAGGATATACTCTTATTAAACTTACTGTACAGAATAAGTTCAAATCAGTTTATGGTCTTATTCTATATGAAAATTGTTTAAGGTATTTAAACGTCGGTTCAACGGGATGGATTTCCATTACGCTTTTTAGAAAGATTATGGGGGTTAAAGATAATCAATATAAAGTTTTTCGAGACTTAAGTAGGAGAGTTTTAAAACCAGCTGTAGATGAAATAAATAGGGTATCAGATATTTCTGTTAAATATGAAATTAAAAAGGTAAATAATAACCCAGATAGATTAAAGTTTATCATCCAAAAATTAGATGATAAATTTTATATAGAAAATAATTCTATCAAAAATAATAGTACTAAAGGAGAAATAAATAATACTATTCAAAAAATGTTAGAGATCGGAATATCAAAAAAGCTTGCGACAGAATGGTATTCACGTTATGGAGAACAATATGTAGTAGAGAAGCTTGATTATGTGAAAAAGTTCCCAGGAAGAGTAAAAAACATTTGTGGCTTGTTTAGGAAGGCAGTTGAGGAAAATTATTCTATTGCTTTATTTAATAATTCTCCAGAACATATTGATGAAAAGAGCCAAATATATGAAAAGGAACTACAAAGAAAGTATCAAGAATATATAGATGTTTTATATCGGGATTGGGTTGAAAAACTCCCTTCATCTCTCAAAGAAAAATTAAGGTTTGACTTGGAATGTTATTTGGAGAATGAAGGAAAGATGTTACCTATATCAAGAAATGCCTTAAAGATCTTACATAATGATTTAAATTTTATGAATAGAGGAGTATTTACATCTCTTAAATTATTTTTAAAGTCGATGGAGATAGAAGTAAAAAGAACCAAGATTTATCAACCATTAGATGTTCCTACATTTGAGGAATATTCCAAGTCAATTACTTAACGCAAATAAACTACGCTCTTGGTTTATTTACACTCTATTAGAGCCTAGTATAGAATAATTACATATTATGAATGTGTTTGGTGAACTTCGATGGATGAATTTAACTACAATTGCAAATGAAAACTCAAGGTCTTATATCTAATAAAATTACAGAGTTTAATGATATTTCCCTTATTAATTTAGTCATTGATGAGGCAACATTGTTGTTGATGGATGTTGATAACACACTCATTGAATTGAATCAATCATTAGGGACACCAGGGTGGTTTACCTATTTTTATAATAAACAATTAGAAAATGGTGCAACCCATTGGGAAGCAATGAGGGCCACCGTCGCAATATATGTAAAAATAAATAAATTATCAGACGTGAAGTTAATTGATGCGAAAATGCCGCTTCTTATTAAAAAATGGCAAGAAAAAGGCATTATTACCTTAGGGTTAACTTCAAGGGACAACGGCTTATTTGAAACCACTATAAGACAATTAACATCAGTTAATATCAATTTAAATTTCGGAAAGTTTAAAAACAAGCAACTTCGTTTAAAAACAGGCGACAGAAGTAAATTTCAACATGGAATCATTTATGCTGGTGGTATGCATAAGGGAAAGTGCCTTGAAGAATTTTTTAGTCTTGTTAAATGGCGACCAAAAAAAATAGTTTTTATAGATGACCAAATAAGAAATTTGAAAGAGGTGGAAGAAATTTCTTATCAGAATAGCATTGAATATATTGGATTTCATTATTGTGCTTTAAAAAATAAAGTAGCAGCCATTAACTGCAAAATTTATGATATACAGCTTGAATATTTAAATCAAACTAATAAGCTCTTGTCTGATCAAGAAGCGGAAGAAGTTTTGCATTCTGATTTGAATTGAGCCTCAAGGATATAAGCTGCTTTAACAAGTAATTCTTCTAATCCAACGTGATAGGCTCTAATTGGAATTTTTTTTTGTTTAAGTTGTTCAATAGTAGCCCAGGCTAAACTGAGTTGTCCGCATTCTTCTTGTTGTACTGAATTGACTGTGCCCGCAATAATATCACCTAAAAAAAGGACACAATTACTACAAACATTATTTTTAGATGACCAGAAGAAATAATAACTGCCTATATAATGTGTCACTTTTGTTTCTATTTTTAGTTCTTCTCTAACTTCTCTAATGATGCATTCTTCAAAGCTTTCGGACGATCTTTTTTCAAAATTAACTTCAACTTTACCTCCAGCTGGCTCTAAGGCCGTTTCTCCCGCGATTGTTCTTGCCAATAACAAAATTTTGTTATCTTGCGGAAGTCTTAAAATAATCTTTGCAGAAGGATATTGTATAAATTCGGGAGAGCTCATATCATACCAATAATTTGGTTTTTATCAACAATCGTTGTTTGAATGTTAGAGGTATCCAGGTTTGGGATTAAACACTGAGCGATCCCCACAAATTTTTATTTCCCCAAAGCTAACGCATAGCAATCAATGCTAAGAATTTTTAAGGTTTCTATAATATCGCTATTTTTTATTTTGTTTAAGCAATGTAAAATAATTTGTTTTCCTAACGTTAGCAAAGACAACACCCTGCTTTTGCTGGTATTTGCTTGAAAAGATTTTTGCAGATGGATCAGCTCACCAGAAAAGCCTATCAACCAAAGCATGATAGTTGCTATCTCAGCTATTAAAAGCAATATCTCTAATCTTTTAACATCCTTAGTGCCACTATAACGTAGACTAAAACCAAAACGTTCGCTTTTATAATCCCTAAAATTTTGCTCTATTTCCATGCGTTTTTTGTAGATATTTTTAGTTCTGCTGGCTAATACATTTTTGTTTTCTGCTGCCATGGAAGTTATTAAAACCCAAGGTTCTCTATTAGCTGCAGAATGTTTTTCAACCCTTGCATTATATGTTGTTCTTATTGTGGAACGATATTTTTTAGGACTTTTATAATGAACCATATGGCACGTTACTCTACCATTACGTATAGTCCTGCCTATTTCTACTTTGCCTACATATCTAGCTTTGTTTGTAGCCTTAGAATGCAAACTTTTAATTGAGAGCCACCGCTTTTTCCCTTTTTCTTTATAGAAAAGTTGGCCTCTAACCCTACCAACAAAATCCCACCCTAAAACTATTATTTTATTAAACCAAGGAGTTTTAAATCCGGAGTCAGTTACAACAATTACGTGCACCCCTTTAGGTAAAATGCTCTTTAAATTATCCAAAAATTTAAATTCAACCGCAGACCTGGTGTATTTATCGATGCAATGTATTTCCTTATATAACGGTATGCTTCTACCTTGGGCAACTAGTATAGAAGCTTGGATAATAAATCTTTCATTGCTACAACAGCCAGACCAATCAACAGCAATAACAACTTTATTAGCTGATTTCAATAATAAATGGCTTAATTGTTGATAAATATACGAACGTTCTTCTTGCAGGTTTTTATTTTTTAATAACCTATCTACTTTTTTAATCTTGTTTTTTACTTTAGCATCACCTTTAATATGTCTGCCAATATTTGTTAAAGTGAGTTTGGCGCCTCCTAACAAAGCCGTAACAACTTCGGAAAGTGTATTAAACCTTTTTTTATGCATGGCTGATAGTGATTTTTGTAAAGCTTTATGTAAAAATGTAGTGGCAAGCATAGTCTTATACTCCAAATTAACTGGTTGAGAATAGTTATTTGATCATATGGGGCTATGCTTGTACATAGGTTCATTAAGAAAATTTGTGGGGATTCCCCAGGATTAGTACCTCGTCAATCATCTAGGGGGAATAAACGAAAATTATTGGGAATTAGCAAGCATGGTGATAAATATCTTCGCTACTTATTAGTACATGGGGCAAAAGCAGTCTTGTATAAAACGAGTAACAAAACAGATTCTTCGAGTCGTTGGATTGTACGCTTAAAAGAGCGAGCGTAGAGGATTCAATAAAGTTTATGTTACATTATTAGTCAATAAAAATGCTAGAATTGTATAGGCGCTTTTAGTAAAAGAAGAGAAATACTGCCGTGCAGCTTAAACTTTTAATTAAATTCATTATTGACAGTTTGCGCCTGATGGCTAGGTAACAATTATGCCAAAATGAATTTTCATGACCAACTGAGGCCCATTAAAAAATGTTTATTAAAGATTTGCGATGATTAGTTCAGTGATGGCAAGATAGGTAAAACCAACTCTTTCGAAACCTGATGAAGAGTAGGGCTTTCTAGAACCAATCTTATGATAAGGTAAAACGAAAGAGTACACGTATTCCATTATGGCTCGAGCAATAATTTTACTCTGTTAGTTAGGAGTCGGATACATGAATGCATTACTTTCTGCAAAATCTCTGAAAAAAAAATCCTTACAAAGTTGAGACAGTCCATACACACTCTTCTTCTCTGACCTTTCAGATATTTATTTAATTATAAAAAAAGATATCTTTGGGAAGTGCTAGTGTAAGGCTTCTGGATTTGCCTTCCTTATTGACGAAAACACGCACAAGAAATTTAAAAAACACAATATATTTTTAATTAAATAAGCTGATTATTATTACAACTGTTTCAGTTGTTGTGTACTTTCTAGTATACTAGTTTTAAAATAAATAATTTATCAGCCTTAAGATCAAAAGATTCTAAAATTGTATGCAAAAACAACCATACTGCGTATATCTAGATACAGAGGTATTTATAAACATTAAATGTGATTTCGAAAATTCGAGCTTAAAACGTCTAATAGAATTAAAAAATAAAGGCGTGCTGAAATTAATTATAACTGATATAACCTACCAAGAAATAAGAAGACATATGAATAAAATGGTAGAAAATTTTACAGAAGAAAATAATAAAATTAATAAAATTGCAGGTAATGCGCTGAGTAAAATAATAAACCACTATAGAGTTAATTCCATAGCGGTAGAGGAATTAGAGAAGAAATTAAAAATTGATTTTTTTCAAACACTAGATACGTTTGTCAATGATATCGACAAGATAGATTGTTATTGTATAGATCCGAAAGTGGTATTTGATAGTTATTTTAATTCTAAAGCACCTTTTGAAAATAAAAAAGATAAAAAACATGAATTTCCAGACGCCTTCTTATTTGAAGCCTTAGTCAAATATCAGGAAATTAATAATTTAATGTTAATTCTTGTCACAGCAGACGATGGGTTAAGATTGGCTTGCGCTAACAAACCCAATTTCAAACATTGTCAGAAAATTGAAGAAGCAATTAATTTCATTTATTCTGAAATAGAAGCCAAAGAATATGCTGCAATTAAGAATTATCTTTATAATAATACGCAAAAAATTCTAGATGTAATAAAAGATAGATTAGATACGGACTCAATTACTGTGAAAAATAAAACTTTTATGTCATACTCATCCCTTATTTCATATGAAATACTACATGTTGATATAAAAAGTATAGAAATTTTAAGCTTTAACATAGTTAAGATAACTCCAAAGAGGTGTCTCCTTGAAACGTCTCTTAATTTATCGCTTGACGTAGAATTAGAGCTAATTACAGATATTTGGTGCAATACGTTCACTGATACGTTAATAGTACCAAAGGAAACTTATATTAACTTTGATGTTATACTTACACTTAACGATGGTAATCAATCTAACATTAAGTTAAGAAAGATATCGAAACCAAAAATTCCAATTAAGCTTTCCTTCGAGAAAGCTGAGCTATACAAACTATTTCATGCTAAAACAAGAGAAATTTTTCTTAAATAATAAGTGGGAACTTAAAAAATTTTACTGGATGTCTCTATAAAGTCAGGCTATTTGCTTTTTATTTAAAAAATTTTGTTATAAAACAAAGAGAAATAGAATTGTTTTAGAGATCTTTAGAATAAATAGAAGAACATAAAGATTAATTTGAAGTTTTTGAAAAGCTATATTTAATTTAGAGATGGTTTCTCGCTGAAGATTATCCATGAGTCACTGAGAGTATCTGAGCCTTTTGCTCTTACCGATTACCCTTACCTGTAATAAAAAAACTTATCAAATGCTAAATGTACTAAACATAATTAAAACTGAATATCTTGTAATATTTTTACAGTTGAATTTTCAATCAAATCATATGAGAGATTTGAACCGTCAAATTTAGTTTCTTTATATTTCCTATGGAACACTAGGCGCTTAGTTTTATTTCATGCACAATTATTATTATGCGTAAAAGAATTAATGAAGCAGAGCTTGTTGGTCAAGAATTTGGGTTGCTGACTATTAAGAAGGCTTGGAGGAATTCTAAGAGTGCTATCATACTCCAATGTCTCTGTGAATGTGGTCGCTATTGGCAGGGAAGTTATGCCACACTTCGTTCTTCGCATACTAAATCGTGCGGGTGCGCGTTTGCTAAGACCAGAAACAAAAGTGAGTGGCAAAAGTTTAAAATTAATCCAGCTCATCAATAAAGTTTTAAGTCAATTTACCAATTTTATTGCCGCTAACACCAAAAAATCGGTTAGCTTGCTAATAACCTACATAATCCGCCAGCTGCTGATGAGTTTTACGAGGAGAAGATTTTTGTTATAAGATAAACTATTGGTGATTAGCCTTCTGCTTGATTTCTCGGGCTTGAGCAATCAAAATATCCCTTCCTATTCCTTGGGTTATTATCTGTTTGATTACATGCGTAATATCTTAATATTTTTGGTGAGGAGCGTCTCCCTAATTTCCTAATTCTTGAGAGGGCAGTCAAGCCATCGATAGGTATTTATAAATACTTGACATGTTTTTTAATCTTTTGAAATAATGTGTTATGAAGCTTGATAATAAAAAAAGGCTATCAATGGGACAGATAAGCGAAATCAAGACACAAGAAAAAGTTGCCAAATCCTTTTCTAAATATAATCAACAACAAAAATTGCTTAATGATGCGACTGAAAAGCGTTATGCTGCTTTAAGTTATTTTGAACGTGAAGAAATTGTTCAATGGCTGAAAAAGAACCTACCTCTTATCCCTATACTGGCTAAAACTAAAAAAGTCGGGCTAGAAGAAATCTTAGCGGGCCATATTGAATCTAATTCAGCATTGCTTCTGATTCGCTATGCTATGCAAGTTTTAAAAATATAATATTTGACTGACTTAAAGAGGTTTGATTCAAAGCTTTTTGAAATATTTTTTACCCTATTGAACTTTTTTTAAAGAATTAGGTAATATGCTTTTTTGTCAATCATCCAGCGACAATAATTCCCTGTAACCTTTCTGGATGAGAATTTTTTAATGACTATCGAAGTTATAGAATCTAATATGGCGCGCTCAAATAAAATTGATGAATCGACTCTAATAGGCATTAAATTTGGACTGCTTACCATTGAAAGAGCTTGGCGGAATGAGAAAAATCACATTATTGTGAATTGCCAATGTGATTGTGGTCGCCGGTGGCAAGGGCTATATGGCGCTTTGCGCAGTTCCAAGATTAAATCCTGTGGTTGTAATTCTAAAAAGCGCAATAAGCATTGGTTGAACTTCTCAATTAACTCAAAGTATAGATCTTAATTGGCGTATGGCTACAACGCTACCTCTGCTATATACTCAATGAACCTACATTTATTATGCCTTTGTTCCTCTTTTATTTCAGGTCATACTTCGTTTCTCAAAAATATTGTTAGGTTTTAATACTACGGGGCTTGGACACGAATTTGCTATTTCATACGAAATATTAAATAAAATTGCAGATAATTTAATTGCTCAGAAAGAAGGGATTTATGGATAAATCAATTGACATGTTGTTCATCGTTTTAAGCTGTGTGACAAATATAGGTTGTAAAAAAATGGAACAACAACAGATGGAGAAATATCAAAGTTTACAGCCAAGCAAGTAAGAGATATTTGATTATTGATGGCTCTTATCCAAGCGCCTTAATTTGGTAATTGATTTAAGAAGATTTTTCTGAAAGAATATTAGTTATGTTGAAGGAACGAAAAGCTTAACTTGATTTTATCAAGGAGGAAGAAAATAGTGTTTACTGGCTTTGAAAAAGAGGCAAAAGATAGAGTTATTGCATTTCAACAAAGATTACAGGTTAAACCAAACGATGCTGAAGCATTGTATGGATTGTCTATTAGCTATAGACATGGTTGGGGCGAACTTCCACAGAATAGTTCTTTGGCGGATAGCTTGTTGCAGCGAGCAGCTCAACTTGGTAGTCCGGATGCTTGTCGAGAATACGATAGAGAAAATGCAACAATGAAAATCATACAAGAGTTGTATGATCGTGATGTTAGAGAAGTGAGGGTGGCTAAAGATATATTTGATAAGAGGCAAAAACTTCGTGAATCTATAGAAAATGAAATCTTTCCTTGTGTGGTGTCTTTGGTAACTAATCGTGGAGTTATAGGTTCCGGCTTTTTCCAACATTCAGAATGGCTGGTATCTAACGCTCACGTGTTACCATGTTTAGAAGTTTTAGAAGATTCTAGGCTTATAGATTTTAGGTATTATCAGTCCCCTCTAGAGGTAAAGCGAGCTTTCCATCGCCCAAGTGAAATAGAAACATCTCCTGATATTGTTGTAATAAATGGGAATTCACGGGAAGAAAGTAATAATAAATGTATCCCGATGGATTTTACTATGGATAATGATTGCGGAGGAAGAATTTTTTTCTATGTTTATTTTAATATCGAAAGACACATACATGAAATCAAATATCTTATTCCTCATTCTAGAACTAACGCATATCCAATGGTTTATGAATGTGAAGATGGTATGGAGCCCTTACCAGGTTGTTCGGGAGCCCCGGTTATTGAGGCACGATTATTAGTGGGTGTGCATAAAAATGAATGGCAATTCAGAACAATTGGTATAATTTACGCTCGGTTCCCTAGTCCGAATGGTAGAAAATTAGCATGTACGATCCCTATAAAACAGGACTTTAAGCAAATATTAGAAACCATAATACATCCAGAAATGTTTGCCGAACGAGATAATCAAATGGCGTATGCTTGTAAGTACATTAGGGATAGTGATAGTACGAAAGATATGCATATTGCTAGCGCTGAAGGACATGTTGTACAAGCACATTTAGGTTTAAAGGAATTTGAAGCTGGTAAAACTATTTTAAATATAGAACTACCTAAAGGCTTAGAGAAGTTACTTGGCAAAACAATTATTGATTTGCAGTGTTCAGCATTTCTACTTGAAGTACAAAGGAAATATAGAATTGATGATAAGAGAATTCAACATAATGCTAAAACTCTACAAGAATTATGTGATGATTTCTGCGCTTTTCTTGATATGATTCGTAGCCAAAAATTAATGCCTACTTTGCCAAGAAATAATGGTAATAATTTTTTTCTATCTCCCAAGGAATATTTTAGAATTGATGTTAGTGGAGGCATCAACGGGCCATTCGTACTCGATATACAGGATAATATTGGTAAGCGAGGTCAACATTGCCCCTCCACCATACAATACAGAGCCTATATCTTCTAAATTTGCTGTGACTTCAATACCTAAAGAGAAAGATAAAATATCAGGGGTTGAATTAGCAAAGTTATTTGAAGCAAGCCTGACTCCAAATTCAAAGCAGCTATTACAAAGCGTATTTTCTGCTAGGGTAGCTGTGGGAAAACAAGGAACGCTGCCAATGTGGCATGCATATTGCGATAAGCACGACACTGGCACTTGGGTTGGAACAAGCTTCAATACAGAAGAAGAAGCATTGAATGAACTTGAAAGCACAGAACATATTACTCATGGTGGTAGAATTACAATTAGAAAAGAATAGCAATGGTACTTCTTATTCTGTTTTTTCATTAAGATATTAACTATATATCCTTAGAGAACCGCACTTGGTACTTTAAATAAATAGTTTTCCTAATGGATTTGATTGAAACAATGCTTAAAGAATGAATTGCTCTTCAGTCTCAACAAGTAAGACTTTTATGGTAGATTATATTAAATTTTGCCTTTTGCGAGCTTGGTCTAATCAGAGAAGAGGTTTTAGACAAGAGCGATCCTGCTCTTACATTGAAGTCTGATGAACTAGAAGACACCTGTAATAGTAAAAAAACTATATACGTGAAGCTTTATGAAGATTTTTAGATGTTTGCCAAAATGATAAAATTAAACAAGAATGGGAAGTTAAGTATCAAGAAAATTATGATGGCCTTAGGCATAGCAAGACGCTGAATGATGAACTGGAAGATTTTAGCTATTAGTAAAATTCATCGCCTAGTATATAATGATTTGTTCTTGACAAAAGATATCATAATTATAAGCACCATACTCATCATTATGATCATTATCCTCAATTTAAACACATAGGCATGTCTGATTTTTATAGAATTTAAAAGAAAGCTATAGCGGTGTTGAACTTTTAAAAGTAGCTCTTTATTTGTTCATGTAATACAAAACCAGCGTCATTATTAAGCGTAAGAGTCTTAATGGTTTTATCTAAACTATTTTGCATTATAGCTAAAACAAAGACTTGATAGTGGAATGGGTTGTTTTAATGGCCATTATTAGGCATGTTTTGCGTTCTCTTAACGTAAAAAGGTTGATCTTAATGGAATCAGCGTTTTTTACTTTACTTCATGAATTCCATGGTGTTTGAAATACTGTTTTTTGCCAAATCTATTGTTAATATTGTAACATTCATACTGGATTTCCTTCCTTTAAATGATTTCTAAATCATCATTTTGACGCCGTCTGTTAAGGAAGATGTGTAGTGCACCCCGTCTGAACAGGACACTTAGTCAGCCTATATAAGACATAGGAATATGACTATGAATATTACTAGGAACAACCAAAC
>Ga0169931_10009200_pt1 | contig 14296 bp, 10 predicted proteins | sample Kivu_15m_20L_FD_129675 | JGI IMG/M metagenome (GOLD analysis project Ga0169931, IMG submission 129675) | Freshwater microbial communities from Lake Kivu, Western Province, Rwanda to study Microbial Dark Matter (Phase II) - Kivu_15m_20L... | ecosystem: Environmental > Aquatic > Freshwater > Lake...
CGTGTCCGTGGTTTCGCGTTCCATTCGTTTGGGGGATCATCGGCAGAACGGCCTGCCGGGATGAGGGGAACCCGAACCCGCCGCGCGGGCAAGCGAAGAATTGGCGGCCTGCCGCCTCGACACTGCGCATCGCCCCCGCTAGCTTCGCCCCGATGAAAGCCTTGGCTGCCGCGCCCTTCCGCACACCGCATTCCGCATTCCGTGTCCCCGTCGTTCCGACCGTGGATCAGATCATGGCCGAGGAGCGCGCCGCGAGCTTCGCCAAGCGCAGCATCAAAACCAGCGCCAAGCTCGCCGGCCTCAAGCTCGCCGTGAGCATGATGGACCTCACCACGCTCGAAGGCAAAGACACGCCCGGCAAGGTCGCCTTCCTCTGCCGCAAGGCCCTCGCGCCCGCCGAGCCGCGCTTCGACGTGCCGCCCTGCGCCGCCGTCTGCGTGTATCCGAACATGGTCCGGCACGCGCGCAAGTTCCTCGGCGCGGACTCGCCCGTGCATGTCGCCGCCGTCGCCACGGGTTTTCCCAGCGGCCAATACCCGCTGTCCACGAAACTCGCCGAGACCCGCCGCGCCGTGGCCGACGGCGCGGATGAAATTGACATGGTCATTGACCGCTGCGCCTTCCTCACCGGCGACCACGCGAAAGTCTCGGATGAAATCGCCGCGACCAAGGAAGCCTGCGGCCCCGCGCACCTGAAGGTCATCTTCGAAACCGGCGAACTCGTCACCTACGACAACGTCCGCCTCGCCAGCCAGCTCGCGATGGACGCCGGCGCGGACTTCATCAAGACCAGCACCGGCAAGGTCACGCCCGCCGCCACGATGCCTGTCACGCTCGTGATGCTGGAGGCCATCCGCGACCACTTCTTCGCGACCGGCGTGCGCATCGGCATGAAGCCCGCCGGCGGCATCCGCACCAGCAAGCAGGCGCTGGCCTATCTCGTGATGGTCAAGGAAACCCTCGGCGACGACTGGCTCACGCCCGACCTCTTCCGCTTCGGCGCGAGCACGCTCGTCAACGATGTGGTCATGCAAATCGCCAAGCTCGTGGACGGCCGCTACCAGGGCCCGGACTACTTCTCGCTGCCGTGAGCTGGCGACATCCGAGTAGGTGATCTACCGGTTTCCTCCAACCCTTCCCGCCTCTTTCGAGGAAAGCCCCGTCATGGTCAGCAGCGGAAGCACCGTGAAATTCCCTGCGTCGTCATAGACGATGACATACGGGGCCTTGGGAGGAAGCGAGATGTAGTCTGCGTGCGGCACCTGATACTCATGCCCATCGGCCATGCGCAGCACGAAGGGCATCCCGCTGGCCACCGCTGAAACCACTTGTTCCCGTGTCATGGTGACATCCTCATGCACTGGCCTGCCGTTGGCAAGCTGCTCCAGCCGCCGGTGCCTGTCATTTCGCCATCACCTTGCGCTGCGCCAGTTGCGCCTGCAACTCAGCCACGGCCGGTGGCGAGTAGGGCACGTCGCCGGATTCCGCCGCCTTGAGCGCGCGTTCGATGGCGGAGATGATGTCCTTGTTTTGCAGGCATTCGCGCTGAAGGCTTTCACCGTTCCAGACCTGAGCATGCAAGTGGTCGTATGGGACGGGATGGCAGCGCCAATCGCAGAACGCGATGAGCACGTTGCCGCCTTTCAAGCCGGAGAGCTTCAATCCGCCACCAACGAAGACCACGCCCGTCTTGGTGCCGGCGAGGCGGTATCCGGGACACGTCGCGCTATGCAGGTTAAGCGGGTGATTCTCCCCTTCCTGATAGAACGCCAGTGCATCTGCGAACTCGGTGGAAGCCGGCAACGCACGGGAGACCTTGTCCCCGAGTTCGGGCACCCACCACCAGACGCCCGCATGGTTCGCGCACGACGTGGTGCGATCAATGTGCCGCTGGCGGATGATGCCTGCGCGGCTCACGGCGAATATCGGGAGGAGCAGGACGAATATCCCGAGCACAAACCGGTCCTGCGCCGCCGCGCGCAGCACGATGAAGCTGAACCCCGCCACCAGTCCGAACCCGCCCGCCAGTTTCAATAGCGTCATCGGTTCGACGAAGTTCCACCAATGCAACGTAGGCAACCAGTCATTCGAATACACCCGATACTTCTCCGTGCTGACGTAGAGCACAGCGTAAAACCCGAGGGCCACCGCGAATGCCGTCAGCCACAGACGCCACCGTCCCGCCGGGCGATTTGAGGCCCAGTAATCGTCGGGTGTGGCTGGTCGTGGCAGTTCCACGGAGAGCAGGTTCGCTTCGCATCATACGCTAAACCGCGACCAGGGAAAGGCTGGTCGCACAGTTTGCCCGCCCGTTGACAGCCCGCCGCGCCGCCGACAGTGTCCGCGCCGCCATGGCGCACATCCATGAAAAGATAGACTTCACCGTCGCCATCTTCGTCGTCCACGACGCGAAGGTGCTGCTCATCCTGCACCGCAAGCTCGGCAAGTGGCTGCCGCTCGGCGGGCACATCGAGCTGGACGAAGACCCGGAAATCGCCGCGCTGCGCGAGGCGAAAGAGGAGAGCGGCCTCGACGTGGAACTCCTCGGCGAACGCCCGCCCACGACCGAACCCGGCACCCGCGCCCTCATCGCCCCGCGCTTCCTCGACATCCACCGCATCAGCGACACCCACGAGCACATCGGCATGATCTACTGGGCACGCCCCATCGGCGGGGACGTGACCCTCGCCACCGAGGAGCACCACGACATCCGCTGGTGCAACGCCGCCGAACTCGACGCCCTCCAGCCGCCCATGACCAACGCCGTGAAGTGGTATTGCCGGAAAGCCCTGGAAGAAGTGCGGAATGGCGAAGGCGGAATGCGGAATTCCAATTCGCCGCCCACCTGACCGCCGCGCGCCCCATTCCGCACTCCGAATTCCGCACTCCGCATTTCCTGAATGCCTCGCCGAAAAGTCATCGGGTTCCTGCTCACCGCGCTGAACACGCTGGCGTGCTCCTATTTTGGCAACTACGTCTTCTTCCTGCTCCAGCAGCAGCACGGCTTCGGCAACCGCGAGAACCTGCTCACCTGCGCGCTGCACGGCCTCATCTACGTCCCGGCGGCGTGGTTCGGCGGGCGCTTCGCCGAGCGGCGCGGCCTGACGACCTCGCTGAAGGTCGGCTTTGTCGGCATGGCCGTGGTGTTGTTCGCGGGCAGCTTCCTGCCCTCGCTGGCCGGCGTGCTCGGCACGCTCGCGCTCTGGACCATCGCCATGTGCTTCACCTGGCCCGCCCTCGAGGCCTTCGCCACGCACGGCGAGTCCGACGCAGGCACCAAGCGCATGGTGGGCATCTACAACCTCACCTGGTCCAGTTGCGCGGGCCTGATGTATTTCGCCGGCGGCTCGCTGTTTGAAGGGCTTGGCGCGCGCAGCCTGTTCTGGATTCCCGCCGGCATCCTCACGGCGCAATTCGCGCTCACGCTCTGGCTGGAACGGCTGCCTCACTCCCCTGCCCCGCCGCCGCCCGCCGAACCGCACCATCCGGAAGAAGCCGCGTTCCATCAGCCCGTCTCGCCCGCGACCTTTCTCAAGATGGCGTGGCTGGCGAACCCCTTCGCCTACATCGCCATTCACTCCCTCCTCGCCGTGGTGCCCGGCCGCTCGGCGGAACTCGGCCTGACCGTCGCGCAGAGCGGGTGGTTTTGGGCGGTGTGGTTCCTCGCGCGGCTGGGCACCTTCTTCCTGCTCTGGCAATGGGGCGGCTGGCACTACCGCTTCCGCTGGATGCTCGCCGCGTTCATCGCGCTCATCGCGAGCTATGTCGTGCTGCTGCTGGGCAAGTCGTTCGGCCTCCTGCTCGCGGCGCAAGTCGTGTTCGGCCTCGCCACCGGCCTGCTCTACTACGCCTCGCTCTTCTACTCGATGGACGTGGGCGAAACGCAGGGCGAACACGGCGGCATCCACGAAGCTGCCATCGGCCTGGGCATCTGCCTCGGCCCCGCCGCCGGTGCCGCCGCGCTCTGGCTCGCGCCCGCCCAGCCACACGCCGACACGTTCGGCGTCACGGGACTGCTGCTGGTGGGACTGGCGGGTTTGGTGGGCCTGCGCCTGCGGCGATGATGGGAGTGGAGTGATGGAGCGGTGGAGTATTGGCAACTCGTGATCCGGCACCACTCCACTGCTCCAAAGCTCCCCTTCTCCGCTGGGCAGTTTCAGAGCGTGCGCTTGAGGAGGTGGCGCACGCGGTCGCGGGCCGATTGCCGCTGATCCAGGGGTAGCGATTGCAGCGCGGCTTCCGCGTCGGCGGCGACGGCCGGATTGGTTTGCCGGGCCAGCAGCAGCCAAGCGACCGCCTCCACCGGGTCCGCCGGCACATGGAGACCGTGCTGATACATGGCCGCCAGTTCGCGCATCGCCTGAGCGTCCCGCTGCTGCGCGGCCCGCCGGTAAAGCACCATGACCTCCCACAGCGCCGTGTCCTCGGGAGCGGTGCGCGCCCGCAGCTCGCCCCGGCCATCAAACCAGTTGTTCAGTCCGCCTGCCTGACCGGGATCCTGGCTGGTGGTGCCGATCCGCACCTTCGCCGCGCGGTCGCCCAAATGGCCGACGAAGGACGCCCCATGCAGAAACCACCGGGCGGCGGCCACCAAATCACGGGGGCCGCCGTAACCCCAGCGATACCGGTCGCCCAGCATCAGCGCGGCATGCACCTGATCCGCCTCGGCAGCCGCACGCAGCAGCCGCGCTGGAGCTTCATCGGGTGACTCAGGCTCGATTTCGCCGGAGGCGATCAGCGTGGCCAGGTGAAACTGCGCGTCAGCATCGCCCAGCCGGGCCGACTGCCGCCAGGCGTGCAGCACGGCGCGGGGATCATCCCCGGCAACGGTGCCGCCGTTCTCCGCGATCAAATGCCAGGCGTGTCCCTCGTCCATCGCCGCCGCGCGATGCAGCCACTCGAAGGCGGAGACGCGGTTGGTCGCGACTCCACGCCCAAAGAGCAGCGCCCAACCGTAGGACATCATGCCGTTGGAATGTCCGCCGGAGGCCGCGCGCTGATACCACCGGGCCGCCGCAGCATCATCGCGGGCCAGACCATACTGGCCGTTCGAGTGGGCAAACCCGAGGTTCCACTGGGCGCTGGGGTTGCCTGCCTCCGCCGCCTCACGCCAAAGGCGGACGGCCTCGGACTCGTTGCGCGGCACTCCTGCGCCGGCGGAGTGCATGACTGCGAGGACGTTCTGCCCGGCCGCGCTGCCTCGCCCGGCGGCGTCACGGGCGGCGCGCAGTGCCGCCGGAAGGTCCTGCGGGCCGCCCAAGCCTTGATAATGACAACGGGCCAGTTCGGCGAGCGCCTCCACATGGCCTTGCGCTTCGGCCTTCCGCAGCCAGCCCAGGGCACGAGCCGGATCCTTGGGCATACCGATGCCGTCGAGGAGGAGCCGGCCCAGATAAAATTGCGCGTCGGCCTGGCCGCGCTCGGCGTCCGCTTGAATCTCCGCAACCGGGCGGGCGTTCCAGCGAGCGCGCAACTCGTAATAGCCCGCTGCCTTGGCCGCTGGCGGCGGGGCGGCGTCCACGAGGCAAACCAGAGCCAGCAGACAGAAGGGGAGAGACTTCATCGCAAGTACACGGTTTGGACTTCAAGTTGGGCACCGCCCCGGGGGGAACCGGCTCGCCCGCTTTCTTGCGGTCGGCAATGAACGCCTCCATTTCCTCGGGATCGAGGCGCCCATTCTTGTTTTTGTCGTATTTGAGCATCAGGCTTCCCGGCGCGTTGGTCTGGCCCGGCGGTCTGGCCGACGGCATGCCCGTCATGCTGGCCAGTTCCGCGGCGTCCAAACCGCCGTCCCGGTTCTTGTCCGCCACCGTGAAGCGAGTCTTCAACTGCATCCATCCCATGCCGTCGGTGACCAGCCTTTCCCCGAGGGCGAACCAATGAAACTCACGGTAGTCCAGCTTCCCGTCGCGGTTGCCGTCGTAATTTCGCAGCCACAGCGCCGAACGGTCGCTGCCGCGCGGCAATGGCTGGCTCTGCTCGGCCGCCAACCGGGCCAGTTCCGGTTCCACCCGCGGCAGCAGTTCGCTCCACGGCAGCAACCAGAAGCCGGGCACGGCGGGTGACAGGCAGACCAGCCCGTGCGGGGTGCTCATCAACTGGTCGGTCGCGATCCGGCCGCCGCCTCGGAAGAGACTGATTGCGCTGCGATGGAGGGCGTTGGGCGGGAGATCGAACCACAGCGGAACCACCGCCGGTTGTTTCACTCCAACCCGGTAGGCCGCCAACCGGGCATGGACGCCCTTCGTGGCACCCAAGCTGGGATGCTCGCTGGCCGGGTCGGCCTCAAACTTGATTGCCGTGATGGCCCACACCAGGTTGGAACCGGAAGCCGTCGCGATCACGACCGGCGACAGTTCGGGATCCGCCGGCATCCATTCGGGCAAACCAGGCAGGCTGGGGCCGACGCTGAACATGAAACCAGGCTGCGGCGAGGGCGGAATCCGCATCGCGGTAAAGAGCCAGTTGGTGGCAGTGGCCGGCAGCCGGCAGGCAAATCCCACCGGGTGATGCGCCGCAGTATGGAATTCAACCGCATCCTCATGCACGCGTATGTTCGTGGTGTTCGCCGGCCGCCTGAAGTTCGGCAGGGCGCTCCATTGACGGGTCAAAAAATCATACTCGTAAACGTCGCTCTGGACGGCGACCCGCAGCCGTCCTCCTGCCACAGCAACCGGCACCGGCAGTCCCAGATTGTCCAACTGGTCGAGCAAGTTGAGGGCCGGGCGACGGCGCGCGCTGGCGAGCGTCTCCACCGTGTCCTGCTTGGGATCGTAGGCGAGGATCGCCCCGGCCGCGCAGACGACGAGCCGGCCATGCACCGCCTGGAGCCGGGAGTATCCACTCACTGACACGGGCAGCCTTTCCGCCTGGTCGCCGCGCACGCGATAAACCGCGTTGGAGCCGGCCACATAAACCTGCCCGTCCAAAACCTCGAACGGCATCGTCGGCACCGGCAGAGAAGGTTCCATGCCGAACGCAATCAAGGGCGGGAGATCCGGCGGCCGGGCGTCGCCCTTCAGATCGGGCAGACTTACCGGCGACACGTGGCTGCACGATTCACTCCACCAGTTCCGGGTCGGGTTGCCGAGGTAATCATGGGAATAGTGCTTCCACGCCAGCCACAACTTGTCTTCCCGCCATGCAGCATGATGGATCGCCAGATATCGGGCATTGATCTTGTGGTCTGGTGCCGTCGCCCCAAAGCGTTCCTGCAAGGTCCGCCGCATCTCCGGAGCGAGCCAGAAGCGCGAGACCCGCAACGCGTTCATGGCTGGTTCCGCCGCCTGTGTCGGTGCTGGCTCGACAACCAGTGGAGCGGGAGCTGCCGGGGCGGCAGTTTGAAGGCCAGCCATGACGGTCAGCCGCTCAATGGCCTTGTTCACGTCGTAGGCAGACCGGGCGACCCGGAGTTCATAAGCTTTCGCGAGCGGCAGCAGTTCTCCGGCGCGTGCCGCCGGATAGCTGGGGAAGGCGACCAGCCTTGCGAACTGACTCGGATCGTGGCTGGTGGCGGTCCGCAGGTAGTCATGTGCCCGCGACGCCATCGTGACGGCCGCATGCTCACGTATCCTCCGGTCCTGGGGATCAACCAGCTCATGCCGAACCGACGCCAGCAGGTCTTCGATTTTTGACGAGGAGTGATTCCTGCGCGCCGTGCAGGCCCCGTAGATTGCCTCCCACGAATGCGGAGCAAGCTGCCCGTTGATGAGTGCGTCACGGTCCTGCCAGGCCGCCGCCATCAACTGCTGGATGCCCATGTGAAGGGCGTTGGTCTCGCTGGCGTAATGCAGCCGGGTCAGCAGCCCTTCGATATGCGTGATCCGGTTGGTTGAGTTCACCAGTTGTTGCTGGTGCTCCCGCCAGCGGTGGGACAAACCCTGCCGCTCCGCCGTTCGCCAGGCGATCAACGGCGTGGGCTCAATGCTTAGGAAGTAACCTCGCACCCCCCCGAAGCCGGAGGCTTGAATCAAGTTGCGATGCAGTTCCAGAACACCGTCCGGACCTTCCTGCCAGCAGCGTCCATGCAGCGCGAGCACCAACGGCAGATTGACCTCCCCTGACCCGGCTCCGAGCACCGTGCGCAGCCCCGAACCCTGCCAGGCCACGCGGCCATCCGCCACGGCGGGCAGTTTCAACAGCAAGTCTGCGGCTTCCCGGGCGGTCCTGCGAAGCTGTTCGAGCCGCCCGCCCATCTCGGCGCGGTGTTCCACCGCCTGATAGTAGTCCGCCAGCGTCTGCCCGGTGCGCGTCAGCGCCGCCGCTCCCAGCGCCAGCCAGACTGGCTCCTTTATCAGTTGCTCGCTGGTCAGACTTTGGGCCTGTGCCAGAAATCCTGCCAGCGCCCGTTCAGAATATCCGACGTTGGCCGCGTCAGGCGGACGTCTCAGGATGGCGGGACGGTGTTTCGTCCCTGGCCAGACCAGGCTCACCGGCTGGATGCTGCCCGCCAGCACATCCAGACGCAGCGCCGCCTGATCCGGCCCTTGCAAGCCCAAGGCCCACGCGGATTCCGCCGCCGCCGCCGCCTCGCGCCACAACCCCCAGCGGCGCGCCCAGAGCGCCTGTTCGAGAAAGCGCACGCCTTCCTCCTCGGGCCGCCACACGGTCGTCGGCGGATGGCGCAACGTCCCCAGCACGCCACGCACCAGCGTGTCCGCAAGCTGGGCGAGATTCGCCTGCGGGCCGGTCACTTCCACGTTCGCCGGCTGGCCACCCGGAGAGGTCAGCCGCACCAGCACGCGCAACGCGTCGCGCTCCACGGGGTTCCGGTCAATGGTCCCCTCCACCACATGGCCGCCACTCCAAAACGTGACACCCGTAAGCCCGTCCAACTCCTGCTCCGCCGCCAACCGCTCCATGCTGCGCCGCTCCAGCACGAACAGCTCGCGTTCCTGCGCCAGCCGGTGCGCGACGAGCAGCGACAAACTCTGCTCGGTTTCCGCCGCCTCGGGTCCGGCCACCGCCATGCGCAGTCCTAGCAATGAAACCGGCACGGCCGCCGCCCGCGCCACCCCGAGCTTGCCCAGCAACGGCTCCACCTGCCGCGCCACGCGCTGTGACCAGGCGGGAGAATCCTCGATCGGCCACGGAACCTGCGCCGTGTGCAAGGTCACGCCCGGCTGCACGGCGACGAGCCGCAGGGCAGCCCAAGCCTTCCCCTCCACCGTGTTCGTCTCGACCAGCAGCACGCCCTGCGCGCCGAGCAACTGGCCGAGCTTGAGCGTGTCCCGATTCACGGCGGAGGCCGACTGTTCGCGGTAAATCCGGTCCGTCTCCGCACGCTCCAGCAACGTGATTTCCGGCCGGCGGCTCAACTCCACCGCCAGCAAGTCCGCGAACGGTTTCACGCCTTCCGCCAGTGGCACGATCGCGAGTCGCGGCCGCGTGATCGTCGGAGGCTGCGTTGGAGCCGCCCCCGCAACCGTCGCCAAGGCCAGGCTCCGGGTGATGCCAAACCAGCGCGCGAGCCGATCCTTCGCGCCGATGTCGCCCTGCTTCTCCGCCGCCAGCAGCAAGCTCAACACCTCAGGCTGCGCCCCGCCGCGCGTGTGAATGCGCTCGGCCAGATTCGTCTGGGCGGGCAGATGTCCCCGGTTGGCCGCCTTGCGCATCCATTCATCCGTCTCCAACTCGTGCTGTATCCGGACGCTGTAACTGGTGGTCGGCCCGATCCTCAGGCCGCGCTGATGCAGCAACCCGTAGCCATACGCTGAAGCCGCATCTCCCGCCTCCGCCGCGGATTTCATCCAAGCCAGCGCCTCCGCCGGCTTCATCGAGTGGTTGACCACGCCGCTGTTGACCAGCCACGCCAGACAGACCACCGCCGGGGCGTAGCCCTGCTTCGCCGCAGCCAGATGCCAGCGCACCGCCTCGTCCAAGTGCGGCTGCATGAAACTCCCGTTGCCCAGCACACCGTTGACCACCGCCACGCCGCCACTGAGCGCTTGAAGATGGTTGGTGAACGCCGGGGCAAGCTGGTGCGCGAGCGCGAGTTGAAATTGCGCCGCTGCGTTGCCGCCCTCGGCTGCCTGCCGTAGCCGCGCCAGTTCCACGCGGGTGGATTCTACAGGCTGAAACTCGAGGTCGAAATGGTGCAGCGGATCAAGGTTTCCGAGGGACACGGCACCCGGCGGCTTTTGCTCAAACAACTTCGCGCGCAGTGTCTCGCCGACGCGGTCGAGCGTGCCGAGCGAGCCTTGCACCTTGGTCAGGGCGGGCGAAGCGCCTTTGGCACCGCTTGCCTGCGCGACCTCCCACCAATACCACGCCGCCTTCGGATCACTGGGAGCCAGCCACTCCGCATAACGCCGCTGCTCGGCGGCGGATCCGATCTCCGCCGCCGCGCGGAACCACGCGCCAACCTTGGCCGGTGGCTGATTCGTCACGCGCATGGCCGCGACCGCCGCGGCCCGCAGCAACACCGATGGCCCGTGCCCGCGCTCGGCCAATGGCTCCACCCAGCGCAGCGTCGCAACGACGTCCAACCGGCCGGCTTGACGATTCAGCGAGTTGAGGCAGGCCAGCCGAAACTGCGCCGCGAGGCTGCCCTTGGCCGCCGCCAGTTCATACCACCGGGCGGCTTCGGCCACGTCACGCCTCGTGCCCACCGCGCGCTCATGCTTCATCCCCATGCGGAGCTGCGCCTCGACCACGCCTCCATTGCCCGCGCGGCTGAACCACCGGTAGGCCTCCTCCAACTCCACCTTGCCATCGCGCCCGCGCAGCAGGCGCTCACCCAAGGCATACTGCGCGGCGGCCTCGCCGCGCCCCGCTGCGGCGCGGACTTCCGCCACCGATGCGGCAAACCAGTCGGCGGCGAGGCCCGGCCACGCCAGGGTGAGCAGCAGGCCGGTGAGGAGCGAGGCATTCATTTGAAAAGTTTGGGGGCAAGCCGCTCGGCCAGTTCCGCGCCGGCGGTCTGCAAGGCGGTCTTCGCGGCGATCTGCTCGGAGAGGTCCACCGCCACGCTGGTCTGGCGATCCACGATCAAGTTGCCCGTGGCGGTGTCGCGGATTTTCAGCTCCACGCGCGCCTTGCAGGTTTGCAGGTTGCCCTTGCGCGGGCCGCGCTCGCTGAAGGCTTCGCCCAGGATTTCAAAGTCGGGCTTGGTCTTGGACTGCGCGTCCACGAGCGTGAAGCCGCACTCGCGCAGGATGAGGCCAATCTCCGTCTCCGCCGCCGGATCCACGGTGGGCGCGCCAAAGTGGACTTCGGGAATCTTCACCAGCACGGTCGGGCGTTTGCCGGCCTTGAGTGACTTCTTCAAAGCCTCCAGCCGTTCCTCGCGCGTGCGGACTTTGGCGACGAGCGTGTCGCCCTTGGAGACGACGGTCTTGGCGATCTTGCCGGACAGCTCGCTGGCAAGGTCGGCGAGCGAGGCGTTGGCGTTGCCACGAGCGATTTCGCCATACACGCGGCTGGTCTCTGCGCTGATGATTTTGGCGACGGCGAGGGTTTCGTTGCCGGCCTTGAAGACACGGCCCGTGACCAGAACCTTCGCGCCCGTGAGCTGGCCGACCTTGGCGGCGGTCTCGGCCTTCACGGTGCCGGAGAGGCCGAGTTCCTGTTCGCCGAGCGCCTTCTCCAACTCGGCGCGCTCCAGCGTGATCAGGCCGTCCTCGGCGGACAGCAGCGCGTTGAGCAGCGTGGCGATCTTCGGTCCCGCGTCGCGCAGCTCCGGATCCGTGGTCTCGAAGTTGAAGACCGCCACGGTGAGCGGCGGCGCGGCGGCGAAGGCGGGGACGGCAAGCAACGCGGCGAACAGCAAGGAACTGATGGTCTTCATGGCAGTTCGGGAATGTGGCGGGAGGTTAAAACAGTTCAGGGGGTGAGCGCGAGCAATTGTGCCGGCGGGGACAAGGCCAGCTCCGCCACGCGCACGAGAGCCAGTTGCACGGCGGGCGAATGGGCGAGGCCATCCAGCATGGACGCGGGTGCAAGCAGCACGGTGCCGCGTCCCACTCGCAGCCGCTCGATCCACTGCGGCGTGGGCGGTGAAATTGCTGGCGGGGTCTGGAACCAGACCACCGCCAGTCCCTCCTTGGCGCGGGCCAGCAGGGCAGGCTCCAGCCGGAGTTCGCCTTGTGTTGGCTCCGGCTGGTTCGCCACAAATGCCAGCCGCCCGCGAAATTGGCTCCAATCTTCAGCATGCTTCAACTCGGCGACTGGAATGCCGCGCGCAGCCAGCACCAGTTGCAATCCCGGTTTGTCGTCCGAGACACCGATCGGCCGCCCGCCGGCCAGCAGTTTCAGCGCGTCAAGCAGGTTCTCCGGGTGCGCCCACAACTCCGTCACGCCGAGCAACCGCCCGCCCGCGTCCAGCCAGCGCGCGGCGAAACGGGTGGGCACTCGGACGCTGGGAACCTCAATGCTCGCGCTTTCGACGACCGTCTGACCGGGCTGGACCGTCAGCATCTTCCAAGCCCGCACGCCACCCACCGGCACGGCGGTGGCGGAAGTGAGCTGGAACAGATGGACCCGCACCTCCAGACGCACCGGTTCCGCCGCGTCGTTGCGGAGCCGCACTTCCACCGCCCGCACTCCGCCGGCAAAAACCTGCTGCGGCGCGGCTGGCGGGACGACCTCCACCGCGCCGGCCGCCACCGCCACCGCCGCCAGCCACAGCGCCGCCACCAACCGCCACCGGCCTTCCGCATTCCGCGTTCCCCGTTCCCCGTTCATAGCGCCTCCCCCAGCGCAGTCGCGCGGATGCGGTAGCCGGCGGCGGCCTTGCGCGGCTCGCCACTGCTCCATGCCAATCGTTCCCCGACCACCAGCACATTGCCCTCGGCGTCTGACAAAACTTCAAAGGTCTCCCCGTTCAACGCCACGCGCTGGCCGCTGAAGGTGATGAACCGCCGGCACTCTCCAGCGTGGCAGATTTGCACCAGCAGCGGCGCGGACGCGGGCGGCTGCGCGTCGTTGGCCAGCACGAGTTGCGAGCCGCGCCCGTCCAGCAGCACGGTTTGCAGCCGGTCGGGAAACAGCGCGGCCAGTTCCCGGTAAATCTTCCGGCCCTGCGCCACCTCGGCCGCACTGAAGCCGGCGGCGTGGCCGCGCCGAAAGCCGGCGAAGAAGCCCAGCACCAGGCACGCCGTCGCCAGCCCGAGGCCCCACGCCCAGAGGCGCTGGGAAGACGGCGTGGTGACAAGCGGGCCGACGGGGCGGTGCAGTTGCCGCAGGACAGTCTGCGGAAATCCCGCCCAATACTCCGCAGCCCGCTCCGGCACGCGCGCGCGGTGGAGGAGTTCGTTGAGTTCGTCGCCGCGGTGGTTCATGCGCCACCTCCCCTGCCCGGCCCGTTGGCGAGGAGCTGCTTCAACTTCCTCCGCGCCATGAAGACGCGCCACGACACCGTGGTTTCCGCGCACCCCAGCAAGCGCGCGGCCTCGGCGTGGTTCAGCCCGTCATAGACTGTGAGCACGATGGCGGCGCGCTGCGCGGGATCGAGTTGGAGCAGGGCCTCCTGCACCTGACGGGCGCGTGGGTCGTCACCGGGCGCGTTGGACACGCGCTGTTCGCTCCACTCCAGATGCACCGCGTCGCGCCGCTGGGCACGGGAGCGCCAGTTCAGACAGCGGTTCACCGCGATGCGGTAGAGCCACGAGGAAAAGCTGGCCTCGCCCCGGAAGCCCTCAAGCTGGCGCCACGCCGCAATGAACGCCTCCTGCGCCAAATCCTCCGCCTCGGCGAGCGAGCCGGTCATGCGATAGGCAAGGGCGTGAATCATGCGCTGATGGCGGCTGACCAGCCGCCCAAACGCCGCCGGGTCGCCCGTCTGGCTGGCGCGAACCCATCCCAGTTCCTCATCCGTGTCGGCCATGCGGCGTTGGTTTTGCACAGTAGGACAAGCGGCGCGGTGAAATCCTTGGCGATAGTCGGAAAAAAGTTTCCGGCCCGCCAGCCTTACCGGAAAACAACTCCCCGCTTGCCTGCCGCCGCCGCGCCGCCGCATCCTTTCCCCGTTATGTCACTACTCGCTGGCAAAATCGGACTCGTCTTCGGCGTCGCCAACAAGCGCTCCATCGCGTGGGCCATCGCGCAGGCCTGGCACAAGGCCGGGGCCACGCTGGCGTTCACCTACCAGGGCGAGCGGCTCAAGGAGAACGTCGAGGAGCTTGTCGCCACCTTCGGCCCGGACACGCTGCTGCTGCCGTGCGACGTGACCAAAGACGAGGACATCGCCGCCGTCTTCGCCGCCGTGCAGCAGAAGTTCGGCAAGCTGCACCTGCTGCTCCACGCCGTCGCCTTCGCACCGAAGGAGGCGCTGGAGGGCCGTTTCGTGAACACCACC
>Ga0169931_10009201_pt1 | contig 14296 bp, 11 predicted proteins | sample Kivu_15m_20L_FD_129675 | JGI IMG/M metagenome (GOLD analysis project Ga0169931, IMG submission 129675) | Freshwater microbial communities from Lake Kivu, Western Province, Rwanda to study Microbial Dark Matter (Phase II) - Kivu_15m_20L... | ecosystem: Environmental > Aquatic > Freshwater > Lake...
CACCGATGCTCTCGAGGAGTTCGTCGGTCTCCGCTGGGGTTGCGCCCTCGAAGGCTCCCGAGAGCGCGAATCCGAGCGCTGCGAGCTGACGATCCGGTCGCTCGCGGGCCTGCGGGCCGGGCACGTGCGGGTGTTGCTCCCAAGCAGCGTGGTGAAGGCTCCCCACGAGGGTCCTGAGCGTCACTCCGGTGTCGGTGGTCAGCCAGGCGCGCAGGGCGACCCCCCGCAGGCGGTCGGGCAGTCGTCCGAGTGCGCCGACGACCGCGGCAGCTCCCGCCGTACCCTCGATCCTGGCGAGGATGTCGGCGAGGTGCGACGACGCGGAGGAGCGAGCGACCTGCGCGCCGTACACGCCGACGCGGAGTGCTCGCACCGCGGCAACCGTGTCGCGGACGACCCCGTCGTCGAGGAGATGGTCGCCGAGGTGTCCGTGCACGTCGGCGAGGTGACTCCGGGCCTCGGGCACCGGGACCCCGGCGATTGCCGACTCCGCCACCTCGAGCGCCTCCCGCAGTCGACGGTCGAATGTCGCCACCGCGTCGAGGTAGCGCTCGAGTGCGACGGCATCGACCCGGATCTCCCTCGCGACCCATGGGGCTCCCGATCGAGACGTCGTCACGGTGCGGCCCGACGTGCGAGAGCGTCGGCGTCAGCGTCGAGGAGTGAGGCGAGCGCAGTGGCGTGGACCGAGCGATCGGTGGCGAGGAGCCGGTGCCGCTCGGCGTTCGGCCCTGTCCATGCGGTGTGCATCTCCTCGGCGAGGACCTGTCGTCGGCGTGCGTGCAGCCGGACCCCGTCGGCGAGGTCTCGGAGCGCTGCGGCAGCCTGGCGGTTCGCATCGAATGGTTGGAAGAGAGCGGACATGCACGAAAGAATATTGAAATACATGGCGAAACCATGAGGGGGAAAGGCGAGCCCCGTCCGATTACGCTCCAGCCATGCGCAAGATCTGTTCCGGCCTGCAGTTCCCCGAGGGTCCGATCGCCCTCGCGAACGGCGACGTCCTCGTCGTCGAGATCGCACGCGGGACGCTCACGCGCTGCGCCCCGGACGGGACGACGAGCGTCGTCGCCGATCTCGGAGGGGGTCCGAACGGCGCCGCACTCGGACCCGACGGCAAGGTGTACGTCTGCAACAACGGTGGGTTCTCCTGGCACACCGCGAACGGTCTGCTCCTCCCCGGACACCGTCCCGAGAACTACGTCGGTGGCTCCATCCAACGGGTCGACCTCCGAACGGGAGCGGTCGAGACCCTCCACACCGAGTGCGACGGCCGTCCGCTGCGTGGCCCGAACGACATCGTCTTCGACCGTCACGGCGGCTACTACTTCACCGACCTCGGCAAGTCGACCGAGGATGCCCGGGACTTCGGGGCGATCCACTACGTGGACGCGGCCGGCGTGATCCGTACGGTCGCCCGGCCGATCATGACCCCGAACGGTATCGGCCTGTCACCCGAGGAGGATCGCCTCTACTACGCCGACACCGTCGCCGGTCGGGTGCTGTACTGGGACATCGCCGAGCCCGGTGTGGTGCGGTCCCCGACGGCTGCGGTCTACCCGGCGACGACGATCGCAGCGGGCCTCCTCGCCAACGTCGGCGGTGCCGCCCGACTCGACTCCCTCGCGGTCGACTCCGAGGGAAACGTCTGCGTCGCGACGCTGGTCGTCGGAGCGATCACCGCGATCGCCCCGGACGGGCACATCCGTGCCGTCGTTCCCGTGCCGGGAGGCGATCCGATGGTGACGAACGTGTGCTTCGGCGGTCCCGACCTGACCACGGCGTTCATCACCGCGTCCGGTAAGGGCGACCTGTACGCCCACGAGTGGCACTGCCCCGGCCTACCGCTCAACTTCGGTGAGGTCTGAGCCGGTCGCAGCGCGTGGGCGGCGGGTCCGGCAGACTTGGTGCATGTCGAACGTCCTGATCTCCCGGCCGGCACCGCAGGTCACCCAGCTCACCCTCAACCGACCCGAGCGTCTGAACGCTCTGACCTACGACCTCGTCACCGAACTGCACGAGGCCCTCGACGCCGTCGACCGCGACCACGACTGCAGGGTCGTCATCCTCACCGGCGCAGGCCGAGGGTTCTGCGCCGGCCTCGACCTGAACGGGTTCGGCGTCGTGCCGGGGACCGAATCCTTCGGCCGACCGCAGCAGGGCCTCGCCGTGCAGCAGCACATCGCCACGCTCGTCCCGCACTTGCGCGAGATCCGTCAGCCGGTCATCGCCGCGGTGAACGGCGCATGCGCTGGTGGCGGGTTCGCCCTGGCGCTGGCCTCCGACATCCGGGTCTGTTCGGAGAGCGCCAAGTTCGGGTCCGCCTTCGTGCGTCTCGGCATCTCCGGCTGCGACATCGGGGTCTCCTGGATGCTGCCGCGCCTGATCGGCGCTTCGCGCGCGTGGGAGCTGCTGCTCACCGGGCGGGTCTTCGATTCCACCGAGGCCGACCGCCTCGGTCTCGTCACCGAGCGCGTCGCCGATGATGCCGTGATCGCCACGGCGCTCGAGATCGCGGAGCGGATCACGGCGAACTCGCCGTTCGGCGTGTGGATGACCAAGGAGGTCATGTGGTCGAACCTCGAGGTCGGCTCGCTCGCCGCCGGCATCGATCTCGAGAACCGCACGCAGATCCTCGCGTCGCTGACGGAGGACTCCCGCGACGCGATGGGTGGGTTCCTCTCACGGCGACAGGTCGAGTGGCGGAACCGCTGAACCGGGCGGGCCGATGACCTCCTCGGAGGGTCGCCTGCTCCGGTCCGGTGCGATCATCGGAGCGGGCGTTGTCGCGTCGCGTCTGACCGGCCTGCTCCGCACCCTCGCCGTCACGGCGGTGCTCGGAACCTCGGCGTTCGCCGACTCCTACAACTTCGCGAACAACGTCCCCAACATCCTCTACGAGCTCGTCGCCGGGGGCGTGCTGTCCGCCGCGTTGCTCCCCGTGGTCGTCGATCTCGTCCGGCGGGACGACGTCGAGGCCCTGCGGGCCGTGCTCACCCGGACCCTCGGCGCCATCGCCGCATTGACGGTCGTCGCCGTGCTGGCGGCTCCGTTGCTCGGCGCGCTCGTCGCCGGTCTCGGTGGGGGTGGCGCACCCCCACCCGACCAGCGCGAGGCGGCCACGCTGCTGTTGCGGTGGTTCCTTCCCCAGATCGCGTTCTACGGGATCATGACGGTCGTCACGGCGACCCTGCATGCACGCGGTCGCTTCGGCCTCGCCGCCTTCGCGCCCATGGCGAACAACCTCGTGACCATCGTCGCCTTCGTCGGCGCGTCGATCACCACCACGAGTGACCTGACAACCTTGGAGCTCCGCGCGACCCTCGACGAGCGATGGGTGGTGACGGTGGTCGCCGCCGGGACGACGCTCGGCGTGGTGGTGAACGCGGGACTGCTCCTGCTCGGCCTGCGGGGGAGCGGCGTTCTCCGACCGACCCGTCGATCGACCCCGTCCCTCAGCAGACTGCGTCGTGCGGCCGTCGGTGCCGTGGGGGTCGTCGCCGTGACGCAACTCTCCGTCGTGGTGACCGCCGCGCTCGCCAAGCGCTACGGCGGCCTCGGGGACTACTCCGCATACACCTATGCCAACCTGCTCTTCTTCGTCGTCTACGGCGTCGTCGCCGTGTCGATCTCGACCGCCGTCGCTCCGGAACTGGCGCGCGCCGCGGGGGACGACGAGGCCTTTCGCGCCGAGGTCCGCCGAGGGGTACGTCTCCTCCTGCTCCCCGTGCTGCCGGCCGCCCTCGGGCTGGCGGCGTTGGCGGGACCCGTCGCCGACTCCTTGCCGCTGCGCGCCGACGCTGCAGCGCGGACCGCCGAGGTGCTCGTCTGGTTCGCGCTCGGCCTCGCTCCCTACGCGTTCGTGCAACTCGTGCTCCGCGCGTGTTGGGCGCTCGAGGACCGTCGCACTCCGGTGGTCCTCGTCGCCGTCCAACAGGGGGCGTTGGTACTCCCGGCGCTCGTGCTGAGCCCGCTCGTCGGCATTCGCGGTCTCGCTGCGTCCTTCGCCATCGGCTACGCGATCGGCGCCGTGGTCGCTCTCCGTCACCTCGTCGTCGACCGACGGGCGCTCGGGCGCGCCGACCTCACCGGGATCGGACAATTGCTGGTCGCTGCGGCGACGATGGCGATTCTCGTGGGCCTGCTCGACCGGTTCGTCCTCGCCGGGTCCTTCCTCGGTGCCGAGGCTCGGGTCGTCGTCGGCGCAGTGGTCGGCGCGACGATCTACGCGGCGTCGCTCGTCGCTCGCGGGGGAGGGGAGGACCTGCGGATCATCCGGAACCTCCTTCCCGGCGGTCGGGGTCGACCCTGAGCGTCAGCGGGAGTGGAACACCGGCGCACGCTTCTCGAGGAAGGCCCGCGGGCCCTCTCGGGCGTCGTCGGTCTTGAAGACCGGACCGCCGTGCGTCAACTCGCGTGCCATCGCCTCGACCTCGGGACGGCCGAGGCAGTCACGGACGGAACGCTTGACGGCGCGGACGGCGAGCGGGCCGTTGGCGGCGATGCGCTCGGCGAGAGCGAGTGATTCGGCGAGCACCTCCGATGCAGGGACCACCCGGTTCACGAACCCGTACGCGAGGGCCTGCTGCGCGTCGATCAGTTCGCCGGTGAGCAGGAGCTCCATGGCCACGGCGTGGGGGAGCTGCGCCGGGAGTCGCACCGTGGAACCGCCCATCGGGAACAGGGCCCACTTCACCTCCTGGACCCCGAACCGCGCACCCTCCGCAGCGATCCGGAGATCGGTGCCCTGCACGATCTCCATGCCCCCAGCGATCGCCGAACCGTTGATGGCCGCAATGATGGGCTTGTCGAGGTCGCTGACCCGCAAGGACGCCCGGTCCATGAGCGACCCGTCGGCGAGCAGCCGGCGATCGAACTCGTCGTCCGGCTCGCGTGCACCGGACATGAGCGGGACGAGGCGCGCGAGGTCGGCCCCGGCGCAGAACGCCTTGTCACCCGTCCCGGTCAGCACGGCGACACGGACACCGTCGTCGGCGGCGACCTCCCGCCATGCGTCGTCGAGACGGACGAGGACCTCCGGGCTCAAGGAATTTCGCGCCTCGGGTCGGTTGAGGGTGATGACGGCGACGTTGCCGACACGTTCGTAGAGCACGACGGACATGGCGGGACCCTAGACCCCACCGGGCGCGGGCGTGCGTCCGACTGTGGAGTGGTGGGTGCGGAGGAAGGCCACGACGCGCTCCCAGGCGACCGCCGCGGCATCCGGGTCGTAGGCCGGTGCACGGTCCTCCTCGAAGAACCAGTGCGAGGTTCCTTCGTAGTGCCAAAGCTCCGCGTCGCGACCTCCGGCCAGGAGCCGCATCTCGAAGTCGATGATCTGCTCGGCGCTCGCGAACTCGTCGAATTCGGCGAAGTGTGCCTGCACGACCGCCTGCGCCGCCGAGAGGTCGCCGGACTGCATGCCGTAGAAGCCGACGACTGCGGCGACCTCCTGCGCGGATCGGGTGGCGAGCCAGTACGCCCACGACGCTCCCATCGAGAACCCGACCACGGCGATCGGCGCCCGGTCGTCCGTCGTGAGGGCCCGGAGCGACCGGGCGCTCGAGAGCACGAGACCTGCGGTGTTGTTGATGTCCGCCCCCTGCAGCACCGCCTGGGCCTCGTCCGGCGTGGTGGGGCGGGCCCCGTCGAGCAGATCGGGGGCGAGTGCCACATAGCCGAGATCGCTGAGCCGGTCGCACACCGACCGCATGAACGGTGTGAGGCCCCACCACGAGTGCAGGACGAGCACACCGGCGGGGGAGCCCGCCGGCGGCCGGACGAGGTAAGCGGATCCCGCCGGGGTCACCATCGCCGTCGTTCCCCGCGTGCTCCGTGGTCCGCGTCCTGCAGCATCTGGCTATCGTGCCACCGACGGTCCGCACCACATCGGACCGGAGGAGGGACCGACATGGGCGTGCAGCTCGCGAAGCAGGCGATCGACCTCGGCATCGTGATCCGGGACAGTGAGGCGTCGCTCCGGTTCTACCGGGACACCCTCGGCTTCGACCACGTCGCCGACATCCCGATGCCCCTCGGTGGAGGTGGCACGATGCACCGTCTGCAGTGCGGTGAGACACTCGTGAAGCTCGTCAAGTTCGACGAGGTTCCCCCTGCCGCCAACCCGCCGGGCGGCTTGTCGACGGCGACCGGCTTCCGGTACTTCACCATGATCGTGACCAACCTCGCGGAGATGATGCGGGCCTGCGAGGCGGCCGGCTACAAGGTCGTCGTATCGACCCGCGAGGCGCGGCCCGGTGTGACCATCGGGATGGTCGAGGACCCGGACGGCAACTGGGTCGAGTTCGTGCAGAACGGCTGACCGATGCGGCCGCCGATGCCTCCGTTCCACGTGATGGAGGTCATGCGAGCCGCCGAGGAACGGGCGCAGGCAGGTGGTGAGGTCCTGCACCTCGAGGTCGGGCAGCCATCGACGCCCGCTCCGACGGCGGTGCGGGAGGCTGCGGCCATCGCTCTGCGTGAACAGACCCTCGGATACACGACCGCGCTCGGCCTGCCGGAGCTGCGCGAGCGAATCGCCGCCTGGCACCGCTCGACCCAGGGAGTGGTCGTGGACCCCGCTCGTGTCGTGGTGACCGCCGGTGCATCCGGTGGGTTCGTGCTCGCCTTCCTTACGGCCTTCGCGCCGGGCGACCGGGTTGCGGTCACCGCACCCGGCTACCCGTGCTACCGCAACACCCTCGAGGCCCTCGGGATCGAGCCGGTCGTCGTCGAACTCGATCCGGCGGAGTCCTATGCGCTGACCCCGGATCTGCTCGAGCGTCACGGTGATCTCGACGGGTTGGTCCTCGCCAGCCCGGCGAACCCGACGGGCACGATGCTCGACGAGACCTCCCTCGATGCGATCGCCGCATGGTGCGAGCACCGAGGGGTGCTCCTCGTGGCGGACGAGATCTACCACGGCATCACCTACGACCGCCCCGCCGCGCCAGCGCTCGGACGATGCGATCGGACCGTCGTCCTCAACAGCTTCTCGAAGTACTTCTCCATGACCGGATGGCGCATCGGGTGGATGGTCGTCCCGGATGAGCTCGCACAGTCGGTGGAGCGTGCGGCGCAGAACCTCTACATCTGCGCCCCGGTCCTGTCGCAGTTCGCGGCCTGCGCGGCGTTCGACGCCACCGAGGAGCTCGACGGTCACGTGCACCGGTACGCGCGGAACCGGTCGATCTTGCTCGATGGCCTGCACGCGGCCGGGCTCCTCCGTCACGCCCCGGCTGACGGAGCCTTCTACGTGTACGCCGACGTCAGCCACCTCGGCCTACCGGCGAGCGAGCTCGGTCGGCGCTGGCTCGACGAGCTCGGCGTCGCGGTGACGCCGGGGATCGACTTCGACGCTCGCCGTGGCGAGGATTCCGTGCGGTTCTCGTTCGCCGGTGTCACGGCGGAGATCGCCGAGGCGGTCGATCGCATCGGTGCGTGGGTGGGGGAGCATGGCCGTCCGGCAGGACGATAGGTTGACGGCCCATGGCGGCACTCGATGGCCTGCGGATCCTCGACCTCACCCAGTACGAGGCGGGCCCCTCGGCGACCCAGGCGCTCGCCTGGCTCGGCGCGGACGTGGTGAAGGTCGAGCGACCGGGCGTCGGTGACCCCGGGCGGGGTGGCGGGTTCGTCGACGCCGCCTACTTCCATCAGTGGAACGCCAACAAGAGGTCGATCGCCCTCGACCTCCGCGATCCCGTCGGACGGTCGTTGCTCCTCGACCTCGTGCCGCGCTTCGACGTCTTCGTCGAGAATTTCGGACCGGGAGCGATCGATCGCCTCGGTCTCGACTACGCCGCGGTGCGCGAGCGGAACCCCGGGGTGATCTACGCAACGGTGAAGGGGTTCGGAGCATTCGGGCCATACGCCGACTACAACTGCTTCGACTCGGTCGCCCAGGCAATGAGCGGGGCGTTCTCGGTCACCGGCCACGACGACGGCCCGCCGCTCCCGCCCGGCACGACCACGGGCGACTCCGGGACCGGCATGCAGCTCGCCGTCGGCCTGCTCGCCGCGTACGTGCAGAAGCTCCGGACGGGCGAGGGGCAGTACCTCGAGCTCTCCATGCAGGAGGCGATGACCTACTACATGCGCACACGGATCGCGCAGGGCACCGACTGGGGCAACCGTCCGGCCGCCCGCGCCGACACCGGTCGTGGAGCGCTGGTCAACCTGTACGCATGCGCACCCGGTGGTCCGAACGACCACGTCTACATCATGGCGATCACCGACACGTTTTGGCGTGCGCTCGCGGATGTCGTCGGCGGCGACGAGCTGGCGGACGACCCCCGCTTCGCCGACGGCGCCTCGCGTTCCGCCAACGCCGAGGCGCTCCGCGCGACGATCGACGCGTGGTGTGCCTCGCGCACCAAGGCGGAGGCGATGGCCGAACTCGCCGGTGTCGGCGTGCCCTGCGGGATGGTGCTCGACACGGCGGAGCTCTTCGATGACCCGCACCTTCGGGCGCGTGGCTTCGTGCACGAGGTCGAGGTCGAGGGACGCGGTCCGGTCCGCATGCTGGGCTTCGCCCCGCGGCTGTCAGCGTCTCCGGTGGTGCTTCGCCCGGCTCCAGGCCTCGGTGCGCACACCGAGGAGGTTCTGCGAGCGGAGCTCGACCTCGACGAGGGTCGCATCGCGGCGCTCCGCGCAACAGGGATCCTCGGGTGAGCCGTCGACGACTGCGGGTCCTGCACGCGTCCGATGTCCACATCGGCGGCACCTACCATCGACCCGGCCACGGCGACCATGGTGACCTCTGCCTGTGTCCGCTGCTCGCCGTGCTCGGCGCCGTGCAGGAGTGCCGTCCCGACGTCCTCGTGATCGCCGGCGACCTGTTCGACCATGCGCGTCTCGGACCCGGTGAGGTCGGCAGCACCCTCGACCTGCTCGCCGGTCTTTCCGTGCCGACGGTGCTGATCCCCGGAAACCACGACGTCCACGACGACACCTCCCCGTACGGGCGGCACGAGGACGTCGTCCGGCGGAGTGGCGTCCGCTTCCTCGACACCCACGATGGCGATCACGTGACCCTCTTCGACGGCGACCTGCACATCTGGGGCCGCGCGATGCCCGAGCACACTCCCGCCTACCGCCCGCTGCACGGGGTACCGCACCGACCGTCCGAGGGCTGGTTCGTCGTCGCGGGCCATGGCCACCACGTCGGTGACGAAGAGCCCGGACCGATGTCGCGCTCCTCGCCGATCACGAGTTCCGACATCGCAGGCACCCGCGCCGACTACGTGGCACTCGGCCACTGGCATGTGCCGACCGACGTCAGCGCCGGCGGGGTCACCGCCTGGTACTGCGGGTCACCTCTCGACATCAACCGCACCGGACACGTGATGCTCGTCGACCTCGTCCCGGGCCACGGCGCGACGACCACCTCGCTCGGGGTCGCCGCGCCGGAGCCTGGTTGCGCCGTCGTCGTGCCGCGCTGAGCGCAGTCCTCAGAGGGAGCCCTGCGCCGCCCCGACGTCGACCGCGGAGACGATGGCCCGCAGCGACGCCGTGACGATGGACCGATCGATCCCGCATCCCCACCAGCGCACCTCGTCCCCGAACTCGAGCTCGATGTACGCGGCCGCAGCCGAGGCCGCGGACGCTTCGATCGCATGCTCGCTGTAGGCGGTGAGGGCGACGTCGATCCCGAGACCGCCACGGAGCGCTGCGATGAACGCGTCGATGGGCCCGTTCCCCGACCCCGAGATCGTCCGTTCCTGCCCGTAGTGGCGCAGCACGGCGGTGAGCTGGGTCTGCTCGCCGGACGCCGTGTCGGTGGCGTAGCGGTGGCTGATCAGTTCGAGGGGTGCGATCGGGTGCAGGTAGCGGTTCTCGAACTCACGATGGATCTCATAGGAGGTGATCTCCTCCGACGTCGCATCGGTGATCCCCTGGATGATGTTCGTGAACTCGACCTGCATCGCCCGCGGCAGGTCGAGGTGGTACTCGTTGAGCAGCACCCAGCTCACCCCACCCTTGCCCGATTGCGAGTTGACCCTGATCACCGCCTCGTAGGCCCGGCCGACGTGCTTCGGGTCGATCGGCAGGTACGGCACCTCCCACTGCTCGTAGTCGTTGCGCAGCTCGGCACCCTCGACATCGCCGTAGAGCGCGAGCATCCCCTTCTTGATGGCGTCCTGATGGCTCCCGGAGAACGCCGTGTACACGAGGTCACCCGCATAGGGGTGCCGCGGGTGGACGGGGAGCTGGTTGCAGTACTCCACCAACCGCTTCTTGTCGTCGATCGCCGTGAGGTCGAGCTTCGGATCGACCCCCTGGCTGAAGAGGTTCAGTGCCAGGGTGACGATGTCGACGTTGCCGGTGCGCTCACCGTTGCCGAACAGCGTGCCCTCGACCCGGTCCGCTCCGGCCATCTGGGCGAGCTCCGTCGCGGCGATGGCGCAACCCCGGTCGTTGTGGGGGTGGACGGAGAGGACGATGGTGTCGCGGTTCTTGATCGTGCGGTGGAACCATTCGATCTGATCGGCGTAGATGTTCGGCGTGGAGTGCTCGACCGTCGCTGGGAGGTTGATGATCATCGGCCGCTCCGGCGTGGGCTCGTAGACGTCCATCACCGCCTCGCAGATCTCCACCGCGAAGTCGAGCTCGGTCCCCGTGAAGGACTCGGGCGAGTACTCGTAGACGATCTCCGTCTCCGGGAGCATCGCGGCGTGCTTGCGCACGAGCTGCGCACCGTTCGTTGCGATCTCCACGATCCCGGCACGATCGAGACCGAAGACGACCCGGCGCTGGAGCTCCGAGGTGGAGTTGTAGAGGTGCACGATGACCCGATGCGCCCCGGCGATGGATTCGAACGTGCGCTCGATGAGCTCCGGCCGGGCCTGGGTGAGGACCTGGATCGTGACGTCGTCGGGGATCAGATCCTCCTCGATGAGCTCACGCACGAAGTCGAAGTCGGTCTGGCTCGCCGAGGGGAAACCGACCTCGATCTCCTTGAACCCCATGCTCACGAGGAGGTCGAACATCCGACGCTTGCGCTCACCGTTCATCGGGTTGATGAGCGCCTGGTTGCCGTCCCGCAGGTCGACCGAGCACCAGATCGGGGCAGCCGTGATGATCTGGTCCGGCCAGGTGCGGTTGGTGAGCCCGACCCGCGGGTAGGGGTGGTACTTGTCGACGGGCATCGCCGTTGGGTGGATCGGATTCGGTGCCATGACGGTGGAGCTCCTGCTGACGGATGGGTGGGGACGGAACGGTGCCCGAAAAGCGAAGCGACCTCCTCGCCCGAAGGCGCAGGAGGTCGTGGCGAGCACCTGGGTGGTGCTCGCCTACACGAGAAGGAGGCCGAGGGTTGCGGGCGCGGGTTCCGCCGTTCGTGTGAACATCACGGCAAGACTATGCACGACGGCGACGGAGCGTCAAGGAAGGGCAGGCGGTGATGGAGGCGAAGCGCCGCGAGCGGGCCGCGGCACGGGAGCGGATCCGCCTCGCCGGCCCCGCGGCCGGTCACGACCGTGTCCGTAGCGCTCTCGACGCGTGGCTCGCCCTCCGTCGGCCCTGCATCGTCGTGGGATACGTGGCACTCCCCGCAGAGGTCGACCTCGGCTCGATCATCGGTCGGCACGGCCACCGCTGGGGGCTGGTCCGACTCCTCGATCCGGCAGGGCTCGATGCTGCGGCGTGGGACGCACCGAGGGGGCGCAGCCGCTACGGCACCGCGGAGCCCGCTCCGGCTGTGGCGCCGCTCGACCTCGGTCCGGGCGACGTCGTGCTCGTCCCGGCGCTCGCCTTCGACCGGTCCGGCTTCCGCCTCGGCCACGGCGGTGGGCACTACGACCGCTACCTCGCGTCCTTGCCGACCGGTGTCGCGACCGTCGGCATCACCACCGAGGACAGCATCGTTCCGCAGCTCCCCGTCGAGCGCCACGACCGCCGCGTCGACTTTCTCTGCACCGAGTCGGGTATCCGTACGACACCCACGGACGAACCCGGCCCCTCAGCGCTCCTCGACCGCATCGAGCACCAGGACGGCGGTCCCGCTCGCCCGTGAGGCGTCGAGGTCGACGTGGCCCCGCAGGCACCACGCCCCGCTCTCGTCCGGATCGAGCAAGATCTGGAGGACCGCGCCGGTCGACTCGTCGAAATCGAACCAGGCGGGCCCACGTGCGCCGGGGTCCGTCGGCGGCGGACCGAACTCGGCGAGGTAGGGCGCCGCTGCGTCGAAGGCCCACGCCGGGAGACGCTCCCGGTCACCACGGGTGAGCGCGATCACCCATCCGAACGCTGCGCTGCGGACGAGCGCGCGGAAGCCGCGCCGATCGGCCACCACGTCGACCGGACCGGAGCGCTCCGCCGTGGCGGTGTCCGCCGCCCGACGGCCTTCCCCGCCGAGCAGGCGCTCCCACTCGTCGAGGAGTGAGGAGTCGACCCCGCGGACCAGCGCACCGAGCCAGTCGGTGAGGTCGTCGAGCTCCTCGGTCCGGAAGTTGTCCGGGACCGTCTGCACGAGCGCGCGGTAGACCTCCGTGAGATAGCGGAGGAGAACCCCCTCCGAACGGCGCAGACCCAGGTCGACGACGAAGTCGCCGAAGGTGAGCGAACGCTCACGGAGGGCCCGTGCGACCGATTTCGGTCGCACCGTATCGCCGGCCACCCACGGGTGGCGTCGCCGGAACGCTCCGAAACGGTCGTACAGGAGCCCTTCGAGCGGCTTGGGCCAGGTGACCTCGGCGAGGAGCCGTTGACGTTCCTCGTACTCGACTCCCTCCGCCCGCAGCCGGCCGTAGAGCTCGTCACGGGCCCGCTGCTGCTGGGCTCGGAGTACGACCTGCGGGTTGTCGATGGAGCTCTCCACCACGGAGAGGACGTCGAGCGCGTACTCCGGCGTCTCGGGATCGAGCGACTCGATCATCGACACGACGAAGGGGGAGAGGGGCTGGTTCAGCCGGAACTCGGCCTGCAGGTCGGTGTTGACCCGCACCCGTCGGCCGAGATCGTCCTCGTGGTCGAGGATCTCGATGATCGACTCGTCCCGCAGCGACCGGAAGATCGCGATTGCGCGCCGCGCGTGGAGCCGCTGACGGTCCCGGGGCTCATGGTTGTCTCGCAGCAGACCGCGGAGCGCCGCGCAGCCGTCGCCCGGACGGTCGAGCACCTCGAGGACCATGGTCGGCGTGACCTCGAAACGGGAGCGGAGCGGCTCGGGACGGCCCACGAGGAGGCGCTGCATCGTGTCCTCGTTCCACGGCGCGTAGCCGTGTTCGGGCGCCTTGCGCCGGACCAGCTTTCGTCGGCGTGAGGGATCGGCTGCGGCTCGTTCCTCGAGGCGGCGGTTCTCGACGACGTGTTCCGGCGCCTGGACCCACACCGAGCCCTCGGTGTCGAAGCCCTTCCGACCGGCGCGTCCGGCGATCTGGTGGAACTCTCGCCCGTCGAGGACCCGGGTCGTGGACCCGTCGTACTTGCACAGCCGGGCGAAGAGCACGGTGCGAATCGGGATGTTGACCCCGACCCCGAGCGTGTCGGTGCCGCAGATCACCCGGAGGAGCCCGGCCTGGGCGAGTCGTTCGACGAGGAGTCGGTAGCGGGGGAGCATCCCCGCGTGATGGATCCCCACGCCCTGTGCGAGCGCCCGACGGAGCTCCTTGCCGAAGGGCGAGGAGAACCGCTCCTCTGCGAGCACCCGACCGAGCTCCTTCCGCTCGGCCGCACCGGTCACGGGCACCGAGAGGAGCGCCTGGGCCTGTTCGGTCGCCGCGGCCTGGGTGAAGTGCACGACGTAGACGGGCGTTCGGCCGCTGGCGACGAGTTCGGCGACCGAGTCGAGGAGCGGTGTCTCCCGGTAGGTGAAGTCGAGCGGCACCGGTCGATCCACAGCGCCGATCTCGACCGAACGGCGGCCGGTCCGGTGACGAAGGTCCGTGAGGAACCGGTCGACGGGCCCGAGCGTCGCGGACAGCAGGAGGAACCGCGCCCGCGACAGGGTCACGAGCGGGATCTGCCAGGCGACCCCGCGACCGGGATCGCCGTAGTAGTGGAACTCGTCCATCACCACGTCGTCGACCGGTGCCTCGGCCCCGTGCCGGAGCGCCATGCCCGCAAGGATCTCCGCAGTGGCGCAGATCACCGGTGCCTCCGGGTTCACCGTCGCGTCACCGGTGATGAGGCCGACGTTGTCCGGACCGAGATCACGACACAGCGCGAAGAACTTCTCCGAGACGAGCGCCTTGACCGGCGCCGTGTACCAGGAGCGACGTCCTGCCGCGAGCGACGCAGCGTGGAGTGCGAGCGCGACGAGGGACTTCCCCGACCCGGTGGGCGTCGACAGAAC
>Ga0169931_10009202_pt1 | contig 14296 bp, 15 predicted proteins | sample Kivu_15m_20L_FD_129675 | JGI IMG/M metagenome (GOLD analysis project Ga0169931, IMG submission 129675) | Freshwater microbial communities from Lake Kivu, Western Province, Rwanda to study Microbial Dark Matter (Phase II) - Kivu_15m_20L... | ecosystem: Environmental > Aquatic > Freshwater > Lake...
CCCCTGAAGCGCAGAGAAACGTGGGAAGAGACGGTGGACCGCTACTTCACGTTCTTTGACGGGCACTTTGCTGATCGCGGAGTGAAACTAAATAAGGGAACCCGTGAAGAACTGCGTCAAGCCGTTCTGAACCTTGAAGTCATGCCGTCCATGCGGTCACTGATGACTGCTGGTGATGCCCTTCGCAAGGACAACACCGCAGGCTACAACTGCTCGTATGTTGCGGTAAACAAGGTTCGTGCGTTTGACGAAATTCTGTACATTCTCATGTGTGGGACCGGAGTAGGATTCTCGGTGGAACGCCAGTATGTGGAAAAACTGCCTACAATTTCTGAACACTTTACCCAAAGCGATACAGTCATTGTGGTCAAGGACTCCAAAGAAGGCTGGGCAAAGTCGTACCGAGAACTGGTGTCCCTTCTTATTGGTGGACAAATCCCCAAGTGGGACGTGTCAAAGATTCGTCCTGCTGGTGCACGACTCAAGACTTTCGGTGGACGCGCAAGCGGACCTCGACCACTTGAAGAACTGTTCCAGTTCACAGTTAGCACCTTTAAGAAGGCTGCGGGACGCAAACTTACTTCCATCGAGTGTCACGATATCGTCTGCAAGATTGCTGAAATTGTCGTTGTCGGAGGAGTGCGTCGCTCGGCACTTATCTCTCTGTCAAACCTCACGGATGAACGGATGCGTGACGCTAAAACTGGTCAGTGGTGGATTGAGAATCCACAGAGAGCGTTAGCGAACAACTCTGTTGCGTTCAAGGAGAAGCCCGAGATCGGCACCTTCATGGAAGAGTGGGTGTCTCTGTACAAGTCCAAGAGCGGTGAGCGCGGCATCTTTAACCGACAGGCTGCACAAAAGACTGTTGCGAAACTGGGTGACCGCCGTGATCCCAACCACGAGTTCGGGACAAACCCGTGTTGTTTGGATGGTGATACCCTTGTGGAAACAAACAACGGGCAGATTCCAATTTCACAAATAGTAAAAGATCCAAATGGGTTTTTGGTGTTGTCGTACAATCACGAAACCGATCAAGTAGAATATACCGAAATTATGTCGGCTGACATGACTCGTCCAAATGCTGAAATATTGGAAGTTCATTTGGAAACGGATGACGGCAACAAGTCAGTTATTCGTCTTACGCCCGATCATCAGGTTTGGACTGAAAACCGGGGTTATGTTGATGCTGACCTGTTGACGGAAAATGACACAGTGTGCTTCTCTGAAAATTATACATATGGTGTAGGGATTTACACCAAAGGAGAAGCCCATGCTTTCGGAAAAAACAGCGAAGACAATCAAGACATGGAGAGGTCTTTTGATGGAACAGAGCGGAACCGTGAATCAAACACGACTTCCGAGTGAACGCCAACAGTGGGTTGAAAAAAATCCTCTATGTCAGGATGCCAAAACTGAACTGATTGAATACTACAATTCGGGGCACGGCTTCAAGACCATTGCAAAAGAACTAAACCTTTCGTATACCGAAACAAGGAATCTGCTCATTGGTTGGTTGAAAGTAAGCACTCGCAAAGGAACATCAGTAGTAACTGATGCTCTTCGGAAGAAAAGAAGCGAGAACGTTAAAGGAGAGAAGAGTCCATTTTACAATTGGATCGAAAAATACCCTGAAAGAGCAGCCACCAAAACAAAATCTCTACAGGGGTGGCATAGAAGAAAAAGCGGAGAGTATGTGTGGCTGCGAAGTTGTTTGGAGTTCATATACGCAAAGTGGTTGGATGAACACAACATCCAATGGAAAAGTGAAGTAAAGACACTAAAGGGCAATCAAGAAACCTACAGACCCGACTTCTTCATTTACGAAAACAATCAGTTGGTAAAGGTAGTTGAAGTAAAGGGAAACTACTTCGACAACGTGGACAAGAGGTCGGAAAAAGCAAAAAGAATTTGCGAGTTAAATGGTGTCGTGTTAGATTTGATCCGAGACATAAAACCTTATTTGAAAGACGGAAGTTACTACCACAAGGAACTGAAAGAATGGAAAACAACAAGACAACAATTCGGGGAAAAGTCAAACTGATCCGTAAGATTTCTGAAAAAACAGACACCTACGACATACAGACACCACATCAAAACTTCTTTGCAAACGGCGTGTTGGTACACAATTCGGAAATCATTCTCCGCGACAAGGAGTTCTGCAACCTGTCCGAGGTAGTGGTTCGCGCAGACGACACTCCCGAGTCCCTGAAGCGCAAGGTGCGTTTGGCTGCAATCCTTGGTACTTGGCAGGCTTCACTCACGTACTTTCCGTACTTGAGCAGTGACTGGAAGCGTAACTGTGAAGAGGAAGCACTGCTTGGTGTTTCGCTCACAGGCATCCTAGACAACCCCATGATGCGTAAGCAGGGTGCTGAACTGGACGCACTGCTCCAGTCCCTCCGCACAGAAGCAGTGACCGTAAACGTGGAGTGGGCAAAGCGGATCGGCATTAATCCTGCTGCGGCTATTACGTGCATCAAGCCCAGTGGCACGGTGTCCCAGTTGACAGACGCGGCTAGCGGTATTCACGCACGGCACAGCGAGTACTACATCCGCACCGTTCGCGCAGACCGCAAGGATCCTATTTGTCAGTTTATGATTGACAAGGGCATTCCTGCGGAGCCGTGTGTCATGCGCCCCGACCACACAATGGTGTTCTCGTTCCCGCAGAAGGCAGTGGGATCGGTGACTCGGAACGACATGACCGCGATTGAGCATCTTGAGTTGTGGCTCACGTATCAGCGGCACTGGTGCGAACACAAGCCGAGTATCACCGTGACCGTGAAGGAGCATGAGTGGATGGAGGTGGGTGCGTGGGTGTACAAGAACTTTGATGAAGTCAGCGGCATCTCGTTCCTGCCCCACTCCGACCACACGTATCAGCAGGCTCCGTATCAGGACTGCACCGCAGAGCAATACGAGGCTGCACTGGCTAGACTGCCCCAGTCTATTGACTGGAGCGAGATGGTGTCTTACGAAAGCGAAGACAACACCAAGGGCACACAGACCTACGCTTGCAGCGGCGACAAGTGTGAGATCGTGGATCTGACTACATAAAGCAACCCCACAGTAGATCGCATCTACCGTCCGACAACCCCCAACAATGGGGGTTGTTTCTTTAGAATAATTCCGGATTTGGTGTGGGCGGTGTACTAGATACTTGCATGAAGAGAGGAGTTGTCCATTCTCTTCTTACGGTCGCGGCACTCCTGCTTGCAGCCTGTGTCGGAACTGTTTCTACCGACACCTCCCCGCCGCCTGCTCACTCCAAACCAAGATATCTTGACGGATTCACGCTGATCCCCGACAGCGAGAACACTGGTGTGGGCAGGCTATTAACGCTAGACGGGAGGCTCGTGGGCAGTGGAGTGCTGGTAGGACCACAGGCAGTGCTCACAGCAGCCCACTGTGTGGACACCGGAAAGGTGTACTGGTTTGAAACCAACGGACAGCGATACTGTGTAGACTCTGTTCACACACACCCCAATCCAAGAGTAGACGCAGCACTTCTAATTCTATATGAGCCGTGCCCAGAGCCACCTGTGCCCCTGCCGTCACCCGATCACCGACTGTTCCGTGGTCAGTCCCTAACAGCCATTGGGCACGGCGGAGGATTCCGCAAGCGCAGCGACTACGGGGTGCTGTGGTACTACGGCACACTAGTAGAAGACCCCGCGAATCTTAAAATGCTGTGCTACAGAGGCACCATTTGGTTTGGTGACTCTGGCGGTGCGGTAATAGACAACAGCGGTGTTCTCGTTGGAATCGTGTCCTCCCTTGGGGTGAGGGGAGAGATCGTCTACGAGAACACCGCTGTTCACGTTACTCTTATTGTTGGTTGGATACAGAACACACTGGAGGAACACCAATGCGACTGAACCGAATTCAAAGAGTTTTAGTCGGAGCCGCCGCCTTCTGCGTGGGCGTGCTGTTCGCTCGACTGGTGGGCTTCTAGGCTAGCCTTTAGCGCAGTAATCTCTGCACGAAGCCCGTCTTCGGTCTTCTTGGCTTCCCTTGCTGCGATTTCTAATTTAGCCTGGAGCAGAACGGTTTCTGCGATAAGGTCATTCATCTTCTTCTGAAGAATAGGGATGAGCACGGTTTCGTTGTAGTTCTCTGACTGCACAGACGGATTAATAGGTGGAATCATATACGGTAATCTCCTTTCCAGTATTTAGACACAACTAAATAGGTGTAGACATGATTATCGCAGGTATTGATTATTCTCTTTGCGGACCAGCGATCTGCCTGTACAAACAGACAGACCCCAAGCGATTCTGCTACTCCGACTGCTCGTTCTTCTTTCTCACAGACAACAAGCGGCAGAGCGAGATCCGCACCACAAACATATTTGGAGAGCGGCTTACAGACTGGGACTCGTCGGAGCAGCGGTACGAAACCATTGCAGACTGGGCACTGGACATTGTGATGGGCTGCTCACAGATTGCGGTGGAAGGGTACGCATACGCTGCAACAAGCAACAGGGTGTTTCAGGTAGCCGAAAACACGGGACTGCTAAAGTACAAACTGTACCAGTTGGGCGTTCCTGTTACGGTGATTCCCCCCACCGAAGTAAAGAAACACGCCACAGGCAAGGGCAACGCAGACAAGAACGCCATGTACACCGCGTTCGTGCACGAAACAGGGGACAACATAAAAGCACTCCTGACACCAAAGCGGCAGGAGTGCGTGAGTCCGGTTTCAGATATCGTGGACTCGTATTTCATCTGCAAGCGGCTGTACAACACCTTGCGGGAAGACAGCCGTTGCGAGATTGAACCCGACGAGGGTTAACCAGTAGGTGGATCAGCAGGGGGAGGCGTGGGCTGCGGCTGTTCGGGCTCCGGCGCGGGCGCGGGGACAGCGGCAGGCGCGCTTGCAGCGTTCTGTGCCTTCTTGAACGCCTTGTACGCACGGCTCTTCTCTGTTTCGCACGTATCGCATATTGGTGGCTTCTTCACGTACTCGCGCCATGTCCACGCCACCACAATGATCAGCACAGGAATATACCAAATCACCCAGCCGTAGCCGGTGTCGATCTTGCTGTTCTTTGCAATCTGTTCCTTTAGGCTCAACATGATCACAGAGTCACCTGTGCTGTCGGGAATGATTTCAGGTCCAACACATTGGCACCCTGTGATCAGGGCAACGAGTCCTAGTAGTACGGCTAGTTTAGTCATGGCAACCTCCTCAATTCTTGTTTGCAGCAGCGGCAGTTCCGAAGTAGAAGCCAACAATGCTGACTAGGATTTGACGGGTTTCAGAAGCGTACACGAATCCGTTCACCTCTACGAAGTACTTCTTTGCTGTTGCGGGAATGAGTCCGAACAGCCCTTCGGGTGAGTTGGTGTCTACTTCAACAAAGGTGGGCACACCAAAGAACGGCAGGATGAACGGAGCCAGTAGGGTTCCGAACAGCACTGACAGCACAATGAGTTGGCGAACGCCCTTGCCCAAGTCAATGGGTACGCGCTCGGCGGCTTTGTCTTGGTTTTCGGTGGTCTGCTTGTTCGCAGTGATCAGACGCTCAAACATCTCTTTCTGATCTTGACGCTTCTCTGCCATGAAGCGGAACAGGAAGCCAACAGCAGAGCCTCCAACAAGTGAAATTAGTTCAGGTGCAAACATAGTTACCCTTTCTGTAGAGTTCGATTACACTACTCTGTTATTTATAGATCGGGCAGTCTTGCGCCTGCGAATATTTGACTTGTTGCGGAGTGCTGCGGCTTGTGAAACAGGGGGCAGATCGGGTGGCAACCCCGCAATATGGGTTCCAGACGCCACATTTGTGGGTGTGGTCATGGGTGGTGGAACTTCTTCTGATACAAATTGTGCAAATGATCGTAGTTTCATAGTTCACCCAATATTTTTGCTAATCTAGTGTCTATGGGCATACTCTCTAAACACTTTCCTTCAAAAGTCATGCCCTCGTGTATGTAGTTTAAATACAATAGTACAGTCTTAAGTGACGGATGAATGTCAGACTCCAATTTGTAAAATAGCATTCGTGCAGCAGGGGTGGGACCAAACACATTTCCTAGTATTACTAGGTGGTTCAGCAGTAGAATGGGGCGCAGTTTTCCTGTGCGGTGATACTTTTTCAGCAGCCGCTTCACGTACTTGATCTTTGCCAAGTCTTCGGTGAATTCGCCCATGCCCATGCACTCGGGATTGCTGTAGTTGCTCATAGCGTACAGCATGAAGTTGTCGCGATTCAGTGCCTTGAAGTCCATGACGAAGGGGTTGTGGTGTCAGTACGATCCGCTCTGCTTTTTCTTTGCCTTTGGCGCGGGAGCCTTGGGCATTGCCGCAGGCTCGGGAGTGATCTTGCGTAAAATCTTGGACTTCTTCGGCTTGCTGCGAACAGCGTCACGGCTGCTACCAAAGAGTTTGTCCAGACGAGGAGTCCACTGCTTCATCTTGGCTTCGTTTACAGTCTCTTCCTGCACGGGCTTCTTCTTTGCACGGAGCAGTTTGAAGTCCTGCGCGTCCAGTTTCTTGTTCTTGTTTACATCAAGTCGCTTCTGACTGCCGATCAGTTCTTCTTTTACCCACTTTGAGCCGTTGAAAAACCGCTTGCCTTTGTTGTGCGCTGCATGACGCTTGCGCTTTTCTTCCTCTTCTCCCCTACGAGCAGCAGATGCAGACGCTGCCGCAGCGTTGAGTTCGGCTTGGGTCTTGCCTTCCCACCACGGCTTCTTGGTTTCTTCCTTCACGATCTTGTGGCTTGGAACGGTGATGCTGCTGTACTCGCCAACATCAACCACATAGCCACCACCGTGCTGCGCTGCCTTGCCGCTGCCGCCCTTGTCGTGACGCACAATCTTGCCCTTTACCATCTTGCCCTTGTGGGGAACCTTGACGGTATCTCCCACCTTGTGCATTTCTTCAATTTGCTCCGCTTCTTCCTTGACAGACTTCTTGGCTTTGGAAACGCGGTACAGGGTATCGCCTTCACCGTGCTGAACGCTTACCTTCTTGCCACTTGCACGAATGGCATCCAAATCGGCTTTAGTCTTTTTGAGAGACTTCCACTGTTCTGAAACCTCAACCTCTTCCTGTACCTCGGCGCGACTGCCGCGCTTAATCAGTTTGCCGCCGCGACCGTAGGTGCGGGGCGAGTCCTGTTCCTTTTCTGCACGCTTCAGCAGACGGTGAAGAGCAGCGTCGTGTTTGGCTTCCTGTCGCCGTCCACGAGCAGCAGCCTTACCGCTCTTCGTCATCTTGGCAGTGTAACCGCTCTGTGCCTTGGTTTCGTGCTTTTGCACCTTACGATCCATCTCTCGCTCACGGGCAGCGGTCTGGTAGTCCTCTTCCACTGCAAGGGGCAGACCGATTTCCGACTTTGGTTCCAGTCGTGCGGTTACGCGGTAGAAGCCGTCGTCTGCCATTTCCGTTTGGGCAACAAGGTTGAACTCAAGGAACCCGTCTGTTGGAGACGCGCGACCGTCCATACGAACTTCGCCGGTGTTTGCGTCAACGCCGTCCACGCGACCGTAGCGAGTAACGTTCAGTACAGTGGTACCAGTGCCACCGTCGCTCCACGCGTACGGAGTCCACGGGAAGTCCAACATAAGCAGGTTCAAGCGGGTCTTGATCCGCAGGAACGCTTCGGAGGGGTTGTGGAATGTGTAGCGACCAATGGCTTTGAGCACCGCGTTCACTTGAGTAATAAACTCTGTGCTGCGGTGATCTGTTGCACCGTGATCAGTGTTCATGCCACGGTTGGGGTATCCCGTAAGCACTTCCTTGTACTCGCTCTCCATGACTGGCTTCTTATCACCGTCGAATGCTTCGCTCACTCCGTCCATTCGATAATCGGTGTCTGAAGCGCGCCTAGTACCAGTGCCGCGTTTCTTGCGTCGATCTGCTGGGGTAGAAACAGGCACAGTCCTGCTTATTTCCGCAGCGTGTTTCTTGTAGTCATCCTTGGCTTTCTTCAGTGCTGCTTGAGCCGCAGAGCCTTCCCACTTTGCCTCATCAAGTTCATCCCGCAGACCAAAGAACGTCTTGCCTTCGTTTACACTCTTCCACCCGCCGCCCTGCTCGTTGTACCACTTTACTGCCCAGCCGTTGGCGTAGGCTGAAGGGTACACCTTGAACTTGCTCTTTGCTTTGCTCTTGGCTTGTGCCCACAGGTCAGGCTTCGTGGGCTTGTTCTTCTCCATGAGTTCTTGCGCGGTTTCGTGGAGCAGTAGTTCTGCAATGGTGTCTTCGTTTGGCTGCTCGAACGACTCTTCCATGTCTTCTGCCTTCTGCTTGCCCATTGTCTGCTTGAAAGCGTTGTACAGTGTTGGGCTGCCGGTAATCTTGCCCACCATTGAATCCAGTAGGTCAATCATTAGTTCACGGTACGCACGAACAGTTGCCATGCTCTTCGCTTTGGCAGGGCTGCTCAACGCACGACGTGCCACCATGATGTCCTTCTTGGGCACTAGTCCGCTGCGTAGAAGTGTCTTTGTGCGGTCCTCTTCAACGCCTTCGGTGGTGATCATGGGTTCACGCACAAGGTTCTGCCGTACTGCGGTGTACAGTGCCTTGCTGTTCAGGATACGGTCCATGATGTCCACCAAAATGTCCTGCATGAGGGTACGGTACGCAGGATTGGTCATTGCCTTCTCGGGGTTCTGTAGCAACATGGTTGCTCTGCGAACGTTGTTCTTACTGACGAGTCCCATGCGTAGAAGGGTGCTCATTTTGCTGACCATGTTGTGTTCCATTTAGATATTCTCCTTGGTGTATTATTTAGACTTCTTTATATTCGCGTGAGCCGCACGACGGGGCGCATTGCCTGTGCCCTGTGGATTTCCGCCCTGTACGCGGCGTTTCTGTCGCACTGCGGCTTTACGGGCTTTCGCGCCCATCTCGCCTGCTGTCTCGGGTGTTTCACCACTTACACGGTGTAGTGGTCTGCACTTGGGGTACGCGCCCTTGGACGCGTCCGACCGCCCACAGGGGGCGTAGCCGCCGTCCTTGCCCTTGCGGGAGATGTCCACCCACTTCTCCTTGAACCACCGTGCCAAGTCTTCGTCAATGGCACACGGCGGCGTTGGGAATTTTTTATTGTGCTTGGAGAACCCGCCTGTTTGTCCTGGTGTAGGCGGTCTGCGCTTGAATTTATCACTTTCCAGTAGCCGCATAGCCGCACAGCGGTACACATTGGAGTAGTCCTTGCCCTCTTTCACGCCCAGTCCTGCACGGAGTTCACCGTACAACGCCTTTGCGTCGGTGGCATTTGCTCCACGTGGCAGTGAGGACGCGAACCCCTTGAAGTCGCCTGCCTTGATTGCTGCGCGTAGTTTGCTGCCGCTCATGCCCTTTACGCCTTCTGCGTCGGGGTCACGCTTGCCTGCTTCCAAAAAGTCCAATGAGTCTAGGGGAATGCGCTCCTTTTTTCCTGGCTCAATAAACTTTCGGAACCGTTTGTACTCTTCAAAGCGGTCCTCGCCACTCACCATGTACACTTTGGTGTAGCCCCTGTCTGCAAGGTACTTCAACATATCCACCGGAGTCTTGATGGACTTGTTGTCAATGAAGTTTGCGTCAGGGAAAAACTTTTTCAGGTAGTGGAACTTGCGATTGGGTGGAAGTGGATTCCGGTCCTCGTCGTTTGTGCGGCTGCTGAACATGGCGTGAGCCGCGCCCATGCGCTTGGCGTACTCCATTACCTTGTCTGCCAGCAGTTGGTGCCCCGATGTAGGTGGCTGAAAGCGTCCAAACGCTACGACAATGGCTTTCGCCTTGCTTTTGGTCGCTGAAGATTTTGTATATCTTGCCACGAAAGATCACCTCCCCGCAGTGTCTCGGTACACCAACTGTTGGTCAGACAGGCTCTTTGCGCTTCCAGTCTTTTTGAAGCGTGAAATTAGTTCTTGAGAAATCCAAACGATCTACAAGTTTAATGGCGTTGTTGCTGATGCGATCAATGGCAACAAAGCCTTCAGGGGTTGTCACACGGTACCCCTTGCCGTCGCGCACGAAAGACGACACTTCAGACTCAATCTTGTTCATCTTGCCTAGCACAACCATCTTCACCCCTCCCAACGCAGTATGTAGGGCAAACAGCCGATTGAACTGGTTGCGGTTCTTGCGAATGGTTTCGTAGGTGGGCACCTTTTTGGTGGACGGCTTTTTGCGGGTGGCTTCTGCTTTGCCCTGCACGAAGTGTGCAAACCCGTCTGCGTCACCACCAACCTTGCCTGCGCGAACAAGTGTGTTGATGTACGTTTTCAACTGCAACCGCAGCCCATCGTCTCGTGACAGCAAGCGGAACAGCCCAGACAAGTCCTTGGCTTTCTTTTCCAAGTCCACCAGTGCGTTTGCAACAGACACTCGGTCTGCGTCTGTGAACAGCCCGTTTCCGTTCACCATACGCATGGTGGCATTGTCGTACCACACATCACGTGTCTTCTTTAGCCCACTAATGTCTGGGTTGAACCGTGCCCGTAGTGTCTGCATGGAGTCTCCATCGTACGCAGTGTGGAACACAATACCCATCTGTGCTGCTGCCATCTTGCCTGCCAAACGGGACTTTGTGTCCACAGCGTAGTTAATGGTGTTTGCCTGAAAGGTAAGGTATCGCTTGCCGTCAATGGTTTCGCGCTTCAGCATGGACTTGTCGAACAGGAAGTCTCCTTGCAGAATTCCGCTGATGCCCAATTTGGGTAGGTGCTTTAGTGCGAGTTTAAGTTTTTCGTTTAGCCCCGCAGCAGGGTGGTTCTCGTCAATGTCCTTTGGGGTAAAGTTTAGTTTGGGTGTCACGTTGAACACACTCTTCGTGCCCACAAAGAAGCGATTGCTATCGGGATCCACTCCGCAAATAATTGCAGGAGCACCGTCCCACTTTACTGTAATGTCGTAGTTTGACGGCGCAGACGCACGCAAAGAGTCCATTACACCCAACACCGCGTTTGCAGCCGCACGAAAGCCTGCGTAGCCGCTGTTGATGATCTCGTCCTCTAGATGCTCTAGGTGGAGATTCTTGCCTTCAGCCGATTTAACAGCCTCGGTGAGATGTTGACGGAATGCCTTCATGCATCTATTTAGATGCAATTTGTGGCTGATCTGCACGCCACAGCCGTATCGCGTCCACTAGGGGTTCAATCCACTCGCGGGTTCCACTTTCAAATAGTAGGCACTCGCCCGTGGACTCCACGCCCATGATAATGGTGATGTGGTCCACAATCTGTTGAGTGCGGTCCTGCCACATGAGGGCGTAGGCAGTGGCTTGCATAAAGTAGTTTTCAATGTCCCGTGCACTCTTGGGATTGCTGGACGACTTGAAGTCTATGATGGACGGTTTGCCGTCGTAGTGCCCAATGCAGTCCACTCGTCCCGCAAGTCCCACAGTGCGTGACCACAGTGGTACTTCAACAGCAACCACCGGATCAATTCGATCAATGTGCTCACGCATGGAGCAGAACATATCCCATTCTGGTGTGGGCTGCTTGCACCGATCCGCGTACTGGGCTTCGGTCATTTCGTTCTTGATGTACGACTCAATCACAGAGTGTAGAGCAGTGCCACGTGTGGTGACACGACGAGACTCTTGAGGATTGTCCCGTCTCCACTTTGCAAAGAACGCACGCTTGCTCCAGCCTGTAACCGTGGTCACAGACGGAAACACACCATCGGGTGTGGAGTAGCAGCGTCCTTCAGGAGTTGTTGTTGCTGTCACTGCCTCACTCAACTGGATTGGGAGAGGCGCATGATTAAAGTGTTTCATTATTCTTCCGGTTGCTCTTCCACTTCTTCGTGTCCTTCAGGCAGACCACTCTGTGTCTGCTCTGTTGGTTTTGGGAGTGGCGACTGGTTACGGTCCTGCCACTTCTTTGCGTCACGCCACGCAGGGGTGTTTTCTTGGTTCTGCTTCAGCCACAATAGGTAATCGCGCATTCCTGCCATGAGAGTCCTCCACTTTATGTATGGGGTTACTGTGAATTTTTGTCTTGCAAACTGGATATAACACTTCCGTAGGCATTTATGAATTCGGTGGTTTTGGTAATATACTCACTGCCGCCGCTCACAAACGCGTTGACTACGCTGCTGCGGAACGGATGTGGATGTGCAAGCAGCACCAGTGCAGGCAGCACAACGTCCACTGCTGTTTCCGTAATACACGCTGCCTTGCCTTCAAACACAGACGCACGGTCCCGTTGCAGCCCGTGGAGTCGTGCGCTTACTCCAGTGTAGTACTCTCGTAGTGTAGACACGCCAATGGTGTCAACCGTAGAGTCCACCGCGTCCAGTACCCTGTGTACAGCGTGAACGCCTGCGGTAGACGTTTCGTACAGGAATTCTTCGTAAATAGAACTCCACTCCAGTGGTCGAGTCATGCGCCGAATCTCCCGCAGCAGTGGTCGGCTCTCGTAAAACTCCAGCGCGCTGTCCCCGTGGCGCAGCAGCAGACGAGAGTGAACGGCTTGTGCCAGGGTGCACACCTCCGCAGCAGTCTTGCGGTTCTCTCTGCCCTCTACAAACACTGCTTCGCCGTTGCCGTTCCAGCACCTGTGCAGGCGTGATACCTTTGGTGAGTACAGCAGGCGAGTGTTGTTGCTGTGGAGTCGGAGCACACACGGCGAGTACCGTTCACACAGTGACTCACACACCGCAAGTAGTACGCTGTGTTCGGTTTTGCTGTGTGCGTGTACTGTAATGCAGTGTGGCGACGCTGCGTGAGACAGGGCAAATCGCGTTTCAGTGCCACCCGCTCGTACTACTCCACCGTCACGGGTTCGTTCATGCTGTATCATTTGCGTTTACCGTTTCTTGCGGGGTCGTAGTCCCAGTGATGCACGCTTTCGTAGTGAAATCTTGCGCTTACGTGATGCCACTGAACGCTTGCGTCTTGACTTTCGAGCAGCCCGTCGAGCGCGTAGTTTCATTTTGCGTAACTGTGAACCCGGACGGCGAATGCACGTACGCGTGCCACGCTTCATCATTCCTGGTCCACACTTGAAAATGAGTTTGCGCTTGCCCTTTCGCACCACAATCTTACGTTTTGCGGTGGCTTCGTCAAGCATTTCTCCGCTTATTTCAACAGACTCTTCCAGTTCGTCTTCTTCAAACGACAGTTCCGCTTCAAGAACCGGATCCTCTACCACAATCACGCCGTCTTCTTCACGCCACGCGACTCCGTTGGCTTCCAAATACTCCACAAGGTCTTCCTGTGTAAAATCAGGAAGATCAATGGTCATGCGGTCTTCGTGCAGATGAATACCGCCTTGTGCAAGCACCGCTGCTTCGTGGGCTTCGGTGAGTATTTGGTAGAACGACTTCATTATTTGTTTTTGCTCCACGACTGCTTTGCTTCGCGTGCACGGCGTTGAATTTCAGCGTCCTTCTTTGCCATCACCTTCTGTCTGCGCTGTGCGTCGAGTTTGCCCAGTTCAGCGTCAGACAGTTTGCGTAGTTCGTGCAACTGCATCATGCCTACATCAGTGTGGTCTGCGCTTTCCCAAATCATGTCTGTGCCGTTGTCCATGATCACACGTGGGTTGCGTGCGTACGGATCGTCTTCAATGACGCGTAGCCCTTGTGCGCCTGCTTCCAGTCGAACAGGCTTGCCACCAAGGGTGAGCAGTGTAGACACACCGTTCTTTAGTGCCACCTTGAACTTTACGCTGTACTCCTTGCCACCGCGTGTGCCAAAGAACTCAATGGTTGTGCCGGTGCGCTTGGACAGTGCAGTGTTGATGAGGTCTTGTGCAGTAAACATTTTGTTTGCCACAGACGCTTCACGTGCCTTCGCTGCCTTTGGATCGCTACCCTTCTTTGGTGCGGGTGCGCCTGCAAGTGGCTTCATTGCGCCCTTGAACTTTGTGTCGGGGTCGTGTACAATCTCTCCACTCTTGGATTTGCCGCGCTTTGGTCGTCCCAACCCAGTAATGCGCTCTTGTAATCGCTGTGCAGCAGATTCATTCAGGGTGCTAACCAAACGACCAATACGAGTAGACTTGAAATTGCCCATTGCCCATTCCTTTTGTGTTTGTGGTGCTGCTGGTTTCTTTTGGGGAATTGTTTCACCGCCGCGTGTTTGGCTCAACAGCCCAATGTCCTTCTGAAACTTGTTGGAGAACTCGATAATCGTTTCCACGGGCACAGGCTTACCGCCCTTCGTGATGGTACGAGTCTTCATGGTGGCGTTTGCGCCTGCGCCGTTTGCAATATCCATAGCCACCTGTGCTGCCCAACGGTGGTGACCGTCAATCACGTAGCCGTCACTCACGTAGATGGGTTCAAGCAGACGGGCTGCTCCCTTGCCGTAGTTCTCTGGATCGGCTTGTGCAGCAGC
>Ga0169931_10009203_pt1 | contig 14295 bp, 13 predicted proteins | sample Kivu_15m_20L_FD_129675 | JGI IMG/M metagenome (GOLD analysis project Ga0169931, IMG submission 129675) | Freshwater microbial communities from Lake Kivu, Western Province, Rwanda to study Microbial Dark Matter (Phase II) - Kivu_15m_20L... | ecosystem: Environmental > Aquatic > Freshwater > Lake...
ATAAATAAATTAGTTTATAAAATTTTACTTATTTAATTTAAAAATTTCAAAGGCTTAAGTTTTTAAAAAGTAAAAATCAATAAAAATTATTATCTACCATAGGTGTATTTTTAACAAGAAGATTATTCTTGATTATTTCTTTTAAAAGCTGTAGCAGTACGAGATCTGATACTTTCTCCTTTCTTTAATTTAATTGCAGGCATTGAATCAAATCTCTTATGGGAGCTATAATTGCTACTCACAATATCATTAATATTTTTTCCTGCTATAAGATTGGTGTATGAATTCATTAACCAATTAATAACTCTTGTCTATGATTAAAATATAAAAATATAAAACATACCTGTGCAGATTCGAAATAGTATTTAGAATATTCGTATTCATTTTTAGGAACAACCACCACAAAGGTGTTATTATTCACCCCCCAAGATATAATCTGATTATAAAAAATAAACTTTAGGTCGTTTTTATCTGAATCCATAATTGCAATTCCATTAGGTCTTATAGCTAATATTAGATTATCAGGGAGGTTTTCATAGTTTGTAAGATTATATGTTTTAGAAAAGGTAACGTAAAGTTGATGAGCCTCATATAGCATATTATTTTTAAGGCATTCTAAGTAAGTGAGCTTTGATTCGATTCTGCTTTTAAACTTAAAATTGTTGGTGTAATATTCCATAATTTTGGAACACCAGATAGTTGCTTGTGCGGGTTTATATCTTGTGGAAGGAACATAATTCCTCGAGTGTCTCTCTAGATGGCTGGAAACTTCTTCAAAACTTTTCTTTTCACAATCAATCTGTAATTTAATTGCCGCTAATTGAACAATATCTTCTTCGCTTAATTTGAATTTTCCGGAAATTACATCGTAGTTAGTCTGAACATAATGCATTGTGATAGTGTCTATGTCATCTTCTTTGAATGGATAGTAAATTTGAATTTTAAGATAGATTTTAAATTCAATATGTTTTTTGAGTTTGCCATATTCTTCCTTTTCATTCTCCCAAGTAGCAAGAATGTCGACAAACCTATCTAAATCATCTAAAAATCTTTCTTCGGTTACGTTTTCTTTTATACAGACTTCATACAAGGCATAATAAGGTATCCTTGTAACATTCAGCTGTAACTTTTTCATGATTGAGGTTTTTAAATCGATGACTTTAGTATATGACTCGGTAGGTATCATAGTATGAGTGTCAGAAAAAAAGTGTATAGGAAACATCCATTGCTTCATGTTTTCGATATGAAGTATCTCCTCATCTGATGGGATTTGCTTACGTTTAGATTCATATGCGTGTATCAATCGCATAGCAATGTAGTTTGACTTTTTGATGATGTTAGGATCAGTATTTGTTTTTATTTCTGAGAATAAATAATTTAATATTCCGTAGTATAAATCTGTAGATGGGGCATAACAACTTGCTAAAATTGCTAAGAAATTCCAACCTCTTATAGTCCTGTCGTAACTTTTATGGTCCTTGATTTGTTTAAGTACCTGAACATATGCCTCATCTTTGAGATCCTCTGGTGAATTCAAGGTTAATTCGAGATGCTTTTTTACGTTTTTAATCGGCTTTTTCACTGATCTCCTGTCTCCCATGTATGACATTAGATATTTAAACAATCTATAAGATGTTTCCTCTAATTCGCTTGGAATATTTAATAAGGGACTAGATATCATAGAATTGCTCCATTTCATAATTTCTTCGGGAGATAATTTTCTTAAAAATCTTCTACGTGTCGCGAGGTGATTTTTGTAGAAATCTAGTAAGGTATATTTGGAAGATTCGGTTATTATTTCTGGAGGTATGATGTTTAATACGCTAAAAGTTTAATTAAAATTATTTAATTTCTACTTTTCGGTGTCTGGTGATAATCCTTGCTTCTCGAATTCATAAGTAGTAGCTTGTCTTCCTGCTTTTGTTAAAAGCTCAATAATTGACATCTCTTCCTATAATTTATAACGGTAAAATGACATACTTGTTCTCTGTACATCTTTAAGGTTTATAATTTATTTTTTAATTTGATTTATATAAAATATTGGTAAGATTAATGTGTATGTAGTAATTGTTAAAAATTAAAAAAATATATTAATTATTTAAATTAGGACATCCCACAGGGAGCAAATTAAGAATCATGCATATCATTAATCATAATTAGATCTTATATAATATATTTTGAATATTATTTAATTAAATGACATCTATTTAAATTAATGTAAATATTATATTTCTACAATTATAACCTTATTAATATAAAATTAATTTCTAATTGAAAATTAAAAAATGTTCGATTCATTTTCATTCAAATATAACACACAAACCAACTTAAGCATCAGATTAGACCAAAACGACAGCTCTACAAGTATCGAAAAACTAAAGAATCTACACCAACAGAATTTCACAGCAATTTTAAACAACCCGAATCAAAGCGTAAGAAAAATGATTAAATATAAAATAATATTAATATCCACGAGTAGTATTCCTTTTTTGAAGACATTAGAAATAAATTATATCAAAACATTTATGATAATAATCCCTCCAGCGAGATGACCGACTTGGATAAATTCGAGATAGACTCCCCGAAATCACAAACATCGGGGAGTAATAAATCTTCCAAACATTCGCTAAAAGATTTAATGAACGAAAGTTTCACCAGCTACATTAAAAAAATTACAAACGATTACAATAATTTTAAAAACAACCACTACTGTAAAAGACAGTTTCAATCCGGAACAGATTCTTCAGTTTATGTGGTAAATAATAATTCTACTAATTTAAGTTATTTCTCAAGAAATAATTTGAATCCAAATAATTATCTCTACCAGCCAAATTCTAAAGTAGTCCAAAAAATTCCTAAGGAGTTTTTAACCCCTCATTCTCAATTTAAATTGTCGAATGATATTTTGGAAAAGAAAATTGATAATTTACAAAAATATTCAAGAGATCTAATAGAAATATGTGGGGAGATAGACTATGAAATCGAAAAGATTCTTGAACACAGTGTGAAACTATATAATTACATCAATAATAATATGTCACCAATTTATGATAAACTAGAATTTAGTTTATTCAAGGTACAAGAAATGAAAAAAGCAAAAAATTTTATAAAGGAAAAATTTATAAAAAATTCTTCTGTAAAAATCAAAAAGGAGATTAAAAAGAGAAATTACATAAAAGCATATACAATTGTAAAACATTTTAACTCGTTAAAAGAAATTTTGAATTTGCTGAAGGTACTTTCTGTAAATTCTGGAAAATTCAAAGTGACTCAGGATTTGATACTGAAAGCAGGAGACATTTTAGAAGAAATTAGGAAGTTAACTAAACCCTCTCAAAATATTCAAAGTGTCACCTCTAATTTTCCAAAGAAAAGTGAAAATTCCAAAAATAATATTCCTCTTGCGCTTATAAAAACTTTCGAAGTGGAGTTTTCGAAATTCTCTACTCGTTCAACAGATAATTTAATCCAAGAATTTACAAACATCCTTAAGGAAGATATAGAAAGTGCAATTACTATCTTCGAAGATAGCCAAGAAAACATAAATAGTAAAGACATCGACTTTGATCACTTTGTAAATTATACAATTAAATAACATTTAGAACAGGCTCGTGTTTACAATTTTAATTTCAATAATAGATTAAATTTATTTGGTCCGAATGTAAATCCGGGAATATTTATTCTCAATTCTATAAAGTTTAATAAAACTTTTGATACAATCGTCATGTCGATGTCGGAAAACACAAAAACTCCTTCAAATAATCAAAAATTAAATGAAATTTTGAGTTTAATTTTCAAAAAAGATCTGGAATTTTATACGAAATTCAGAAACATCTTCACAAAACTTTTCTTGAATTATTTCTCTAGTTTAGTGGAACAGATTTCACAGATAATTTATAAAAGGACTACACAAAAAACACCCTCATTTTATATTGAAAAGTAAAATATTCAAAAGTAAATTCATTTATAGAATGGAAATCGTAACAACCCAGGATAACAATAAACTAGATATGGTATTATTGCTAGTAGTTATAAAGATTGTTAACTATTTGAAAGATATATACAGTGAATTAAAGCAAATTATTTTAAAAGAATATTCAGATTTTAATCTAAACGATCAAGACAGAAAAGAAAAATCATCCACAACCGATAAGCTCAAAGATCTAACAAAACTGAAGTATGAAGATGAACTCAACTATATTGAAGAAATAATTACAATAGAACTCATAAAACTTTCACAACCTTACATTTTAAAAAATCTTAATAACATCCTTGGACATAACAATTTAGATTTATTTCTACACAGCTTCACTGCAGTTTTTGAAATCGTGGGTGATTTATTAACTTACTCAAATCTTTTAAACCTTTTCATAAAATCACAAAATGAATATTTGACTCTTTATTTCAAAATAAAAGAGAAGAAAATTATGGACTGTTTAGATTGTGAAGATTGGAATGCAGTCCAAATAGTACCTACTTATCTACAAAAAATTGTGGATTTTATTCGCAAATTTAAACTTGATGAAGTGGAGAGGAGGATTACTCAAAACACAGAGAAAGATTTGAATTCTATCACTTCTGTTTATTCACATCCTGAAAATCTTTTAAAAATATTAAAATACTTTGAAGAAAATGAAAAATTAAATCCCAACGAACTTACTACAAACGGAGGCACTAGTGACTCTAAAAACACAATAGAGTTCCCTCCCTCAGAATCCAAAGTAAACAAACAACCTGAATCTTTAATTTTCATTTTGACGGCGATAGACATCATAAAGATATTCTATGACGGTTTAAAAATGCTTGCTCTGTTTCATCAATCGACAAGAGTAGCTATTATCACTAATCTTTCTAACACATTGAACTCATTTGTTAACTCTATAAAAAAAATAGTCCTTGAAGGAGAAGGGTACAAAACAGGAAAACTCAAGAGATATTCTCAAAAAGAAATTTCGATTTCCTGCGCAAATCTCTTAATTGTGAAATATTTATCAGAGGAATTTATATATAACAACTCGAAGGATTTAAATATTTCAATTTTCGATGAGTTGATGCTGAATCTGGAACAAATCACTTCTCTATGTACCTTTAATATAAAAAATCTTCTGGACACAACTTTCAAATTAACTTTTGAGGAACTTAATAATCTAAATTTTTCTAACTATCCAGTTGTTAATAGCGAATACCCAGTCAATCAATTTGTTAAATGCCATTTAAAGATTAACAACATTTATACTTCCATGATAAACGCGTTTGAAACATGTGAAATAATTTCAATTTTTAATCAAGGTTTGATGGATTTTTTTGAAAATTTGACGGTTTCTATAAAAACTCTAAATGAGAAAAATAAAATGTCAGATGAGAATAGTTTGAAACAGTAATTATTTAAATTACATTTTAGGTTTAAAAGAGATATGTTGGCTATAAAGAGTAATCTCAAAACTTTCAAAATTCTTGAAGGCAATCTCGACAACTTCAGGAAAAAGATAGATCAAATTAATAGAATTGTATTACCTAAAAGTTTGTTGAAGAAGAAAAAGGCAGTTGAGGAAGAAAAGTAGCGGAAAAAGATGTTTTTATTTAGTATTAATAAAATTTAAAATGTAAAAATATTTATATTAAATATCACAATTAAAATGGCGAGGATTTTTTTAAGTGAATTTATGAATTTTATTCTTATTATGATAATAATGAAAATATTTAATTCAATTAGAGATGGAATTTTTTAGATTCCCATCCCAATTCATGATTATTCAACCTGAATAAATCAAATTTATATGAATATTTCAATCAATCTTTAATAATTTTTGGTTATAATTCCGATATTAATTAAATAAAATCAGCATTATAAAAGAAATAATTAGATATCCATAAATCTGTAACTTACAACTTGCGCATGTCACTTTCATGTTGTCATAAGTTGCTTCTCCAAAGTATGTTCTTCCTAATGAATAGCATCCAGTTTTTCCATCCTTCTGGTAGAAGCAACAAGAATTTCCAAAGACTGAGTGAGAATTGCAGTCCATGGGTTCTTTCGGATTGAAATTTCCACAAACTCTATAGGGAAGATTTAAAGAATTTTCATTTTTATCTTCTGATTGTCCCGGTTGATTAGAAGTGTTGGAATTGATTCCTCCGATCGCTCCACAATCAACATATTCATATCCTCCATTATTTATGGTGATGGCATTTAAGTCACTCAAAGTTTTATCCTTCAATATACAGGATTTTTCTTGATTTGTAATTCGCACTTTATAACAGCAATACTGGGTTGAAGTAGTTTTAGAAAAACAATCGTCCTTTTGAGTAGGAGAAGTATTTAAGCACTCTTCCATAGTTGCTGAAAAAATAGACTTTATCATGTAAAATATTATGGTGAGGGTAAAAATTCTAAATTTCATATTTTAATAAATATTTATTATTCATCTAAAATATAATTTATTTAATTAAAATAATAAATATATTCTATGTGATTTTAGAATTTCATTCATAAATTGAATAATAGAATTCGAAAATGATTTAATTTTTCAGTTATAATTTTATTGCTACTAGTTATTAAAGTAAGTTGTAAAATTGCAAATTATGATTTTTGATATTAATTGCATCATTTTATGATTATAAATAGACTTTATTACGCTTCCCTAAATTAGATATAACAAATTAGATGATCTCCCTATATAAATTATTTTTAATTGTTTTTATTAAAATTTCTAATGCAAAATAAATATGAAATACTTGAAATCGTAGGAGAAGGTGCATACGGAATAGTTATGAAATGTCGAAATAAGGACACAGGAGAAATAGTTGCTATCAAAAAATTTAAAGATTCAGAAGATGAAGTCGTTCAGAAATCAATGATACGCGAACTAAAAGTTTTGAAAAAATTAAAACACGATAACATAGTTTTGATGAAAGAATGTTTTAAAAAGAAAGGAAAATTATACCTCGTGTTCGAATATATAGAAAGAAACTTACTCCAATTATTAGAAGAAAACCAAAACGGGCTGGATCAATTTTTGATTAAAAGAATAATTTATCAGTTATGTAAAGGACTATATTGCATACATAATAGCGAAACATTACACAGAGATATAAAACCAGAAAATATTTTAATAACCGATGAATACGTAGTTAAAATATGCGACTTCGGATTTGCTAGAAGTATCCCTCAGAAGGGGGGTATACTAACTGACTACGTAGCAACAAGATGGTATAGATCACCCGAACTATTGTTAGGGTGCACTAATTACGGAAAGGAAGTCGATTATTGGGCAGTCGGATGCATAATGGGGGAATTGACAGATGGCCAACCTATGTTCCCTGGTACTAATGAGTTAAATCAAATATCTCTAATACAAAATCTGCTTGGGTCTTTGCCACAAAGTCAACTTGAATTATTTTATTCTAATCCTAGGTATGCCGGTATAAAATTAGAAAATATAAACAAACCGGAGACTCTCGATAGGAGGTATATGGGGAAAATGTCGAAAGTAGCTCTATCATTTTTAAAAGCCCTACTTAGATTAGACCCTAGGGAAAGAATTTCGGGAATAGATATATTCATGCACCCCTATTTCGATGATATACGTGCGGAAGATTCTGAATTTAGCCAGATTAAAAGTAGTAGTAGATTACAACCTCAACCACAAACTATCTACAAGAACATTCTGAAAAATGAGAGTACCCAAGTTGCTCCCGTGAATTTGAACCAAAATAATAACGTTTCTTCAATAACAGTTAAGAATAATAACACAAACAAATTTCACAATTCAAAGACAAACTTTTACCCCAATTATTCTAAATCTCCACCCAAAGATATAATACAATCAAATTCAAACATAAACAATAACAACAATTACAAGCAAATAAATCTTCCTCTAAAGATGAAAATACCTCTAGAAAATCCAATACCAGTAAATAATAATATGACAAAAACTTCATACAAAACATTTTATAACATTAAAGATAATAAACCAGACATTTATAATTTCGATATTAGTATTCACTATGAAGAAAAAGACAAAGAGGTTATAAAAAATGAGACTAATAATAACCTAAACAAAAAAAAGAAAAATCATGTAACAAATGGGAATAACCTTTTGATAATTGATGAAGAACAGGAAAGTGGAAAAAATAAACTAAAAATGAATTTAAATAATCAAAATAATTTTAGTGATCACATTAATAATCAGAATACCCAAGTTCCTCAACATCAAAACTCTTTGAATACTCAAGCTCATCTATTTAGCAACCTTAAAATTAACTCAAATCAAATGAATGAAACTAGGTATAATAAGTTTAAACCAGACACAGGGGCAGATTTTTATGAAGAAGAAATGGCTAGTATGACTAACATAAATTTATATAAAAAAATAAGCCCCAAGAATTCTAACCTCCACAATATGAATACAAATCCCCACATTCTTGGAAAACATAACAAATTAGCAATCAATTATAATACTATTAGAATGAATATAAAAGAAGAGTCCCCAGAACAAAAAGGAAATTCAAATTTTTTGCCTCACATCACAAGTTTTCGAGGAGTGGACGATAATTTTAGCCATAACAAAAAATTAAAGAAATGATAAGATCACATTTAATGATAATTTAGATTATATGATATATTTTTTTTCATATTATACTTAATAAAGATTTACTTACTAAATAAAATTTTATTAAATTTTTGTTTTATATAATTATGGAAAAAGAACATTCTGAAGATAGCTATTGCACAACAGACGAAGAAGAAGGTATATACATTCTTTAATAAAATTAATTAATTTAAAATATAGAATCTGAAAAAGGATACGAATCAGACACAGAACAAGCTATTTTAGATAATATTGGAACAATTGAAAAAATAAAAGGGGAGAATATTTACAAAGAAATCTTGATCGTTGGAGAAAGAAAAGAAAAACCTTCGGACATAGATACGGTCATAATAACCACACAGTCGTTTATTAAATTGAAGATACAAAACAAATATCCCATAGGTAAAATAAACGATTTGGAGTCAGAAATGGAGATTTTGCATATCCCTGAATTGTCCTTCAAAAAAGAAGAAATTTCTTTAGATGACTCAGATTACCCTATCCCTAAAGCATTTGTTCTGGGCATTCAAACAATGAGGAAAAAAGAAAAATCTAAACTACTCATAAAAATGAAATATATTTTCAAATATTTTGATAAACGCATAGATAAATATACAAATAGTCCATCTGCAAAAATTTTATATAACGAAGAATTCAGAAATGAATACAAAAACGAAAAGTTAATTTGTGAAATTGAGCTTCATGATTTCTTTATTTGTCAAAATTTAATGGATAGGGGAGAAATTCGCAAAAAAATTTTGAAAAACGGGAGGCATTGGAAATACGCAAGAAACCCAGATGTTGCCAAATTTAATTTAAGATGCATTTATAAAAATCAAACTATATACGAAAAGCAAGGTGTTGTATCTGAATTGGATAAAGATTTTTTATTCGAAATCGAAAAACGAATAGTTCAAAATATTAAAATAGGGGAGCAATCAGAAATTCGTGTAAAGCCCTCTTACATGAAGGACAAGAACAAAGAATTCTTAACATTTTACAATATTGATAACGAAGAACATACCTTTTTCCTAGCTGAACTCATTGATTTGGAAATATTTGACTACATTTTCAAACCTGATAAAGATAAAATTTCTAAAAAGAAAGTTTTGTACAAGGGAATAGGAAAGGAGTGTCCTGACAGGGAGTCCATCGTGAAATTAAAAATTCAAATCAAAATCGGAGGAAAAATATTGTACAATAACTTCGAAGAAGAAAATGTAGTTGAGAGCTACCTAAAAAACGATACTTTCACAAAAACTTACCCACTCTGGCGCACTAAAATCAATGAAGAATACAAAATAAACGAAATCGGAGAGGAAGTGGATTACCAAAGAGACGAAGAAATTTTCACCAGGTTTGAGAAAGAATGTAATACTGATAATATAATCAAAACATGTGATCTTAGATTATATTCAATCCCTCTAATTGTAAGGAAAGTTTTAATCCACATGAAACGAAATGAAATAATATTTATAAAAACAAATTTTTTGGATTATTTTGAAGCAGATTCATTTGTTTTGAATAATTTAGGAGACCAAAAAAGCACTAACGCAAATATTGAAATTTATTTACATCTTTATGAGTTTGTTAATAGAAGATTGTTTTCAAAAATGTCATATGAAGAAAAACTTCAGGAGCTTTCAAAAATGAAGGAAATTGCAAATGACTTTTTTAAGGAAGGAAAAATTTTCCGAAGTGGCAAAATTTATCAAAATATAAATTCAAGATTTAATTACGGCGATGTTTTTAAATCCGGGGATGAAAAATCAGAGGGCTCACTGAATAAAAATCAACCTGAAATTTACAAAAAATTCATGGAATTGAGGCTGAGTACTCATAACAATTATGCAGCAGTAAAATTTAAGCTATCGAAATACTTTTCTTGCTATGATATATCGAAAAAGGTTATAACTGAGTTCGATCCTTTTAATCCAAAGGCAAATTTCTTGTTTGGAAAAAGTTGTATTCATTTGAAGTTTTATGATGAAGCTATAAAATCTTTAAAATCTATTTGCGATAAAGGGAATGATAATAAAGAGTTCGTGAATTTGCTAAATGAAGCAGAGCATTTAAGAAATGAGGAATTAAAGAAACAAAAGAATATTTATAAAAAGATGATATTTTCTAGTTTAGATGATTAAGAAATTTGAATTAATAAGTAATTTTAAGAAAATTAGAATAAATCAATAATAATCATATATTAAAGTATTCAAAAATAAATTTTACAGCTTCAACAAAATTATATCTGTATAAGTTATAATAGTATTATATATTCTATCATATATATTGAATTTATTTATCAGATTCTTATTCATAGATAATAATCAGTTGTTATTATTATTAAAAATCTTTACGAATAATAAAATTTGAATTAAGTGAATTAATATTATGAAATTACTTACATATTAGCTCTAATTTAATTCCCTAAAAAATATACAATTTATCATAATAACAATTAATCACTTTCCCTTTTTAATTAACTCATTTGCAAGCCAATCTAACCCTTCTTTTAGTCCTTGCCCATTCGTGGCGCATGTTCCCTGGACCAACCATTTCCTACCCTTCATATCTCCCAAGCCCAATTTTTGCGTCACTTCGTTTGGGGAAATAGCTCCATTCAAATCTTGCTTATTGGCCATGACCAGTAATACACAATCCTTTAGTTCCTCTTCAGTTGTCATCTTCTTAAGCTCCTCAGCAGCTTCATCTATTCTTTCACGATCATTGGAATCAACAACGAATATTAAACCATCTGTGTTGTGATAATAATGCCTCCATATTACTCTTATTTTGTCTTGTCCACCTACATCCCAAACTGTGAAATTGAGCCCCTTATATTCCAAAGTCTCTACGTTGAATCCGATTGTTGGAATCGTTTTTACTGTTTCTCCCATCTTAAGCTGGTATAGTATAGTTGTTTTACCCGCAGCATCCAGTCCAACCATCAGTAGTCGTACTTCCTTCTTGCCTAATATCTTTGACCATAATTTGGAAAAAAATAAACCCATCTTAAATTGTAAGTAGATTGTAATGTGTTCTATTTATATTTAGCCGTTAATGCATAATCTTTCATAACATTTATATAAAAATTCGAAGATTTTGTAAGTAAAATTCTTTATATTTATGGATATATGTTGTCCTGAGCTAGTATATGATAGTTTGTGTTTCAGGTATAATTATTAAAATTAAAATCTTTTTAACAATGAAATTTAGTTTTTTAATTAATTTAGGTTTCTCTATCTTTATAAATTAATCTTTTATTTTCTTTTTCTATATTAAATCATCTCTAAAATTATCTATGACTATTTCCTTTGTTCCTCTTTTTTTTATTTTAGGAAATTCCTTTTCATCGTCTCCACAATCATAATCATCTAACATATCTGAATACAAAGCATAAAATTCCTCAATCATATTCTCGAACTGGCCTTTATGTAAAATTATCGAAACGAACTCCTTTAAAAATTCTGTGAAGATAATTATATTATCGATTAATTCTAAGTCGTTTTTATACGCTTCTTGCAAGTTTTTCGAAATTTTTTTCATTAATTTTTTGTCGTTTTGTTGAATTTCTGATTTTCTAATTTTAATGAATAAAAGACGATTAGGGCTTGATTTAAGAATGTTTTCAATCTCTTGGGTATTCTAACATGAAATTTATAAATGAGATTTCCTTACATATCTCGAAAGATTTAAAATAGAAAAATTTGATTTGATATCCTCATCTAAAAGTAAAGATTGACAGAGCACTAAAACTGGATCAAACTCAAAACAAGGAACTGTTAAAATTGTTAAAATCAAATTCTATTCCTTTATATGTATATTCTTACGCATAAGAATAAATTTTCTCTCGGCAAATTATTCATAAAATTCGTAAATTTCTCAATAACTTTCTTCATAAACAAAATCTAATACACAATAATAAATTTATTGCATTGTTACATTTATGTTATTATATTCCTCTTCAATATCCATCAATTCATCAAACAACTTATTCCTCAGGGTGATTTTTTGTATAGTGTTTGTGGAAAAATAATTAAAGTTAAATTTAATAGCCGTCTTGGAATGAGTGCTTCTTACTTCACTCTTAGGCGATTGATCTGTGTTAATATTTTTTATTTCTGAATTGATTGCCTTTGTTAAACTTTTTTCTAAAATGTCTCTATCTTCAAAATTTTCGTTAGATGCGTATTCCAATTCGAACTTTTCCTGGTCCTCTTTTTTATTAAGGTAATAATAATAAAAATCGATGTCATTGTTAATATAATGAAGATAAGACCTGTACATATTATATTCTAAATTGTCGACATAATCAGAAATATCAAACGCACTTTTTTCAGCGACAGTGCCGATCAAATATAAAAAGTAGGATATATCCGATTCAGGGTACACCTTGACGTTGTTCAAGAATCTATTTGGGTCCTCAATTTGTTTTAAACACAACTCTGCAAATGGCAATACTAGTTTATGTGTCATAATATACGGACACTTTTCAAAATACACGTCCACAAGCGTAAATACCACTAAATTTATATATTCTCTGGGATTGTCTAAATTGTTATATATATTGATTTGCATTCCGATGTGATCGTGTTTGTGATAATTGTAGTCAATCAATATGTTTAATTCATTTAGATTTTTGTGACTGTGGATTAAATTTTCTTCATCTAAAATGTTGAATAAAATTATTGGGATTTTACTTTCGTCCTTGCCTTCAATTTCTTCAATAGGTTCTGTATTTTTCCTCCCCATGTGTAATAGCTCAATATCTGTGTTTTTTATACTATTTATAGTTTTATTGGTATATTCCATTCTTGATGTGCGGTCATTGAAACCAAATAGAAAATTAAAAATTAGCATAATGAATTCAATATGTTTGATAGTTTTAAGAATGAAAACAAAATATTGTAAATTTGTTCTAAGTATCTTTATGTTTTTAGAAAGAAGCCTTTCTTGCAGATTCTCAACTAAAAACTTGTTGAATAAGTAAATTTTCATTTTTTCTTTCAACGCAAAACTTCGAATCGTATTGCATATTTTGTTATAGAAGTAAATAAAGTCTCTAAAATCCAAGTAGGTGTTTAACAGAATCGGAAATGTTCGTTTTAGATTAGGAGCAACTTCTATGGTGGAGTCCTGTAATTCTTCACTTATGTCGAAATACTCAGGCAGCATTTGGAAATATACACAGAGCTTCTCAGTAACAATTTCACAAAATAGAGAACCCTTTTCTATATAATTCGATTTTGCGAAATTTTCAAAGCTTAGGCATATTATAATAGCTCTTCTTATCTAATTTATACTAAGTTATATTGATAAAATTTTACCAATTTCTTATTCTCGTATTCTGTGAGTAATTGATCAGTTTTGAACATGTTGAGTATTATTGAAAATATTAAAATATCCTCTGAACTTTTGTCAGTTAATTCTGATAAAATAGACGGGTACTGGAAAAACTTTTTACATAGTTCAGATATGAAATTGGAGCACGCGATTTTTGTTTGATATTTGAACTTTTCTTCCTCATATTCGTTAAGGAATCTCTTGATTTTAGTAAGTATTATTTTAAAATTTTCTATGAGCTCTTTTCTCAAAAAAATTTCCTTTGATTTAGTCTCCTTAATGAGGCGATATTTGAATTTTAGAAGAATTTCAAAATAAATTTCTGACTAAGTATTTAAGTAAAGTGAATAGATAATATTTA
>Ga0169931_10009204_pt1 | contig 14295 bp, 10 predicted proteins | sample Kivu_15m_20L_FD_129675 | JGI IMG/M metagenome (GOLD analysis project Ga0169931, IMG submission 129675) | Freshwater microbial communities from Lake Kivu, Western Province, Rwanda to study Microbial Dark Matter (Phase II) - Kivu_15m_20L... | ecosystem: Environmental > Aquatic > Freshwater > Lake...
TCAGCCGCGACGACGGCAAGACCTGGCTCATCAACAAAACGTTGGAACCTGGCAAGTCCGCCTATTCCGACCTCGCCATGCTCCCCGATGGCACCGTGCTCTGCCTCTTCGAGCGCGCGGACTCCATCGACTGCGCGCGGTTCAATCTAAAGTGGCTCCAGCAACCATGAACCGTTTCATCAAACATCTCTGTCTCCTCTTAGCCTCTGCGGCTCTACTACAAGCCGCGCCGCCTAACGTCCTGCTCATCGTCTCCGAGGACAACGGGCCGGAACTCGGTTGCTATGGCGATCCGTATGCGCGCACGCCAAACCTCGACAAGCTCGCGAGCCAAGGCGTGCGTTTTAATCGCGCGTTTGTGCCGCAGGCGGGCTGCAGCCAGTCGCGGGCGAGTTTTCTCACGGGGCTGTATCCGCATCAGCATGGGCAGATCGGCCTCGCGACGTGGGGATTTCGTCTTTACCGCGAGGACACGCCGAACCTTCCGCGCAGTCTGAAGGCGGCCGGCTATCGCACGGGGATCATCGGCAAGCTGCACATCAATCCCGAATCGGCCTTCCCGTTCGACTTTCACGAGATCACGGGCGCGAACTTCAATCGCAAGCAGCTCGGCGATTACGCGAGACATGCGGCGAGCTTCATCAGCGCATCTGACACGCCGTTCTTCCTCAGCGTGAACTTCCCCGATGCGCACGATCCCTGGCTGCGGCAGGTGGACGGCCTGCCGAAGTCGCCGCAAACCGGCGCGGAGGTCAAAGCGATGCCTTACATGGGCATCGATCCGCCTGCGATGCGCGAGATGGTGGCCGACTACTACAACTCGCTCGCCCGGCTCGACGCCTGCGTGGGTGAGTTGCTCACCACGCTCGAAAAGAGCGGCAAAGCGGAGAATACCATCGTCATCTACATCGGCGATCACGGCGCGGACATGCTGCGCGGCAAGCGCACCTGCTACGAAGGCGGCCTGCGCATCCCGCTGCTCATCCGCTGGCCGGGGAAAGCCAAACCGCAGGTCCGCGAGGAACTCGTCTCCACCATTGATCTCATGCCCACGGTGATCGCCGCGTGTGGCGCGGCACCCGTGGCGGATTTGCCGGGCCTGCCGCTGCAACCGCTGCTCGCCAACGAGCCCGTTTCATGGCGCACGCACCTCTTTGCCGAGTATCACACCCATGCCGCCGCCTCGAACTACCATCCGCAGCGCAGTGTGCGCACGCAGCGCTTCAAGCTGATCGAGAATCTGATGCCGGACACGCTGAATCCCGATTACGCCGATACCATCCGCAAGCTCGAAACCGCCGCCAAGAAGCACGGCGAGTCTGATTTCGACGATTACATCCCCAAAGCCATCGCCGCAGCACCACCCGAAGTCCGCACCGCCTACGCCGTGATGCAAAAGCCCCCACGCTACGAACTCTACGACCTACAAACCGATCCCCACGAGTTCCACAACCTCGCCACCTCCCCCGAACAGGCCACCACACTCGCTGAAATGACGCAAGCCCTCACCCAATGGCGTCAAACCACCCGCGACCCTCTCCTGGAGCCCAAAAACCTCACCCGCCTCACCACCGAGGTCACCGCCGTGAAATCCAAGTCCGAAGGCAAACAGCTCACCTGGGGCTATCCCGATTACTTCTTCGGCAAAGAGCCCACCACGCCCGCTTCGCCGTCCAAACCTTCGAAGAAGAAAAAGAAGAAGCAGCCATGAACATTCCGACTTCGGTCCAGCCCACCGATCCGTTCGAGTGCGACGTTATCGGTGCTACATGGGTGGGAACTCATTCCTTTGGCGGCTTGGGTTTCTTCGGCTTCGGCAGCTTCTTCAACTCCGCAGCGGCCTGCTCAAAATCCAGATCCACCGTGCGCGGCTGTGAATCGAGGAAGACCCGGTAGCGCTCGTATTCCAGCTCGGCCTTCGTCTTGGCCTGCTCGGCGGAGATCTTCCCCGCGTGGTCCAGCAATTCATGTTCGGAGAGTTTCAGAAATTCATCCAGCTTCGAGACCCAATCGCGCATCGTCATCACCTTGCGTTGCAGCGCCCGCAGTTCCGCAAACTCGATGTAGGCCGTCACGATCCGGTTCAGCGTGTCGAGTTCCTGACCGTCGAGATAGTTCTTGGCGATGGAGACGTCCTCTTTGCGGATGATGCCGCCGGGCCGGGTGGTTTGCAGTCCCATGAAGGGCTTTTCGGCATCCACCCGCGCATGGATGACCTCTGCCGCCGTCTGGCCGTGGGCAGCCCAGTGCATCTTGTTCTGCACCGTGGCGAAAAACTGCTGCGATATCTCCGTGTTCGGCGTGTAGTCCACACTCGTCGCGTAAATATCCAGCACCTTCTGGTAAAAGCGCCGCTCCGAGGAACGGATGTCCCGGATGCGTTCCAGTTGCTCGTCGAAGTAATCCCTCTGCCCCTTGCCTGGCGGATTCTTGAGGCGCTCGTCGTCCATGGTGAAGCCCTTCACCAGATACTCGTTCAAGCGCCCGATGGCCCATTGCCGAAACTGCGTGCCCCGATGGCTGCGCACGCGAAAACCGACCGCAAGAATGGCGTCCAGATTGTAGTGCTCGATCTCCCGCGTCACCTCCCGCCTGCCCTCGGTTCGAACTATCCGGAATTTCCGGATAGTTGCCCCCCGCTCTAGTTCCCGCTCGTCGAAGATGTTCACCAGATGCTCGTTGATCGTGCGCACATCCTTCTCGAAAAGCTCAGCAATCAGCGCCTGCGTCAGCCACAGCGTCTCGTTCTCAAACCTACACTGGATGCGCGTGCGACCATCCTCCGTCTGGTAGAGGATGATTTCGGACTGCGGCAGTGGCTCGTCGCTCATGGGTTCAGTGTCTTTTGGATTTGAACTATAGTAGCGGGCGAGGAAACGCTCTCGCAACTCGTTTCCCCCTCCTTCATCGGGCTGCCGTTGCGTTCGGCATGAAGCGACTGGTGGGTCGCTTGGTCCCGCTGGCAGAAATGGTCTGTTTGCGGGCAGTTCTTGGATGGAAATGCGGCGTGTATGGGTTTTATGATCACCACGTTTGAATCCAAACCTTCGAAGAAGAAAAAGAAGAAGAACCCATGAGCAGCCCGAACCGATTTCTCGCCTGGTGCCGACACAAGAGAGCGGCGTTGCTGGGCTGTGCGATTGTTCTCGGGACGCTGATTGGGGCTTTGGGGTATGCGGTGTCGTTGGTGCCTGCGGGGTTTAGGGAAACGAGCACGGGGTTTGCGGCCAAGGTGGCGGCATCGGCGGTGTTTGTGTCGGGGCGGAGTCTGGATTCGGTTTATGAGCAGGAGCTTGGGGCCAATGGGTTGCTGGAGCGGGCGTTCCGTTTGTTTCTGTCGATTGAGGTCAATCACGAGGAGAAGACCGTCACCGCGAGTCTGCCTGGGGTGGAGCGCACAGCGGTGTTTCGCCAGGGCTACGGCTGCACGTTGGCGATTGGCCGGACGGTGGATGAACTGCGAGCGGAGAGCGTCGGCGCGGCTGAAGCGCGGCCTGCGGTGCTGCCTTGGCAGACGATGGAAGATGGGAAGTTGGATCGGGAGGCACTTGAGACGGCCATTGGAGCGGCTTTTGAGAATGAAGCGATCAAGACTCGTGCTGTCGTGGTGGTTCAGGATGGTCGGCTCGTGGGCGAACGTTATGCGGCGGGTTTTCACGCGGAGATGCCCTTGCCGGGGTGGTCGATGACGAAGAGCGTCACGCATGCGCTCATTGGGATTCGGGTGCGGCAGGGGCGGATGAAGCTGGATGGTCCTTTGGGTCTGAAAGCCTGGCAGGCGGCGGACCATTCGCGCGCGGCCATCACGCTGGATCAGATGCTGCGCATGACTTCGGGCCTGAAGTGGAAGGAGGAATCTCCTGATCACGTGAGTGACCTGACCCACATGCTTTTCAGGGAGCGCAGCATGGCGGCGTTCGCGGCACAGGCACCCGTCGCGGTGGCTCCGGGGAAGAAGTGGGTCTATTCCAGCGGCACGACGAACTTGCTCTGTGAGGCTTTGCGCGAGTCGTTCGATGAGGATCGAGAGTATTGGGAGTTCCCCCGGCGCGAGTTGTTCGATCCGGTCGGCATGACGAGTGCGGTCTTTGAACTGGATGCGAGCGGCACTTTTGTCGGCTCGTCCTACTGTTTTGCGACGCCGCGTGACTGGGCGCGCTTTGGTCAGCTTTATCTGGATGATGGCGTCGTGAAGGGTCGGCGCATTCTGCCGGAGGGATGGGCTGCTGGAGCTTCCGATCCGACGAAGGGCAGTAAGCACCGCTACGGACGCCACTTTTGGCTGCCGCGTGATCAGACGCTGCCGGCAGGGACCTTTTACTGCCGCGGCTTCGAAGGCCAGTTGATCGCCATCGTGCCAGCGAAACGTGCCGTGATCGTGCGACTGGGCAGCACCCGCGACCGCAAGGCATTTGATCCGGACGGCTTCATCGCATCCATTCTCAAGGCATTGGAGTGAGGCATCAGATGACGGGTTAAAAAAGCAACCAACCGATCACTTCGTGGTTCGATCACAGTCGCATCGAGCCGTTGATGGCGAACCAATAGAAACTGCTATGAAAATGCCCAGTTCAATCCTCACCTCCCTGCTGTTCGCGTCACTGACTTCGCTCCACGCTCAGCAGCAGCACGTCTGGGTGCTGCCGGAGCCAGATGCACCGCGCATGCAGCGTGTGCTCTTCGACAGCAAGGTGGCCGACGGGAAGGTCAGTTGCTACGTCTTCACGCCGCAGCCGTATGAGGTGAACAAAGAGAGCCGTTTCCCCGTGCTTTACTGGCTCCACGGCAGCGGTGGCAGTTCTCCCGGATCCGCCACGCAGGTCGCACAGCGATATGGCGAGGCCATGCGTGCCGGAAAAATCCCGCCCATGATCTTGGTCTTCCCGAACGGATTGCCAATGGGCATGTATTGCGATTGGAAGGACGGCTCAGTGAAGCTGGAGACGATGTTCATCAAGGAACTCATGCCGCACATTGATGGCAGCTTCCGCACGCTGGCGAAACGCGAGGGCCGAATCATCGAAGGCTTCAGCATGGGCGGTTATGGCGCGGCACGGCTGGGTTTCAAACATCCGCAGCTTTTCGCCGCCGTGTCGCTGCTGGGAGCGGGACCTCTCCAGGCCAACTTCAATGAAGCACCCCGTGCAGGGCCGCGCGGTCGCGAAGAAGTCCTCGGCACCGTGTATGGCGGCGACATGGCCTACTATCATGCGCAGAGCCCCTGGCAGATCGTCGAGGAAAACGCGGACAAACTTCGCTCCGGCCTGCTCATTCGCCAGATCATCGGTGACCGCGATGAGACGCTGGGTTTCAATCGCGAGTTCAAGCAGCACCTCGATGCCCTCAAGATTCCTCACACCTACCGACAACTACCCGACGTCCCGCACAACCCCAACCTCGTCCTGAACACGCTCGGCGAGGACAACTGGCCCTTTTACCGGCAGGCTCTAGGCGTAGCTCAGCCTGCGAAGGGGAAGTAGAGCGATGAATGGTGTCTGCGGATTTGAGGATGATCCCCTTCCCCTCATCACTCGCGCTTCTGCGCGAACATCCACTCCCACAGCTCTGCCTTTGCATACGCTGGCTCCCAACTGCCGTGACCGACACCGGGAAACTCGGTGTATTTCGGCTCCGGCTTCACGGCGGCCTTTTTGAGCGCTTCGATCATGTCGCGTGATCCGCTCACGGGCACCGCGTTGTCATCGGTGCCGTGGAAGGCCCAGATGGCGACGCCGTTCATCTTTGGCGCGTCCACAGGCTGCCAGATGCCGCAGATGGGCACGGCGGCGGCAAATCTGGATGCGTGCTCTGCGATGATGCCCCAGGTCCCCATGCCACCCATCGACTGGCCGGTGAGATAGAGCCGTTTCGCGTCCGCCTTTGTCTCCGCCGCGACCGCGTCGAGTGCCTCCATCAGCTCAGGCATCACCGAGCGCACCTCCAGACCTCCGCGGAACTCACTTTTTGCCCAGCGCGTCGATTTTCCATCGCATGCGGGTGCCATCACGATGCACGGGTGCTTCGCTTGCATCGCGGGCGCGGCGAGGAGATTCGGCGCGGCTGTGTTGCCGCCAGCGCCGTGCAGGCAAAGCACCAGCGGCAGGCCCGCGGGCTTGTCCTTCGGCACAAAGAGGCTGTAGCGGATCGTTTCCCCGTTCGTGCCTTTGAACTCCCGCACTTCAAACGCCGAGCTCACCCCGCCTGGCCGCGCTTGCTCTTCCTTGCCACGGCGGCCTTTTTCCTGCATCGCGGCGAGTTCCGCAGCATCGAGCACGCCATCGCTATTCGCATCGTAGCCCGAAGCCCGGTTCCAAAACTGCGCGCCGAGTTCTTCTTTGGTCAATTTGCCGTCCTTGTTCACATCCATCGACTGAAGACGCGCCGTCTTGTCTTTCTGCTGGGCGAGAGCGGGGAGGGCAAAAAGGAGCACGAGGGCGAATAAGGGCTTCATGCTGCTTGAAACGCCGCCGAGCATGTTTGGTTGCAGGCGGGCTTTCCATCCCCTAGCAGGCAGAAATCGCATGGACGAATCATGGCGCGGGTGAGAGCATGTGGGCGCATGGATTCAGCAGGAGATACCATCGGATTGATCGGGACGGGCCTCATGGGCACGGCCATTATTGAGCGATTGCAAGCGGCGGGGAGGCGCGTGCTGGCTTGGGACAAGGATGCGTTGAAGCTTGCGGCGTGCGGAGCGCAGGTCGCGGCGGATGTGGGTGAAGTCGCACGACGTTGCAGGCGCATCGTGCTCAGCCTGCCGGACTCGCGGGTGGTCGCGGGGGTCATCGGCGAAATGCGCGCACACTTGCAGCGGGACACGGTGATCGTGGACACGAGCACCGGCAAGCCGGAGGACGCCGTGCGGCTGGCGGCCTTGTTGCAGGCACAGGGCGTGGCTTATCTGGATGCGACGGTTTCCGGCAGCAGCGAGCAAGTGCGGCGTGGCGAGGCTCTGGTCATGCTCGGCGGCGATACGGCGGCGCAGGAGCAATGCAGCGGCCTTTTCACGGCGCTCGGGTGTCCGGTGGCGGCGGTGGGCGGCAGCGGGTCGGCAGCGCAGATGAAGCTCGTCACGAATCTGGTGCTTGGGCTAAATCGCGCGGCGCTCGCCGAGGGACTCGCGTTTGCCGAGCACCTCGGGCTCGATGCGGAAAAGACGGCGGCGATTCTGAAATCCAGCGCCGCCTACTCGCGCATCATGGAAAGCAAGGCGGACAAGATGATTCACCGTGAGTTCAGCCCGGTGGCGCGGCTCGCGCAGCATTTGAAGGACGTGGAACTCATGCTCCAGGCGGGCGAAACCGGCGGGCTGCGACTGCCGCTCACGGAAACGCATCGCGCCATCCTGACACAAGCCGTGGCCGCCGGCCTCGGCGACCTCGACAACAGCGCCATCATCGAAGTGCTGAGGAGGAGCGGCGCATGAGCGGAAGCAGCGAACTGTCGCCCGGCCGGCGGATGCTGGTGCTCGTCGTCTGTTTTCTCGCCCTCGTGTTCGACGGCGTGGAACTCGGCCTCATGCCGGTGGCTTCGCTCTCGGTGTCGAAGAGCCTGTTGGGCGAGAATTTCACGCCTGCGCTCGGTGGCGATTGGTTCGCGCGCTTCACGGCAGCGTTGATGCTGGGCGCGGCGATTGGCGGCATTTTCCTCGGCAGTCTCGGCGACCGCATCGGACGGGCGCGGGCGATGGGCGTGAGCATCTTGTTTTACTCGGTCTTCGCGGCCCTCGGCGCGTGGGCGAAAACGCAGGAGCAAATGCTGGCGCTGCGTTTCCTCGTCGGTCTCGGTGTGGGCGGGCTGTGGCCGAATGGCGTCGCGCTGGTCTCGGAGTGCTGGCCGGGAGCGAAACGTCCGCTCGTCTCCGGCGCGATGATGGCCGGGCTGAATGCCGGCATCCTCATGCTCTCGCAGCTGGCCCGGTCCTGGCCGGTCACGCCGGAGTCGTGGCGCTGGATTTTTCAACTCGCGGGCGCTCCGGCCTTGCTGGGCGTGTTCGTGCTCGTCGCACTGCCGGAATCGCCGCGCTGGCTCGCCTCGCGCGGTGAGGCGAAAGGTCCGTCCACGCCGTTGCGCGAGCTGTTTTCGCCCGGCCTGATTCGTTTCACACTGGTGGGCATCGCGGTGAGTGCGATTCCGATGGTCGGCGCGTGGTCGGCAAGCAAGTGGATGATCCCCTGGGCTGACCAAGTGGCCGGGACGACGCACGGCGGCTACAAGGCGGCCACGCAGGGTTGGTGGGCGCTGGGCGCGGTGATCGGCAGTTTCACCGGAGCGCAGCTCGCGGCCCGGCTCGGGCATCGTCGCAGTTATTTCCTCATCAGCCTTGGCGCGGTGGCGCTGACGGTGGCCATGTTTCAGCTCACCGCGCCGCTGCGGCCGGGCTTTCACGCCGTGGTCTTCGCGCAGGGCTGCGTCTCCACACTCTTCTTCGGCTGGCTGGCGCTCTATTTGCCGGAGCTGTTCCCCACGCGGGTGCGGGCCACCGGCAGCGGCCTCGCCTACAACTCGGGTCGCTTCGCCACCGCCGTCGGCGTGCTGTTCGCCGGCTTTCTCTTCACCGCGCTCGGCGGCGACTACGCCAAGGTCGGCACCATCTGCGCGATGATCTACGCGCTCGGTCTCGTCGTCATCTGGTTCGCGCCGGACACCAAAAACCAAACACTTGAGTAAAAATCCTTCAACATGATGAAAGCAGTGCGCAACACGACTCACGCGATCACACCTCGCTCCGCCGCCGCAATGTCCTCACTTCGCCGACGAGTCACCCTATCCGTGCCGGACAACCACGACCGATCTCGCACGCGCATGTGCGTGCCGTTCATCGCAGCCGTTCGGCGGATCGATACTCGACCGGTGTCGCGCCAAACATCCGTTTGAAGTGCTGGCCGAAGCGCGAGACATCGCGGTAGCCGACGCGTTTGGCGATGCGGGCGATGGGGAGCTTGGTGGTGCGGAGGAGTTCGGCGGCTTTTTCGAGGCGGAGTCTTTGCAGGTAGGCTTGAAAGCTGAGGCCGTGCTGCTGGCGGAAGAGTCGGGAGAGATTGCCGGGGCTGGTGAAGGCGATTTTGCTGGCGACTTCGGTGAGCTTCAGGGGGCAATGCAGTCGGAAGGCGAGATGCGCAGTGGCGCGTTGGAGTGGATCGCCTTCGGGTTCGGTGTTGGACTTCCTTTGCTCGGCGAGGCGGAACCACACAGCTTCGACGTGGCTGCGTGCGGCGTCTTCGGCTGCGGCGGGATCGCCGAGAGCGATGGTTTCGACGAGGTGCTCGTGTTCCTCGGCCAGGACGCGGGCATCGGGAAAGTAGTCGTCGAAGCCCTGCTTGTGAAAAGCGAGGAGGCCGTTCCAGACGGTGCGCCACGTGTCTTGGAGCATGGGAACGTTCGCGAGGCTGACGATGGTTTCGTGCAGTTCGAGGTCCGCGAGACGGAAGGCGCCGTAGTCGCGGGCACGCACGGCTTTGGTGATCCGTTTCAGGATGGATCGCAGTTGTTTGAGGCTTTCGGGAGACGTGGCGGCTTGCGTGGCCGCATGACGGGCGGCGAAGCCTTCCAGCACGGAGCGGAGTTCGGAGAGTCGGCGCAGTTCGGTGGTGGTCATGGCTTCAATATGCGAAATCGGGCTTCGGTCTATGCGGCAGAGGTCAAAGGTTCGCGCCGCTGGCTATGTGAATTGAAAACGCAGGCCAGGGCGCGTTTCATCATCCAGACGGCAAGCACTTATGCCAAATCAACCACCACACCTCAAGCACCCATGATCATGCCCGACAAAGTCCCCTTCGGTGTCATCGCTCCGATGACGACGCCCTTTTCTTCCTCCGGCGAACTGATGCCGAAGTCCATCCGCAGCCAGGTGGAGTTCCTCGTTCGTGAGCGGGCCGACAGCCTCGCGGTCGGTGGCTCGACAGGTGAGGGGCAGACCTTGGACCCGGATGAACTCCGCGCTTGTGTGAGCGAGACGCGCGCGGCGATGCCTGCGGACATGCCGCTGGTCGCGAGCACGATTTGCGACAGCACGCGGCAGGCGATTCGCGCCATCAAGGCCATTGAAGGTCTCGGTGTGGATGCCATTCAGCTCACGCCGGTGCATTATCTTTTCCGCCCGGATGATGAAATGATGATCGAGCACTTCCGCGTTATTCACGAGGAGACTGGCATGCCGCTCATCATCTACAATGTGGTGCACTGGTGCTATCTCTCGCCGGAGCTGACGGTGCGCTTGATGAATGAGGTGCCAGGTGTGATGGGCATCAAGCAAAGCGCGGGCGATTTGAAGCTCTTTGCTGATCTCATGATCAATGCGCCGAAGGATCGCAAGATCTACAGCGCGGTGGATGCGCTGATGTATCCTTCGTTCTGCCTAGGCACGCCGGGTGTGATCGCCGCCACGCCCTCCGGCATTCCGCGTGCGACGGCCCTGCTGCGTGATGCGGTGGCGAAGGGCGATCACGCCAATGCACGACTGCTCCACGAGGCGATCCTGCGTTTTTGGAATGCCACGGACCATTACAATCTGCCCGCGTGCATCCGCTATGCACAGTCGCTGCAAGGCGTGGACGCTGGTTTCCCGCGTATGCCCATGCGCCCGGCCACCGAGGAACAGCAGGCAAAGATCAAACCCGCGCTGGAGGCGGTCTTGAAGCTGGCTGACGAGCTGTCGTGATCACCAGGGAAGTGATGGAGTAATGGAGTAGTGACTTCCGCCAAACCAAGAACCAGGAACCAAGAACCAGAGAACTCCCCATGACCACCGGCCTCACATTCATCGTCCTCTTCAGCGCCCTCGCCGTGGCGTCGAGACGTGTGAAGTGGCTGAGCGGGCTGGGCTTCACCTTCACCGTTCTCGCCTTCGGCGCGGCAGCCTTCACGTTTCCGGCGAGGTTCATCGCGCCGGGCGGTTTTGAGATGAAACAAGTCATCGCCCCGCTCGTGCAACTCATCCTGCTGTGCATGGGCATGACGCTGACGCTCGCGGACTTCACCCGCGTGCTCTCCGCGCCGCGTGCGGTGGTGATCGGCGCGGTGCTGCAATACAGCATCATGCCAATGGGCGGTTTCGCCTTTGCGCGGCTCTTTGGATTGGAAAAGGAGGTCGCTGCGGGACTCATCCTCATCGGCTCCTGCCCCGGCGGTGTGTCATCGAATGTCATCACCTATCTGGCGAAAGGTAATGTGCCGCTCTCCGTGACCATGACCGCCGTCTCGACGCTGCTTTCGCCGTTGGTGACGCCGTTTGCCATGCAATGGCTCGCTGGGACCTATGTGCCGGTCGAGGTCGGGCCGATGATGCTTTCCATCCTCAAGATGATCATCGCGCCGCTCGCCATTGGCTTTGCCATCCGCCGCTTCCTGCCTCGTGCGGCGGACAAGCTTGTCAGCGTGCTGCCGCCGCTGGCGATGCTGTCCATCGCCCTGATCGTCGCGATCACCGTGGCGATGTCGCGCGACGATTTGCTCAAAGTCGGCCTCGTCCTGCTCGCCGCCTCCGCCTGCCACAACGCGACCGGCTATGCGCTCGGCTACAGTGCGGCCAGACTGCTCGGACTCGACGCCCGCGACAGCCGCACGATGGCGCTGGAGGTCGGCCTGCAAAACGGCGGCATGGCCACCGGCCTCGCCTTCAATGTCCTGCACAGCCCCGCTGCCGCACTCGCCTCCGCCACCTTCGGTCCCTGGAGCGCCATCACCAGCTCCGCGCTGGCTTCGTGGTGGAGCCGGAAAACTTTGTCACAACACTCAACCAACACATCCATCCCATGAAACTTCTCCTTTTGGTTCTCAGTCTCACTTCCCCGCTTTGGGCAGCGAGTTGGCCATTGGATCGTGTCGATGATTCACTGATCGTTCGCGGCAAGGCAACGATCTCCACTGGAGCCACCGGCCAAGGCCTTGTGCTCGATGGCGATTCGGTCATCGAACTCAAAGACAGCGCCAAACTCGGCAGCGGCGCGTTCACCGTCTCGCTGTGGTTCAATCCATACGATCTGGCGGGCGGGCAGCAGATGCTTGCGGCGAAGAATCGCTACTCGCGCAACGAGCGCCAATGGAGCCTCATCATCGAGCCGGATGGCACATTGCGGGCTTATCTACAGCAAGGCGGCTGGAGCACGATTTCATGCGCGGAGCCGCTGAAGGCCGGTGAATGGCATTGCGTGACCTTGGTGGTCGATTCAGAGAAGGCGGCCTTGTTTCTCAATGGTAAACCCGTGGGCGAGGTGGCGCTCAAAACGCCGGTCGCGAGCACTGAGGCGCCCATCACACTCGGCGGCGTCTGGGATGCGGACCAGGTGCGCCAGCCCTTCACCGGTGCTCTGGATGAACTCACCCTGGAACCCCGTGCGCTGACGGCGGCGGAGATCGCTGCAGGTTACCGACCGGTAATTGTCACGCACGAGGTGAACAAGGTGGTCGGGCTTCCGCTCTGGGACGAAAGGCAAGCGCTCCCGAAAGCTGCCGAACTGCCGCAGGTGCGGGGCGCGGAGTTTTATGTGATCAAGAATCAGCGACCAGACACGGACCAGTGCAAGTTCACGCTCGGCGTCGGTCTCGCGTGGCACAAAGGGCGGCTCTACGCATCCTATGGCTTCAACCGTGGAGAGGAAAACACACCCACCGAAGAGGCGCATGTGAAGGTGAGCGACGACGGCGGCAAAACGTGGGGACCCGCGCAGGTCATGGACGCGGGCGAGGGCGCCCTAGCGGTGAGCCACGGCGTCTTCCTTTCCCAAGGCGGGCGTTTGTGGGCCTTCATGGGGGCTTATCATGACCACGCGCAAAAATACCACCGGGTCCACACTCGCGCGTATCTGCTGGATGAAGCAACGGGACGCTGGGAACCACGGGGCGTTGTCATCAAGGACGGCTTTTGGCCGATGCAGGAACCGCAAAAAATGGCGGATGGAAACTGGATCATGGCCGGGCTGCATCTCTCGCCTTTCGCCAAAGGCGAGAACCTGCCCACCGTCGCCATCAGCAAAGGCGATGATTTCACGAAATGGGAGCCCGTGGTGATTCCGGCTGCACCCGGAGTCGGGACCAACCTCTGGGGCGAGTCCACCGTCATCGTGGAAGGCAAAAAGATCATCAACCTTTCCCGTTACGGCAAAAAAGCCCGGGCACTGCTATCCACGAGCGAGGACTACGGCCGCACTTGGACACCTACCGCGCCGTCCAACCTCCCCATGGCCACCAGCAAGCCCTATGCGGGCACCTTGAGCACCGGCCAGCGCTACCTCGTCTGCACCACCACCGCCGACACCGGAGGCAAGCGCTCCCCTTTGACCGTCGCGGTCAGCAGGCCGGGCGAGTCGCTCTTCAGCCAAGTCTTTCTCATCCGCCACTCGTTATCCGACAAGACACCCGGCATCTCCGACCCCAAAGCCGACTTCAGCTACCCGTATGCGGTCGAGCACGAGGGCAAGCTCTACATCGGCTACACCCACAAGAGCCATGCGGCGAACGAACTGGCGGTGATTCCAGTTTCCGCTCTCAGCCACTGATTCTCAAGAGAACCGGTCTAGCTTGGGTGTATCATTCTGTTTCTGGCAATGCCATGTGATTCGAACTTCCCGCTTATGAATGCCCAACCCGTCAGCCGCCGCCGTTTCCTCGCCTCCGCCGGAGCCGGCTCCGCTCTCACTTCACTGCCGCTGATCGGCGCTGAAAAGGAACCCTCCACTCGCCTGACAAGCGGCCTCGTGGATTGCCAAAGCCACCTCTTTTTCCCCGAAGTGCTCGACCTCATGCGAAAGCGCCAAGCGGACCCGCTCGTGTATGATCGCGACGGCACCACGTTCCTCAAGATGGGCGACTGGCTGCGCAAAGTGCCTCCGCCGTATCTCAGCGTGGAGGCCAAGCTCGCGTCGATGGATGCAAGCGGCATCGGCCTCACGCTCCTGAGTAACAACGATCCCGGCCCCGAATGGTTCGGCGACGACGGCCCGGCCGTCGCGCAGGTCATTCACGATTCGCTCGCGGGCGTCATCGCGAAACATCCGACGCGCTTTCGCGGCCTGTGCTCGCTGCCGTTGCAGAACGAGGCGGCCGCTGCGGCGGAATTGGATCGTTGCGTGAAGAAGCTCGGGTTCGTCGGCATCCTGCTCTACACGAACCTCGCCGGCGCGTGGTGCGACGAACCGCAGTTCCACTGGCTCTACGCCCGCGCCGAGGAACTGAGCCTGCCCATCCTGCTCCATCCGTCCAAGCCCATGACCACCGAGCAGGTGAAGGGCTACGAACTCACCAGCACGCTCGGGAACATGTTCGAGAACACCATCGCGATGGCCCGCATCATCGCCA
>Ga0169931_10009205_pt1 | contig 14294 bp, 10 predicted proteins | sample Kivu_15m_20L_FD_129675 | JGI IMG/M metagenome (GOLD analysis project Ga0169931, IMG submission 129675) | Freshwater microbial communities from Lake Kivu, Western Province, Rwanda to study Microbial Dark Matter (Phase II) - Kivu_15m_20L... | ecosystem: Environmental > Aquatic > Freshwater > Lake...
AAGCTTCGTGTCACGGTTGGCAAGACGGAGGCCGTCTGGACCGTTGGCAAGAAGTCGACGACCCTGACCTGGGTTCCGGTTCAAGAGAATCTGCAGATGATCTACACGACGCTGGGCGCCTACAAGGATGTCCGCTTCGGTAATCCCTGCGACGATCTCATCTCGGGTGACTAGGCAGTAGCAGACGTGACGAAGACTGGGCTCGCTGCCATACAAGGCGCGGGCCCAGCTCGCACCAGGGTGAGGCGTGAGCTCAGCTGGTGTGACGTGAGCCCAGCTGGTGCGACGCGAGGTGAGCGTCCGGCTTTCATCGGGCGCGGGCGCAGCGGCCGATGCTTGAGACGATCGCTCGGTTCGCCATCGCAGCGTGCACGAGAGAGAAGGGCGCGCAGCGCACGCGTGCTTCGAGGTGGCAATGCAGGCCTTCGGCGTGCGCACCGCTCCAATGAAAAAGGCGGCACATCGCAGGATGGCCGCCTTTGTGATGCCGTCACCGAAAACGGCAATCGAATTCGCGCTGGCTATTCAGAACGTTTTGCCGTTCGTGGCAAGAAGAACTGCGCGTTGACGGTGACGATGAAGTTTTGATCCAGCGTCAGATCAGAATCATTCACGATCCTGTCCGCATTCACGTCTCGTCCCGAGGGATTGTTACGAAGCATGACGTCACGCAACTCAATGTTGACGGCGACAAGCTCGTTGATGAAGGCGTGCATACCGGCGCCGAACTGCACGGCCGGTTTGAAGCCGGTGTAGACACAGGTCGGTCCTGGGGTTGCGCCACACTCCTTGGCATCCGAGTTCTTTTCAAGGCCAACGAAGCCGAAGCCGCCGAGCAGGTAGAAGTCGTAGTTGTAAAACAACTTGCCGAACATCGAGAACTTACCGGTGATCGGTGCGATCTCTGCCTGTACGCCCAGCACGGTCCCGATGTGGTTCATGCCGTCCTTGGCCTGCTGCTTGCTCGGGCTCCGATCAAGGTTAGGGTTGGCCACATCGGGAAGGGACTTCAACAGCTTTTCGGTTGTGCCGGTCTCCAAATCCGGGGTGACGTTCTGCCCAACAAAGGCGGTCAATGCCAGCCAGTCGGTGAAGTGGTAACCCAGCTTCAAGTTCAACAGCGTGGCGTGGTAGTAGTCCTGACCAATCGTCGCACCAAGGCCAGCGCCGATCTCAAATCGTTTCTGGCGCAGCTCAAGTCGGTTGCGAATCGCAGGTGCATCCACCAGCGGTCCCTTCCGGGTCTCTTCTTGAGCCTGTGCGCTCGTCGCAGCGGACAGCAAGGTTACCGACGCAGCAACCGCCAGCGTGAGTTTCTTCGTCATCGAAAAATTCTTCATGGTGACTTACCTCAGCGCGGAGAACGGTAGGAGAATGAGGGTGGCAGGTAGAATCCGACCCCTGCGTAAACCATGATGTTGTGAACGATCTGCGGATCGGCGTTTTCCTGAACCACGTCGATCGGCTGATTCTCAGTCCGATTCGTGGGCTCAAACTTGTCGTTGAAAACGTAGTCACGGATGGCGACGTTCGCGGTCAACCAGTTGGTCAGGTAGAGGCGAATACCCATACCCGCGTTCGGCGTGATGGCATTCGTCGTGAAGGTCTTCTGCGCGCGGCGACGCGGAATGATCTCGGTCTGGATCATGCCGACGCCTGCAGATGCGTAGGTCTCCCAGTGAACGATGTGTCGATTGAAGAGCGCGAACTTGCCGTAGATCGGCACGTAGGTGAAGTTCAACGAAGCCTGCCAGTGGTAGCGATTGATCGAGGCGGTTCGGTTGTACTGAAGGCCATTCAGACCTTCACGATCGGTCTGCTCTTTCAGCATGTACATGCCCTGCAGGCCGACGCCGAAAACATCCGTGAGGAAGTAGGTCAAATCGCCGCCGAATGCGTAGTGGCGAATCAACGGATCGTTAACCGTGATTCCTGAAAACGGTGCGAGCTCAAGTCGGCCGGTCTTGAGGAAGTCCTTTCGCGGCACAACGACGATGTCTCGATAGCGTGCAGCTGTTGCGGCCGCGGCGACATCCTCGGCAGACTCGCCCGGCTTGTCAGCCGGCGGAACCGCCTTCGAGGGATCAGCCAGCGGATTTTCGCCAGCGGTCTTTGCATCAGCCTCGAGCAGGGGATCATCCAGATTGATATCCGCGGTGATATCGGCCTTTACGGAGGTCTCTTCTTCGGCCTCCGCAGGCTCGGCCGCAGGCTTCGCACCCTGTGCCATTGCCGGTGCGACGTTCAGTATCAAACCAAGGAGTGAAAAAACTCCGAACGCAGTTCGCGTCATGTTGTCCCTACTGGTGATGAGAAAAACCGGGAAATACCAAAATACGTATTAAATTCAGGGTCTTATGCCGCGTAATGGCAAAGGACTATATCACGTTCGTAAAAATTCAAACAAAGAAATTCAGGGAATTGAGAAACGCCCCGGGACGATTTGCCCCGATTAAGCCGCAGCGCCCGTGTCGCGCCGAGCAGCATCGCCGAACAACGCATCGACGAACGCCTCCGCATCAAACTCGCGCAGGTCTTCAACGCCTTCTCCGACGCCGATGAACCGTACCGGGATCTTCAGTTGATCCGCGATGCCAAGGACGACGCCGCCGCGGGCCGTACCGTCGAGCTTGGTCAGGACGATACCCGTCACCTGCATCGCCTTGGTGAAGATCTCGGCCTGGGCGATCGCGTTTTGTCCGCTCGTCGAATCGAGCACCAACCAGGTCTCGTGTGGGGCACCTTCCATCGCCTTGCCCGTGACTCGACGAACCTTCTGCAGTTCGTCCATCAGGTCCGTCTTGGTGTGCAAGCGACCGGCCGTGTCGGCGATGACGATGTCCGTGTTCTCGGTGCCCGCCTTCTTGATCGCCTCGAAGATGATCGACGAGGGATCGGTTCCTTCCTTGCCCTTGACGATGAGCGCTTCAGCCTTGCTGGCCCAAACCTCCAGCTGCTCGACGGCGGCGGCTCGGAAGGTATCGGCAGCGGCGACGATTACCTTCTTTCCCTTCGCGTGCATGCGTGAAGCGAGCTTGCCGATTGTCGTCGTCTTGCCCGCGCCATTGACGCCGATGATCAGCAAAACAAAGGGTTTTGCGCCAGTCCAGGTCAATGGCGGTGCCTCCACCTCCAGCATCCGGCGGGTTCGCGCGCGGATGAAATCCCAGACCGCCTCGGTGTCGGCGAGCTCCTTGCGCGACAGCGACTCGCGAACCTCGTCGAGCAGGCGGGTGGCCGTCTTCACGCCGATGTCGGCCGAAAACAACACGCGCTCGAGATTCTCAAGTACGTTTGGATCCAGCGATTTTTTGCCGGCGAAAAGTTGTCCGAGCTTTGAGATCCAACCCGAACGGGTCTTCTCAAGACCCTTCTCGTAGGCTGCCTTTCGGGTCGCGGTTTCCTTGTCTTCCGCGGGCGCCGCACTCTCGGATGCGGTTGGCATGCTCGAACGTGTAACGGGTCGTTCAACCGGTATGGCGGACTTCGACGGTCGCGGCGCGAGTTGGTGCGCTTCTTCCGTGACGGTGGCGATCGGCGCGGGTGCAGTGGGGGCCGCGGCAGGTGCGACGGGTTCTGGCGCTGCAACAGGCGCAGCCGCAACGGGCTCTGGCGCAGTGACAGGGGCGGGGGCAGCCGTGGTCGGCGCGGGTACAGGGGCGACGGTCTCTGGCTTTGCGGCCGGCGCAGGCTCTGGCTTCGCTGCCAGCGCTGGCTCCGGTGCCCGTGGTACGGATTCCGGCTTCGAAGGCTCGTCGGAGTCTGCCTCGAGTTCTTGCCTGAGGCGGGCGGTCCGATCGATGGCCGGCTTTGCGTCGGGCATCTCCTCGAGCTGCCGTCGCCGGGTGGCCCGGGCGCGCCGCGCGAGCGTCACGACGGTGAACGCCGACAGGGCGACGCCTGCCAAAATAATAAGAAGGGTTACGAGGTCACTCGATCCGTCGGTCATGGGCGCGGCGGACCTTACCAAACGGAATCGCAGGTCCAAACGTTATTGGACAGAAGAAACGCACGGACGCGTAACGCGGCGGGACGAAAACCCACGGTCGCGCAGATTTTTTTCCGCGAAAGTCGATTAATTGAGGTCTCGCAAACAAACCGATAAACTAAACATGGCCGGGTCTTTACAGCGGGAATGGGGTGATGGTACGTAAGGTCAGCGCGTGACCAGTATGGTCACGTATGGTCACTGTCTGACAGGTTGGGGTTTGCGTGGAGATCGCCCAGGGTTTGGGCGAAGCTACACGCGCGCCTCCGGGGAAGAGAACACGGCGATGAAAATCAAGAAGCTGGAAATCTGCGGGTTCAAGTCCTTCGTTGATAAGACGACGGTTAATTTTCCCGACCCGATCACTGCCATCGTTGGCCCTAACGGCTGCGGCAAGTCGAATATCGTCGATGCGATCCGCTGGTGCATGGGCGAGCAGTCCGCAAAGCACCTGCGCGGCAAGGCGATGGATGACGTCATCTTCGCAGGCTCTGAGTCGCGCGGTCCGGCCGGTATGGCCGAGGTTTCGCTGACCTTCGACACGACCCAGATCCCGGTCGGAACAGCGCCGGGCGGCGTACCCTGGGGTGATGTTCAGCCCGAGGAGGTGATGATCACCCGTCGACTCTATCGCGACGGCACGAGCGAATACCTGCTGGGTGGCGTTCCCTGTCGTTTGCGCGACATCGTGGACTTCTTCCTCGGCACCGGTGTTGGTACCAAGGCCTACTCGATCATCGAGCAGGGCCGCGTCGGATTCATCGTTTCCTCCAAGCCTGAGGATCGTCGAACGCTCATCGACGAGGCCGCCGGTATCACGAAGTACAAGGCCAAGAAGCGCCAGGCAGAGCGTCGCATGGAGTCGACGCGTCAGCACCTGCTGCGCGTCTCGGACGTCATCGGTGAAATCGACACCCGCCTGCGATCGCTGCGTCTCGCGGCCCAGAAGGCAGAGCGCTACAAGAAGTACAAGAGCGAGCTCAAGGAGCTTGAGCTGTGGGACGCATCCCATCGTTACCTCGGTCACCTGGCCGACGAGAAGTCGAGCAAGTACGCGCACGGAAACGTGCAGGTCGATCACGAAGAGAAGGTCCGCTTGCTTGCGATCGAGGAGACCGAGATCGAGGCCGGTCGACTGACGCTGGCCGATGACATGGCCGAGCTCTCGGCGCTGCGCGAGATGATCCTCGAGCTTTCCAATCAGGCACAGCTTGAAAATCAGCGTGCGCATCACTACGAGGACGAGTCTCAGCGTTTGAATCGACAGTCCGCCGAGGCACAACAGGAGAGCGCCGAGCTGGAACAGCGTCTCAATGCCAACCGTGCGGCGATTGATGAACTTGAGCAGCAGCTCGCAGACTTCATGGGTGAGTCCGAAGTGGCGGACGCCCGGTTTCAAGAAGAAGAGTCGCTGTACAACCAGATTCGCGATCAGCTGAGCGTGGTCCGTCGGGAGTCCGACGAGGCCGCTGCGCACGCCAACGAGGCGCGTACGAAGATCGCACGTGAAGAGTCTGAGCTCGCGGGCATCGAAGCCTCGCGCGCAGATCTGGCCGTGCGTCTCGGATCGCTTGCCGAGGAGACCGCCCGGGTTGAGCAGATCCTTTTCCGCGTTCGCGAGGAGATGGACGCGAGTGAAATCGCCTTGCAGACGGCCGTCGCCGAGGTCGAGGCCGCCAGCGCCGCTGGTGCAGAGGCTCGTCGTCAGGTCGACACCTACAAGCAGGAGATTGGCCGGGCGAGCATCGAGGTCGAAACCTTGCGCGAAGAGGCGCATCGTCGACGTTCACGTCTGGAATCGCTGCGTGAAATCGAAACGCGTTACGAGAGCTTCGAGCGTGGCGTTGGCGCCATCATGAAGCAGTGCCGTCGCGAGGGTGACGAGATCGAGGCTGGAACGGACAGCGTTCCAGGCGGCGGCGCAACCTGGACACGGCCTGGATCGATTCGTGGTCCCGTGGCGGACATCGTCTCGTCTCCGGCGGAGTTTGAGACCGCCGTCGAGGCTGTGCTCGGACGACGTCTCGGCAGCATCGTGGTCGAGTCACACGAGGTCGGCGTCGAGGCCGTTTCGTACCTGAAGCAGCAGAGCGAGGGCCGTTCAAGCTTTATTCCGCTCGAGCTGCGTTCATCGTTCGGTGGCGCACCGATCCCGACACCCGGTGGCGAAGTTCTTTACGACTCGGGCGAGGGCGGCCTGGCCGCCGCGTCTGCATCGGCGACGCACACGATGGTATGGCCAGGACTGCAGGCGCCTGGCGTGCGCGGCAACTTGCTCGAGCTCGTCGGATACGATCGTCAGTACGACAAGGTCGCTGCTTATCTGCTCGGCGATGTCGTGGTGGTCGATACGATCGAGAACGCCCTTGCGCTCTGGAAGCAGGAGCGTCCCCAGGTCACGCTCGTCACCCTTGATGGTGAGACGATTGACCCGCAGGGTGTGATCACCGGCGGCTCGCCAAGCGAGGCACGTGCAGGCATCCTGAGCCAGAAGCGCGAGATTCGCGAACTTGAGTCTCTCGTGGCGAACGTCGAATCCGAGCTCGAGAAGGCCTCGAGTCGCCATGTCGATCTGAAGCAGAAGCTCGTCGATGCAGAGAACTGGCGTTCGGAGAGCGAGGAAGCGCGACGACAGGCCGACATGAAGCGCCTGGGTCTGCAAAAGGATCTGGACGGTTCTCGTCGTCAGGTTGGTGAATCCGAGGCGCGACTCGCGAACCTTCGCAAGAGCGCGGTCGACTTGCAGAACAACGACGACCAGCGGGTCGCGCGCGCATCCGTGATCGAGGAGAACCTCTCGGTCGCCCGCGTTCGCGTGGAGGACTTGCAGGAGACGTCGATGACCAAGCGAGAGGAGTCGCTGACGCTCGCAAACTCGCTGGACTCGATGGTGACTCGGTTGACCGAGCTGAAGGTGGCTGCCGCACAGGCGGGCGAGCGCCGCGCCAACGCCGAGTTGTCGCTCGAGCGAACTCGACGCGAAATCAACGAACAGCAAGATCGCATCTCACGACTCGTTCAGGGTGGACGAGAGCAGAGCGAACGGGCTACGCAGCTCACCTCGGAAGCGGTTGTGCTCCGACAGACTGCCAGCGAGAAGCTTGCGCAGGCTGAGGCCCAGAGCAGGGAACACGCTGAGCGTCAGGACTCTGTCGAGCGGCGCAGTGGTTTGCAGGCGGAACGCGAGGAAGCGCTGCGCACCCTTCGTTCGGAAGTCACGTCGCTGTCCGATACGGTCAGCAAGTTGCAGATGCGTCTGCGAGAGGCGGAGTTCCGCAGGATCTCGCTCGAGGAGAGCGTGGCCGAACGTTACCGCGATACCTCACTCGCGCACGTCGTCTTCGATTACCACCTGCGCGCACCGGTCACGCAAACCGAGACCGATCGCATGGAACAATTGCGCGGGCTCATCGAGCGAATGGGCGAGATCAACCTGACCGCAATCGAAGAGTCCGAAGAACTGCAGAAACGCTTCGACTTCCTCACGGCTCAAAAGACCGATCTCGAGTCGGCGATGGAGCAGCTTGAGACCGCGATCACCAAGATCAATCGGGCCTCTCGTCGTCGCTTCCAGGAAGTCTTCGACGCCGTCAACGCCAAGTTCCAGGAAGTGTTCCCACGCCTCTTCCGTGGTGGTAACGCGCGCCTTGTCCTCACGAATCCCGAGGACTTGCTGGAAACCGGTGTCGACATCGTCGCGAACCCACCTGGCAAGAAGATGCAGCAGAATCTCGAGTTGCTGAGCGGTGGTGAGAAGGCGCTGACCGCCGTGTCGTTGCTGTTCGCCATCTTCCTCGTCAAGCCATCGCCGTTCTGTATTCTGGACGAGGTGGACGCGCCGCTCGATGACGTGAACGTGACACGATACGCTCAGGGTATTCGTGAGATGACCGAGCGTTCACAGTTCATCGTTATCACGCACAACAAGCAGAGCATGGAGATCGCGGACCGACTCTGCGGTGTCACGATGGAAGAGCCGGGCGTTTCCAAGCTGGTCGCCGTGCAGATGCGTGGCGAGGCACGCGGAGCGGCCTCCATCGAGACGCGCGAGACACCGCAATCGCCGCCCGCAGCGCAGGCCTGATCGCTACTTTTCGTCGAGCACCGACAACGCCTGATCGTTGACGGTGACGCCGAACTTTTGCGCCAGCTTGTCTGCGTGGGCGAGGAACCGTTCCTTTTTCCAGCGCGGGAAATAGGTGCTACGGATCTCGTCGCGCATTAGCTCGAACGAGATGTTCTTCGCCTCGAATATCTCCATGCACATGGCGATGTGCAGGCCACCCTCGTTTTCGAATACTGGGCTGAACTCGCCCACCTTCGTCAAAGCCATCAGAATCTCGGATGGCTTGCCATAAAACGGGCTGCCGGGGCTCTGGACAAGGCCCTTCGACACCTTGATCTTCTTTTCCACCCAGCGACTCGATGCTGTCAGCTCATCGAGTTCCTCCACAGTCCAGGCTTTCTTGGCCTTCAGCGCTGCGTGGAAATCGCGCATCAATGAGCGCGATTCCTCAAAGGTGCGGCCAAACGTTGGTCCGGCGGTGAAGGTCATGACGTAGAGCCGGAGTCCTCGGGGTCGAACGAAAAACGACCGCGCCCGCTCGTAGATGGGTCGCAGCTCATCATCCTTGATGTTTTCAATGCCAAGGGTCGGCTCAAACTCGCGCTTCATGTAGACATCAACCATCGCCTTCTTCTGCGCGCGCAGGGTATCGGCGTTGGGGGCGAAGTTGAGCGTGCGTGCCCGATCCGCCAGGACCTCCAGATCAATCAGTGCATCCAGCGCGACCCTGGCGTTGGTACCGGTTTGTTCGGCCTGTCGCTTCACATCGGAGGCGTGGATGGAGGCGGTTCCCACCTTCGCCACGATCGGGTCGGATTCGGGGGCGCGTGGCTTTGCGGTCCAGGGATCCTCGGTCGTGATGTTCGTCTTCTGCCTCTCGCAGGAGGCGGAGAGCAAGAGCCAGATGCCCACCAGGATCCGGGTGGCGAGCATGGGTTTTTCGAGGGGGAGGCCCATGAAAAAATATTAACTCCACTGAAGGCATTGAGCCAAATCGGCACCCAAGGCGGATTCGGTCTGTTATCGTTCGCTCGAAAATGACTTCGTCGGAAAACCTCAGCTCGTTTGTCGTGGCGATCGATGGCCCAGCGGGCGCCGGAAAATCGACAGTCTCGCGAATGCTCGCAGAGGCGCTCGGCTACACCTTGCTGGATACCGGAGCGATTTACCGTGCGGTCGCCTTCAAGGCGCGCGAGCGGGGCGTGGACTGGCAAGATGGCGAGGCCGTGGCGTCCGTGGCCGCCACGCTGGAAATCGGGTTTCGGCTCGATTCAGAGGGGGGCAACCGGCTCCTCTGCGACGGACAGGATCTTTCGGCAGCGATACGCACCCCCGAGGTTTCGCAAGGGGCGTCGATTGTGTCGGCGCATCCACCGGTGCGGGCGGCCTTGCTTGAGCTGCAGAGGTCCATGGGTCGACGGGGCAGGGTCGTGGCCGAAGGCCGAGATGTGGGGACGGTGGTGTTTCCAGATGCGGGCGCCAAGTTCTTTTTGACCGCAAGCGTCAGCGAACGTTCCCTCCGCCGCTCGCTTGAGCTCAAGTCCCGTGGAATCATTGAGGACCTTGCGGTCACCCAGGCCGACATCGAATCCCGTGACGCCCGGGATTCTTCCCGGGCAGTGGCACCCTTGCGCCAGGCCGACGACGCCGTTGCGGTCGACTCGGACGGCATGACGCCTCAGGCCGTGGTTGCCCTGATGGCGGCGACCGTTCGACAGCGCGGCGGCTGAGGCCCCGCTCCGTTGCATTGTGCCCCGTGGGCGGGCCGCGCCTTGCGTTGACAATCCCCTGTCCTGACGCTAGTTTGCGCGACCTTCACCCCTATCGGTTAACCCCGGACACAACCTCGAACGGAGAACAATGGTTACTACAACAACAAACGGTGCGGATACATTCGCTGGCGAAGAGGACTTCGCAGCGCTTTTTGAAGCTTCATTTAAACGAGAGAATCTTAAAGAGGGCGACATCATCAAGGGCCGAGTCATCTCGGTGTCCAAGGATCATGTTGTCGTCGACATCGGATACAAGTCCGAAGGCACGATTCCAATTCACGAGTTTACCGATGCCGAAGGAAAGGCAGAGGTCAAAGCAGGCGATGACGTGGACGTTTTCCTCGAGACCCGCGAAGACGACAATGGTCTTTGTGTGTTGTCCAAGGAGAAGGCCGACCGCCTCAAGGTTTGGGACGAGATCTCCGCTGCTTGCGAGCGCGACGAGCTCATCGAAGGAACCATCGGTGCACGCGTCAAGGGTGGCCTCTCGGTCACGATCCGTGGCGGCGTCAAGGCATTCTTGCCGGGTTCACAGGTTGATCTGCGCCCCGTGCGCAACCTCGACCAGTACCTCGGAACGCAGCACCGCTTCAAGCTGATCCAGTTCAACAAGAAGCGCGGCAACATCGTGTTGTCTCGCCGCGTGCTGCTCGAAAAAGAGCGCGCCGAGATGAAAGAGAAGACGCTCGATCGGCTCAAGGAAGGCCAGATCGTGGACGGCGTCGTCAAGAACCTCACCGAGTACGGTGCATTCATCGACCTCGGTGGTATCGACGGTCTGTTGCACATCACCGACATGTCGTGGGGCCGTGTTACGCATCCCTCCGAGCTCTTCCAGGTTGGCGACCAGGTTCGCGTCAAGGTGTTGAAGTTCAACTCCGAGACCGAGCGCGTTTCGCTGGGCCTCAAGCAGATGTCGGAAGATCCCTGGATGCACGCACAGGAGAAGTACCCACCCGGTACGGTTGTGCGCGGCAAGGTGGTCTCGCTCAAGGACTACGGTGCCTTCATCGAGCTCGAGCAGGGCATCGAAGGTCTCGTTCACGTCTCCGAGATGTCGTGGACCCGTCGGGTCAAGCACCCGTCGAAGGTGTTCGAGGTTGGTGTTGAGGTCGAGGCCGTTGTGCTCGACATCGATCCCCGCCAGAACCGCATCAGCCTCGGCGTGAAGCAGCTCGAGCCGAATCCGTTCGAGTCGCTCAAGGACAAGTACCCTCCCGGTACGGTCGTCAAGGGCACGGTTCGCAACATTGCGGACTTCGGTATCTTCATCGAGATCGAAGAGGGCATCGATGGTCTCGTACACATCAGCGACCTCTCGTGGACCCAGCGGGTCAAGCACCCGTCGGACCTCTACCAGAAGGGCGACGAGGCCGAGGCAGTGGTTCTCAACATCGAGTTCGATGGCGAGAAGCCCAAAGTTTCGCTGGGTATCAAGCAGCTGGTTCCCGATCCATGGGATCGCATCCAGTACGACTACCCACAGGGCAAGATCGTCGAGGCCAAGGTCATCAAGGTCATGGACTTCGGTGCCTTCGTCGAGATCGAGAAGGGCATCGAGGGTCTCATTCACGTGTCGGAGTTCTCCGAGGACCGCGTGGAAGACGCCAAGACCTTCGTCAACCCGGGCGACATCCTGAAGGCCGAGATCATCTCGGTCGACACGGCTGAGCGCAAGATCGGTCTGTCTTTCCGCGGTGCTGCACGCGCCGAGGAGCTGGCAGAGGCTCAGGGCTTCACGCAGGGCGCCCCCACGGCGACCCTGGGCGATGTCATGCGCAAGAAGCTCGCACACCTGACCCCCGGCAAGTCCGAAGAATAAGCCCCGCGCAGGCTGGGGTGTACTAATCTGTCGACCCATGTCCGACGGTACACCCCAAGACCCTTCGCCACCCGTTGCCGCCCCGTTGTCGAAAGATAGCGCGGCGGCATCGTGGCGAGAATCGGCACGCTCGCTGCGAGCGTTCGCATGGTTCAAACGGTTCGCAAAGCTCTGGGGCTTTGCGCTTTTCTGCATCTTCGTTATCTACGTCTTTCGGGACATCGTCCTTCCGTTCGTGTTCGCGGTGCTGGTGGCCTACATCCTTGCCCCCGCCGTTGATCGCCTGGTTCGTGTTCGCGTGTTTGGCAAGCGCATGTCGCGCGGCCTGGCGGTCATGAGCCTCTACGCCGTGATGTTGTCGGTGCTGGGCGGTGGTTTGGCCTACGTGATTCCGCGTCTGTCTGGTGATTTCTCGCGGTTGTTCCGCGAGGCGCCCGAGATGATGGCCAAGGTCAATCGTGAGTATTTGCCGCGTGTCGGCGGATGGATTGATCGCCACCTTGGTGCGGGTGATGCCGACGAGGAGTCGCCCATGGCGAATCTGCCGCCTCCCATCAGCGACGACACCATCGTCGAGCCACTGCCTGATGGCCGGTATCGCGTGAACTTGAACAGCATCGCGTTCGAGTTGAAGCCCGGATTGGAGCCCGGCGAATACCTGATCGCGCCTTATACGAAGCGCAAGACGGTTGAACCTGCGACCGGTGGCAAGTGGGAGAAGTCCATCAAGCACTGGGTCGAGGACATGGTGCAGGGGACCGAGAATGAAACCCAGCGTGCCTTCGAGTACGGCAAGAAGTTCGTGACGGCGGTACTCGGCGGCCTGTGGAAGCTGATCTTGGTCCTGATGCTGACCGCCTTCATCCTGATTGACCTCGAGCGAGTGCGTGCGTTCATTCGCTCGCTGGTGCCTGAGAACTACCAGACTGATTACGACCGCATCGCGACCGGCATCGACGTGGGACTCTCCGGCGTCATCCGCGGTCAGTTCATCATCATGCTCATCAACGGCGTGCTGACGTACATCGGCCTTGTGATCTTCCAGGTGAAGTATCCGCTCATCCTTGCGGGTATCGCGACGGTCATGAGCCTCGTGCCGATCTTTGGTTCGTTTCTGTCGACCGTGCCCATTGTCGCCGTGGCGTTGGTGTCACGCGGTGGTTTTGATCTGATGCTCGGCGTCTACGTTGCTGGATGGATCGCGCTGATTCACCTCGTCGAGTCGAACTTCCTCAATCCGAAGATCATGGGCGGCGCCGCGCGCACGCATCCGGTGCTGGTTATCTTCGCTTTGATCGCCGGTGAGCAAACCTGGGGCGTCGTGGGCGCGTTGTTTGCCGTGCCGGTCCTGTCGATTGTGCAGACGCTGTTTCAGTATTTCCGACGCAAGGATGAATCGGCGGAAATCGAGGCGGCGTCGGGGTAGGGGAGCGGCGATGGCCGAGCACTTCTGAGATCAATGACAGTGATCGAAATTGTGGCAGAAGTCGCAGCACTCTTCGTTTGAGGTGCAAGGCCCTGACGTGCGACACATCGGCCCGGCGTCTTGTGGTTGCGAGACGCCGGCGTCGCCGGGTTCCGGTGGGAGCGTATCTTGCTCCGTAACGTCAAACTTTCGTGTCTCGAAAACGAAGTTCAACGATGGCAACGGCGTTGGTCCGATCGTGACGAGCACCTCGGCACGCGAGCGCGCCTCGACCAGGACGCCGTCAAGAATCCCCTGGCATCCGGAAAGGGGCTCCGAGATGACCGGTAGTGGCAAGCCAGATGCTGTGGCCTTTACAGGAACGTTGGCGCCGGAGAAAAAGAAATAGAGCCACGTCGGTCCTGTTGTCCTGTATTTGAAGGTTGCGGAATGACCGTTTTCCCCCGCGCGGAGACCGAGTGTGTACTGAGTATGCGTGTTGCGTATCTCCGGGACGAAATCTGCGGGAGTTCCTGCCACGCTGACCTGGGCGAATGGGCCCTCCTGCACATGGAGACACGCATGGTCGATATCGCCACGCGTGAATACGCCGCCAGATGCGTCGCGAGTATCGTCAGGTGGGCTGGTGGTCGTGTCGGGTTGAGCATCGGAGAAACCGGCGTCAAAAACGGTGGCATCGACGACCACGGTCGCGTCATCGAGGCGATCGTTGCGTTCAGTTTCGCTTTGGCATGCGGTCAGTGCCACGGCAAGGGCGAGCAGGATGCGCGTTTTCATTGAGGGACGCTCGCGGTTGGCGCGGGTTGTTCACAGGAGGTCTTCCACGCCTTTGCACCGAAAGCCGGCAGGTACTCAACATAGAGTTTGAGCGACGAATTGGCGATCGCATTGAGCTTCAGTAAATAGCTTTTCCCGTCAACCATGTCGGTGCGTCGGGCGAACTCGATCGTACGACAGCCGCTCACCTCGAACGCGTTCCCGGAGATCGTCTGCATCGTGGTCATGTCGATGACATCAATCGGGATCTCTCGATCCGTCAGAATCACGTGCGTTCCGTTTCTTCGGGCACGATACAAAACCGAGGCGCCCTGGTCCTTTACGAGGATGTTGAAAGTCTTGTGAACAGGCGTGACGTCCGGCGTGTCGGTCGAGTGTGCCACCACCGAGACGTAAGGGCCGTTGTTCGTGTGTGAGCAAGCGTGCGCGACGGCATCGGGCCC
>Ga0169931_10009206_pt1 | contig 14294 bp, 10 predicted proteins | sample Kivu_15m_20L_FD_129675 | JGI IMG/M metagenome (GOLD analysis project Ga0169931, IMG submission 129675) | Freshwater microbial communities from Lake Kivu, Western Province, Rwanda to study Microbial Dark Matter (Phase II) - Kivu_15m_20L... | ecosystem: Environmental > Aquatic > Freshwater > Lake...
CTTAAAATTATTAAATGAACAAGAAATACGAATAAAATAAACGCAAGCTTCTAAAATTATTTTAAGAGTATACTTTTGGTTTTTAGTTTTAAATTGATATGAAACATATAAACTTTTATGTTCATTTTTAATATTTTCATATATAGAATTAACAACAAGTTTATTTTTAGCTTTTAATTTTTGATTTTTATTTTTTTTATTTTTTTTATGTTTTTTTTTTCATTTATAATATATATATTATATTATAAACATTTAAAAAAGTAAATCAGACAAAGGTAAATATTATATTCATTTATAATATATATATTATATTATAAACATTTAAAAAAAAGTAAATCAGACAAAGGTAAATATTATAATAATAAGTATAATTATATTTGTTATTTAAAATAAATTTATTTTTTACAATAAAGGCATTAGTTTTTTTTAATTTTTATTTTTTTCTATTTATAAGGTTAAAAATTATTATTTATAATATTTTTTATAATTATTTATCTTCGTATACTTAATTAATAATAAGTCTTCTTATATATTTAATATATAAAATTGTTTTTAAATGCACTTATTATTTTTAAATTATATATCTTACCTTATATACTTTTCTTAATGCAAATATATTATAAAAAAAATTGAATAATATAACATTTACTATATATGAACTTGATCAGGACTTTTTCTTTAAAGTTCCAGAAATTAAACAAGAAACAATTACACAAACAAATATTCATAATATTTTACTATATGATTCATCAGGCTCAATGATTTCATATTGGACAAAAATTGCAAAAAGTTGGAATAAATTTGTTGAAAAATTAAATGGTAGCACAAGTATTATTTTATTTTCAAATAATGCATTTAGACATACAGGTAAAACATTACCTTTATATATGCTTCAATCTGGAGGAACAAATATAATTGCAGGATTAAATGAATTAGAAAAAGAAATTTTTAAATATAAAGATTATGATTTAATAAGAATTTATTTTATTACTGATGGTAAAGATTCAAATCATTCAACTTTTGAATCAAGATTTAATAATAAAATGAACATTTTTCATAAACCAATAACAAATGTTGAATTTTATGTATTTGGTTTAACAGAAAATTTTCCAGTATTTATTTCTCAATCAATAAAGGCAAATTTACATACAGGTAGTGTAACAATTCCAAATTTATTTTGGTCTCAAAATTGTACAGATGAAGAAATTACAAATGAATTTGCTAATATTGAAAAATTTAATAAAATTATTTCCAAAATACATTTACCATGTGAAGGGAATATTACACCATTTTCCAATTCCACTAATGAATTTAATACTGGAGATTGGGTAATAATTTCAAAACAAAATGAAATTCCAAATTGGTTTGAATCAAATGGTGATATTTATCAACTTGAAATAAATAAAAAACCATCATTTAGTAACTTGCTTGAAATGTTTTCTCAATGGGTGGGTCAATTACAAATTATTTCAATTAAATTATCTAATAATACAAATTTAATTAAAAAATATTCATTAGAAACTAAAGAAAAAATGGAGTTAATGTATACATATTATGTAAATCAATTACCTATTGTAAATATTATGAAAACTTTTACAGAAAGAATTCAAAATAAACAAATAAAAACTTTAACATATCAATATAAAACCTATTTAAAAATTGTTACTGATTTGGGTTCTGGTATAAAATTACAATTTATGGATAATATTGAACTAGCAAAACAACTTAAAGGTGTTTATGTTGGAAAATATTCACAAAAAGCATATGAATTAAGTTCTTATACAGATGAAGATTTTAATAGAGATAAAGAAGAATTTATTAAAATATTAGATTCAACATTACCTTTATTAAAAAATATTGAATCTAATGAACGTTGTGTTATAACATTAGATAATACTTTAGATATTCTTCGTTCAGAAGAATTTATTCAAACATTAAGAAATACAACTTCAAAAATTGAATTTCTTCAAAATATTGGAATTACAGGTAATGGTGTAATGTTAAATATTACAGATGCTTCCACTATTAATCCATGGGTTACACAAATTAAAAATGTTGCAAAACATTGCTCTATAATATCTACTACTACAATTGAAGAATTAATTGATAATTCATCAAATACAGATTTAACAGAATATGAAAAAAATAATTGCATTGTTACAATTAAAACAGGTAATGGATTATCAGAAAAAATTAATTGTGTAATACCTTTATTTGAAAAAGAAATTGCAACAATTATGAAACCAATAATTTGTTCAAATTTATTTCAACTTATTTGTACTTATTCTATTCAAAAAACTCCTTTTACATTAAATCATAATGCACATTTAGGAGCATTATCTGGATTATTAGGTCATTTATTATCTGAACCTAATTCTGAATGGAGAAAAATAACTATACAAAAAATATGTAATACAACATCAGTATATTTGGGTAGAAAAAAATTAGAAGATTTTATTGAAAAATTATGGAAAGATCCAAATAGGGCTGTTGTTACAGAAATTCCAGATGAAAATATTAAATGTGAATCTATTACTAAATTACTACTAATGATTTTAGTATCTGCAAAGAATAAAACATCAGAAGAAATTGCTTTAGTTATGACTCATGTATGGAAAGAATATATTGGACGAATTATTGGAAATAAAAATGATATTAATGAATGCTTTGAATTATCAGATATAAATGAATTATCAGATCAAATTATATTTCCTGATTTTAATTCTATTTATAAACATGGATTTACAATTTCAGAAACAAAAAAATATATTGAAAAAGAAATTCGTTTAACAAAATTTAATTATCCAAATTCTTTAAATATTAAATTAAATATTGATAAATTAAAAAATGAGTGGAATGGAGGTTCAGTTGGAAATATTACTTGGAAAGGTTTAACAGTATTTACTAATACAATTGGTTATGATATTTCTGATAAAAATATATTTCAATTTGTTACTCATTGTCTTAAACATACGGGTTCTGCAGATAGAATGTCATCAATTGAATCATATAATGATTCAAAAGAATGGGTGATTAATGAATTAATTGGCATCAAATTTTCTAAATTAAGAGAAGAAATTATTACCAATTATAAATTACAAGCATCTGAGAGATATTTTAATTCTTTTAAAGAAGAACATCAAACTATTTTACCAATGGATATTGAATCTATAATTAATGATGCAAATAAAATAGGTATTAATGTTAATCAAGATACATTTGATTCAATTTATAAAATAAATCCAAATAATAAATTGTTAAATAATGCATGTATGTCAAAAGAATGTCCTTATTATCTTCATCCAAGATTAGATTTTTCTTCTCATATTGAAAGAATAAAATCTAATCCTGATTTTATTCATTCTTTTCATAGAACAATTTATTCATCAAGAAATAATTCTTTAAATGAAATTATTAATGATATTTCAAAAGGTAATCATAGACCTATAAAATATAATAAAATACCAATACTTAATAAAAGTATTATTGAAAAATATTCAGAAGATATTAAAATTAATAAAGATATTTATATGGCAATTTATAATTAATTTGACATAATATATATTATTAAAAATATAATTATTAATTTATTCTATCAATAGGTTTTATTTATTTAAAAAATATAATTTTTTATAATATAAATGACTAATAAAAATAATATATTTTTTAATAATTTTGTATTTGAAACAGAAACAAATAAAAATAATACAATTTATACAACTATTGAATCAAATAATATAAATTTACTTTCTAATAATTCAAATTCAAATTCAAATTCAAATTCAAATTCAAATAATGACTCTGAATTAAAAAGTACTGATGAAATATCAAATATATCAAATATATCAAATATAGATAATATAAAAAATAGTGATTATGATACAGAATATCAAGATAAAATATATGAAAAATATATGGGAACAAAAAATATAATAAAAACTTTTAAATTTAAAGATGAAATTAATGAACAATTAAAAAAAAATAATAATAAAAATGACACAAAAATAAATATGGGAATTATTAAAAATAATTTAGAGGAAGTTAAAAAAAGTATAAATAATTCAAATACTATTTTTAAATATTCGGATGATCACATTATTAAATTATGTTCTTTAAATAATTGTGAGAAAATAAAATGCAATAAAAATTGTTATAAAAACAGTGTTTATAAATCTTTTATAAATTTTAATAGAGGAATAAAAACAATTTATAATATTTTATTTAAATTAATATTACTTAATCCTTTTTTTAGATCACAATGTAAATGTTGTGAAAATAAGGAATATCAAAATTATTTTCAAGAACTGGATAAAAATAATTTTGATATTAAAAATAATTTTGAATTTGACTATGATACAATTATAAAATTACAAATTAATTTTTTAATTAATAAATTTATGAGTATTATTGGAATATTAGATTGTGAGTGTAAATTTAAAGATAAATATTTTAAATATTATTCTCATAATTATTTAAATTTTTCAAATATTATTAAAATATATATAAAAACTATTCCACGTGTTATTAAATTACTTAAAATTTATTATAAAATTAAAGATAATCATGAAGAATTAATACTTATTGATGATACAAGATGTATACATGAAGATATTAGATTTAATAATTTAACATATTGTACTAAAAAAAAATATAATCAAGTTGATAAATCTAATATATTAGAATTAATTATGAAACTTGATTTAGTGAATGATTGGGTTATTGAGAGTATTAAAATAACTATTTTATTATTAAATCAACAATCATTAGAACATTTTATGTATTATTTTGATAATGATTCATCACAAATACATATTTTATTTAATAAAATATATGATATAAAAAATGAATTTTTAGATTTAAATTATATATGTGGAAAAAATAGTTTAATTTCTATAATAAATAATAATTTTAAAAAAATTAATAATAAACAAATAGATATTTTATTTAATAATATTGTAAAACAATTATATTATAGAAATAAATTTGTTAAAAATTATGAAGTTAACAATGTATTAATTAATTTTATTACTGAAAATTTAATAAAACAAAACTTTATACTTGGTTTTAAATGGCTTAAATTTATTAAGAATATTAAAACTATTGATAATAAAGATAAATTAAATTATATTTTTAATAATTTATTAGATAATAAAATAATGAATGTAGAAACAAAAATTTCTGCTCTTAAAATAATAAGCAAAAATCAAATTAATATAATTGAATTTGATTTTGTTAATAAACTTATCGATATTAATATTGGGGATAAAATAATTTTGGAATTTAATAAAGAAGAAAACACATTATTTAATATAAAAGACTATAAAAATGAAATATATATTACAAATATTATAAAAAAATGTATTAAAAATAATAAAATAAATATATTAGATTATGTATTATTTAATTTAAATTCTAGTATTAAAAGTTATTTAATTGATTCAATTTCATTATATTTAATAAATATTCCAAAAAAAATTTCTACTGAATATGATAATGAATATTTATATATTGATTTACTAAAAGTTATATTAAAATATTTTTTAATAAATAAATATGATATTAAAATAATTTATGGTTTAGATGATAACAAATATTCACCAATTGAATATTGTATTGAATATGAACTAAATTTATCAGCAAAATTATTTATAATAAATGAAATTGAAATTAGTTCAAATAAAAAAGATTTTAGTTTGATAACTAAATGTATAGAGAAAAAAAATACAATAATTATTGAATATATAATATCAAATAATCCTAATATTATTAATTATTTTTCAAATGGTTTTAATATTTTTACTTATTTATTTAATTATTGTAATAATTCAATATTAGATTCAAATTTATTATTAATTTACTTATACAAATTTTTAAAACCAATTATTAATAAAGATATTGATACTGGAATTATAAATTATCAAGATAAATTAAATGAATTATTAAGTTTTCAAATATTAAATTCAAATTTAACTTCTAATAATAAATATTTTATTTTCAAAATATTAGAAGAATTTGTAAATCCATTAGAAATTAATAATTTTAAAAAAGAAGATAATATTATTAATACTATGAATTATCCTTTAATAATTCATAGTATGTTACTTAATGAAATAGAAATTACATTTATTTTTTTAAATAATTTAATTAAAAATGGAGATATTAAAAAAAATACTAAAAATAATGATTATACTATTTTTAATTATTATATTTCTAATACAAATATTAATATAAATTTTATACCAATCATTTTTAAATATATTAAAGATAATTCTGATAAAAAAATAAATTTTGAATCAAATATTAAAATAAATAAAGATATTCTTGAAAATATTTTAAATTCTTTAAATATAATAATTATTACAATTGGTTTTGTTTTATTTTTTATAAATTTTAAATTAAAATTAAATAATATTCAAACAAAATTAATTCAATCTAATGATAAAATTAATTTTATTAATAATAAATATATTGAATATACAATAAATTCAGATGATAATATTAATAAATTAAATACATTGTCTAATAGTATAACTAATACTATAAATAATAAAACTAATAATAAAACTAATAATAAAACTAATAATATAACTAATATTTCTAAAAATAAATTTAATAATAAAAATATTTGGCTAAATACTTTAGATATTAATAATAATATTTCTAATAACAATTCAAACAATATAAATATTCTAATAAATGATTTAAATAATTCTAATAATTCTAATAATTCTAATAATTCTAATAATTTAAATAATTCTAATAATTTAAATAGTTCTAGTGTTTATGAATCAGATATATTATTTGATTATAATTAATTTTTAATATATTATAATTTATATATTAAATGATTAAATTAAAAATATATTTTACATCTATTAAAGGACGTAGAGTTTCAAATGAAGATAAACATAATATTATATTAAATATAAATGAAAATGATAATACTATTAATAAAATTAATTTTTTTGGTATTTATGATGGTCATGGTGGTCCATATGTTTCTAATTATTTAGAAAAAAATATTTCTAATTATTATTTAAATAAAAATTTTTCTGAACCTTTTGATGAAAATTATCATAATAAAGTTTTTCAAATTATTCAAAATCAATTATTAAAAAATAATTTTGGTTATTCTAATGGTTCTACATGTCTTCTTAATCTTATGTATAAATATAATAATGAAATACACATGAATATTGTTAATTTAGGTGATTCTAGATTAACAATTGTTTATTCTAATGGAATATCTAAACAAATTACACGTGATCATAAACCTGATGATAAAGAAGAAAAAATAAGATTAAAGAAAATGGGTGGTGAAATTTATAAAGATTCAGAAGGAGTTATTAGAATTGGTGATTTATCTCTATCAAGAGCTTTTGGTGATGGTGATAATGCTCCATATATTTCTCAAAAGCCTGATATTTATTATAAAAAAATTACTAAATATACTAAATATATTATTATGGCTTGTGATGGATTATGGGATGTTATTGAATCAGAATCAATTGGTAAAATTATTAAAGAACTTAATAAATCAAATCCTGAAAATATTGCCATTGAACTTGCAAATTATGCTTTATTAAAAGGTTCCACTGATAATATTTCAATTATTGTTATTGAAGTCAATTAATATTTATTAATTTTAATTATAAAAAATATTTCTTTAGAACTAAATTAATTTAATAATATATAGTTATTATAAATCTGTACTATACATCTCATTTTGTTTAATATATTCATTATTATCAATTTCAACTACTTGTTCTGTTATTTTTAATCTTTTTTCTTCATTTATAATATCTATTTTTTGAATTGTAGCTTCATCAATTGGTACCCATTTATTTTTATTTGTATTAAAATAACAACTCATAATTATTGATTCTTTATTTAAAAAATATAATTTACATTTTATTGACAATAAATATGTTGGTATATAAGCAATACCAATTTTTTTTTTAATATAAATAACATTATTATTTTGTTTATTAACAAAAATACCAAATAATTTATAAACATCAGAAATATTTGTTTTTACCATTTCTAAATTTAATACAATATCATCTACACATTCTGGATCAATTAATTCAAATTTAAATATTCTTTTTTTATCAGAATAATCAAAATTATTATCTATTTCATTATTTTCTTTAAATGTATTTTTTATCATTAAACCTTCTAATAATTCTGTTTTAAATTTATCATCTTGTTTATCAAATATATATATTATTTTTGTTCCTGAAAATTGAGGATAAAATGTTATTCCTTTTATATTATAATTTTTTATATTTGGACTTATATATTCATTAAATAACGGTTTTATTTCATTTAATTCATATGGTCTTGATATATGTAATTCTATATTATTTTCTTTTTTTATATTTGATATTAATTTATCTAATGTTAATACTCCCATATACATTTTTTTTTTATAATCTTTTGTTATTAAACTTTCTCCTCCAAGAAGAAATATATCAGTAATCATAAACTGTATTTTATTTGATTTTTTATCATTAGAATTTGATATTATATTTGAATCTGAATCTATAATTATTCCATCAAATATTGTACCATCATATAATTTTAAATCAACTGATATTTTAATTTCTGTAATTCTAACTTGAGATTTATTTAAACTATGTCTATTATAACTTATACTTCTTCTATCAATTATATAAGATAGATATTCTCCATCTTTTTTTAAAAACATTAATATTGAATTTATTCCACATGAATTTGCAGATATGTAATATTTTTTTGATTTTAAATCATATAAATCACTTATATTTTTTACTATTGTATATTTATGTTCTGCTAATTCTATTTTATTGTATAAATAATCTAATAAATAACTCTTTATATTTGTAAATTCATTTGATCTATTTACTTCATTTTTATTCACATTATTAAATTTAATGTTATTTTGTTGTTTTTGCATTTTTATATTCTATTTATACTAATAATTCTTTATATAACATATATTTTTCAATTATTTTTATTATAAAAATTAATTTAATTATTTATTAATATTACTTATTTATTAATATTACTTATTTATTATCATTTTTAATATATTTATAATTATTATTATTATTAATATCATTATCAATTTGTTTAATTTCATCTTCTGTAAATGGTATTATTTTACCATCAGGCATTTTTTTATAAGCATTAATAATTCTTTTTTTATCACCATTATTTGATTCTGATTTTGACTCAATAATAGTTTGTGAACCATCTGAATTTGTTGTTGACTTGTAAAATGTTGAATATGAATATTTTTGAACTGGTGATAATCTATTTTCAAAATTATTTGTTATTTCATTAAATACATTATCAAAATTTTGAAGTGAATTATAAAATAAATCATTTAATTTTATATTTGGATTCTTATATTTTAATCTATTATGTAGAGAATAGTCTTTTGTATTATTAATATTATAATTTGCTTCAATATCTGTTTCAATTGATAACTTTTTAATAAATAGTTCTTTGCCTCTTATATATAATAATTTATATTGATTAATTAACATATCTTTTTCTATTTTTATTCTATCAGAATTTAAAATATTATTAACTAATTTTACATAAGAATCTTTTAGTTGTTCTAAAGTATAATCTTTAGGAATATTAAACACATCAGATATATTATATCTATAAATATTGTTGTTCATTTTTATTATTAAATTATTACTAAATTACTGTTATTATCCATTCTTTTTTTTTTTCAATTTTTTTTTACATCTTTAAAAATTTAAAATGCAGTTTTTTATAATAATTTGTATATAAATTATTGTAAAACTACATAATTTTATTATAAAAAATTAATTAATTTATAATAAATTATATACAAATTATTTTTTAAAAATAATTAAAATGTAGAAATAAAACCTATAAGAATTTACTAATAAACTGATATAAGAGAAATATAGTATATATAAAGAAACTATTAAGAAAATTAAATAAGAAATCTCTAAAATGTAAAATAATATCTTATATAATTTAGGAAAATTATACTAACTTTTGATATTGTAATAAAACTATACTTTTATTAAAATAGTAATTAAATCTTAAATATTTTAGAAGAACCAAATGATTTTTAATATTTATAATTATTATTAATATTAAATTTATTTTTATAGATATTTTATATAATTATCATATAAGTTTATACTATATATTGTGTTAAATAATTTATTATTATTTCAAAATTTAGACTCCAAATCTCAAAAATATTTTTGTTTATAAATAATAAATCTTAAAAATTTTAATATTTTATCCAAAATATTAAAATTTTCAAGGGTATAGAATGTAGAATTATAATTTTTATTTTTATTCAACTAAAAATATAATAAGTATAATTATTTAATATTAGCATACATATCTGTTGATGCAGCATCTTCTAATATACCAGTTAATTGATAAGGATCACATGAATTTCTTGAAGTATATGCAGGATTTGCAGTTAATTTATCATATGCATTAGCAATTGATGTTCCATAATCTTTTAATGAACAAGTTCCATTAGCATCTTGACATGTTCTTATTTCATTAATTTTATCAGCAGCAGATACACCAATAGAATCTTGATAAACATTATTTTCAAAATTTACATAATTAGATACATTAGCATCAGTTATATTCATTTTTTTTAATCTTTCTTCATCAGCTATTTTAACATTTTTAGGTAATTTATCATATGAAAAATTTTCCATCCATTCTCTATTTAATGGATTTTTTATGGGTTTAAAATTACAGGTTACACATGGTTTTTTATTTGCATTATCAAGTGCAAGATAACTTAGAGCAAAAGTATCAGGAATAGAAGTTTCAGTATTAATATTTGAACAATCTTTTTGTAAACCACATTTAGAACCCATGCCACAACCTTTGCTCATACCAGTTGAATCCATATTGCATTTTGCAGGACATTGAATTTGGTGAGCATACATTGAATAAAATTTCTTTTTGTATGCATCCATATTTTCAGAATCAACACCTAATAAATTACATGCTACTTTTTCTCCATCAATAAATCCAACTTGATTCATTAATTTTAATGATCTTGTATTAGGTGTTAATTCTGATATTGGCATTTCTGATATATTTTGTACCTCTTGTTCTCTTGGTGTAAATGATTTAGTTGAAGATAAATTTGGATACATATCATCTTGTAATAAATTTTGTTTTAAGTTTTTATACATTTGTTGATTTTGTTCTTGATTTGTATTAGTTAATGATGTCATTGCATATTGATTTATAGGTTGATTAACTACTTTAGCATAATCTTGATATTGATCATTTGAATTTAAATAATTATAATCAATCATTGCTTTATCAATTCTATTAATTTTTTGAATTATTTTTGATTTATCTTCTGAATTTAATTCTTTTGGTATTTTTGATAAATTAGGCATTGGATTTAATGAAAATATTCCTCCAAAATTTTCTTTATTATTAAAAAAAACATGCCATATAATAATAATAAGAACGACTATCATAAAATAATTCCAAAATGTGTTTTCATTTTCATTCATTTGTATATTATAGATATATTATATATATTTATTATATTTTAAAAATATAATTTATAATAAAATTATAGATTATTGTTAAAATTATTTTTAAATTATAATAAATATATAATTATAATTTATATGAATTCTAATTTTGTATTTGTTCTTATTATAATAATAATAGTAATAATGTTATTTAATTCAGATATGAATACATTTGGTATTTTAAATACATCAAATAATTCACAAATTACAAGTACACCAAATGAAACTATAATATGTAATGATCAATTATATAATAAAATAAATCCAATAGTTTTGGAAAAAATTGGATTAAAAACACTTGAAAATTTTGGAATTAATTCTCATAATATTATTGAGCCTTTTAAAATTAATTCTTCTATTTTAAAATCAAATGAAATTTCCTTTAAAAAAATTATTTCAAATAAATTATATTATGGATTACCATGTAATTTTATAAAAGATGATTGTTTTTATGATTCACTTAAAAAAGCTGAATTTACTTTAACAAATGATATTAAAAATGCTTGTTTAATTGTTCCATGTTCTTATGAAACTACTGAAAAAGAAATTAATGATTTAGAAAAAAATGGTATATTAAATAATAAATTTGGTGATTCAGTTAGAATATTTATGTTAAATAATACTGATTATATGGTTTCAAAATTAGCTCTTTGGAAATATTTAAAAGAAAAATATGGTCCTAAAATTGCATCTAATATGCTTCCATATAGTTGGGACTTGACTGATTTAAATGAAGTTGAATTATTTAAAAAACAATATAATCCCAATAAAATTTATATTACAAAAAATAATTATCAGAGACAAGAAGGTATTGAAATACATACTAAATTAGATACTATTTTAAATTCAAGAGATAAATATATTTTAGTTCAAGAATTATTACAAGATCCTTATTTAGTGTCTGGAAGAAAAATTAATTTAAGAGTATATGTTTTAGTTATTAGAGATAATTATTCAAATATAAAATTACTAATTTATAAAGATGGTTTTATGTATTATACACCTGAATTGTTTAAACCTGGTGATCCATCTTTTAAAAAAAATATTACTACTGGTTATGTTGATAGACAAATTTATATTGATAATCCTTTAACACATTTTGATTTTAGAAAATGGCTTGATGATAAAAATAGAAAATTAACTCAAATAGAAAAATATATTAAAGAATCTTATCCACATATTAAATTATCCGATTTTATTTTTTCACAAATTTATGAACAATTAGGATTTGTCTTTCAAACTTATGAAACTATTGTTGGTACAAAAACATTTGGTGTTAGTTTTCAATTATATGGAGTTGATGTTGCTATTAATCAAGATTTAAAACCAATGGTTATGGAAATAAATAAAGGACCTGATTTAACTGCAAAAGATGATGGTAGAGATAAGGAATTAAAAATTAATTTAGGAACAGATATATTAAAATCTGTTGGATTACTTCCAAATATTAATAATAATTTTATTACTATTCTTGAAACAGTAAATATTAATAATAATATTGTTTCAATACAAAACTTATTGGATCATTAAAATTATTTTTTATAAAAAATATAAATTATAATGTGAATATGGTATAGATACATATATTATCCATAATATTGCAAAAGCCATTATAATTGTTATTATACAATTATATACTAATTCATGACCAATTCTCTTATTTTTTATTTCATTTTTCATTTTAATTTATATATTTATATTCTAATAAAAATATTTTTTATTTTTTTTTATTTTCAATTATTTTATGAATATATTCACGATCAAAACATTTTATTTTTTTATAAATTTCAATACTCAGTTTTATATTTGCTCTTATATTATCATTTATAAATGGTAATGAATTTGTCATTGTATTTATTTGTGAATTAATATCTTGATTTGTATCTGTGTCATTATTTATATTATTATTATTTAAATTTTTTTCTAAATAATTTTTAATTTCAAAATCTTTATAAATATTAAATTCAGTATATTGATTTGGTTGTAGATTTAAAGATTCAATATTTTCAAATTTACTTAAATTATTAATATTTTCCATTTTTTTAATTATATATTAATTTTATATATAATTTAAAATATAAAATTATAAGTTTATATAAATTAAAAATAATTAATTATATATATGTCTTTTTATATTTATAACATACATTATGTGTATCAATATAAATTTCATTTGAATCATTAGGCATTTTTAATATTATTTCTGGTTTTGGTGAATATATATATATTAGTCCTATACCAATTATTATAGATATTAATAATAATTCAATATTTATTTTCATTAATATTTATATATTTATTAAATAAAATATATTTTTAACTATTTAATTAAATGGAGGTTCAATATATATTCCATCAATTTCATTTATTTTATCTGTTTTTCTTTTAATATTATAATATTCTGTATTTTCATCTATATTATGTGCTTCATTTTCGTTTTCATTTATTTGATTAAAATAATTTTGTGAATTTGTATAATTATTTTCATAATTTCTATTTATATTATTTTTTAAATAATTTGGAATTTCTTGATTAGTATTTTTATTTTGATATTCATAACTATTAATACTTGATAATTCATCTATTATTGATAATATCTTTTCTTTTTCCTCATCTAATCTTTTTTTATAATTTAATAATTGTATTTTTTCTAATTCCCGTTTTTTTGCATAATATAATTGCTTTTTTAATAATTTATTTTTCAAATTATTATTTTCATTAATATCTTCATTA
>Ga0169931_10009207_pt1 | contig 14293 bp, 8 predicted proteins | sample Kivu_15m_20L_FD_129675 | JGI IMG/M metagenome (GOLD analysis project Ga0169931, IMG submission 129675) | Freshwater microbial communities from Lake Kivu, Western Province, Rwanda to study Microbial Dark Matter (Phase II) - Kivu_15m_20L... | ecosystem: Environmental > Aquatic > Freshwater > Lake ...
AGAGAGGTGCATCAACCTCTTCACCATCAGCAAGTCCCATGGCATGCCATCGATCGAATTGATCGAAGCTCTGGCCCGGGAAGCGCTAGGCCTTTCAGAGGGCAAAGTTGCAGAACACTGGTATCTCCGCCTGCCCACGGACGATCTTGATGCCTGGTCGCTCGAGGGAGTTGTCGAGAGTCGGCAGATTCCACCAGTTGGCGCGATCAGCTACCTTTTCCGCCTCCATAAAAACACCCCTGTCATGCGAATCGATATGGACAAGGTTTGGTGGGAGGAGTGCTTCAAAGATAATCCCGGAGTTGAACAAAAGATCTTTCAAGAACTCGATTACTCGGGGCATGACCAAAGAGCGTATGGATACCCGTTCCCGATCAAGGCGTGTCACGATCGTACTAGACTCTCAATGGCGGAACGCACAGTGCTTAAGAAACAGATCATTGATGCAGCTGTTGGAAAGGGAATGAAGAGATCCCTTTTCAGGGATGCATCGGCAGCCACAGGACACTCATAATATGAAAACACTCGACGAACTCATCCTAGACCTTGGTGGACGGGAGGCCCGTTTCGGGGTTCTTGCCGAGAGCAACACCTACCAGTTGACGGTTATCGCCCGGAATACTGATGTAGCTGTGGGAGACCTCTTTCTTCTCCCCTGCAAGCGTGGCCTCGAGCGCTTCTATGTCTTTCGGACGACCCAGTATGCAAATGTCATGAATAGGACGCTTGATCTGAGTGATGTTGCTCGTAACAAGCTCACCATGCCGGATTCTTACCTCTCACAGGATCTGGCCGAGGAGAATCTGATCGAGTTGTCGGGAATCGTTTTGGGATATGCCGAGCGTGAGAAGGGGGGGTGGACCTTTCATCGTCCTCGTCGTCTTCCGGAGCACCTGACTGATGTCTACCGGGTGAATCCCAACGAACCTGCCGTTGCCCAGGTCGTGAAGACCCTCATGTCGAGCCAACTTGGTAAGGATGGTCTCTTCATTGGTAATCTCCTTGCCGGAGAGGTGCCACTGGAGGGAGTGGAGGTCCAGCTGCCTGCATACGCACTCTCGCACCATATCGGGATCTTCGGACGGACTGGGTGTGGAAAGAGCAACACTATGATGGTCTTCCTGCGCTCGATCATGGAGCACAATCGGTTGGTTGCTGCTGGCAAACGAAATGATCGCCGCTGCTCACTCTTGGCAATTGATCCTCATGATGAGTTTCAGACCTGGCATGCTAAGACCGGAGGAGCTGACGGAATTCGAGGAATCATATCAGGCTATACAGAGGCACAGCAGAAGGATCTCGTTGCACCATTCTATTATCTGACCTCCAGAGAGAATTCAACAGGACCATTTGAGACAAAGCTCCGACTCTCCAGAGCAGATATCGCCCCTCAAGATCTAGCAAGCGTCATTGAGATGACGGATCAGCAACTCTCCTTTGCAAACCGCTACTACACCAAAGAGAACATGGGGGATCGATGGATCGGTCACCTGATGGATCTCAATATAGAGAGTGCTAAAGATGACCCAGATATCGGTGACTTCCACCCTGGGACCATCGAGGGGGTAAAACGAAGGCTTAGCTTCGCCCATGCCGGTAACAACAGGATCTTCACTAAATACGATCCTGATCTCGGAGACACCTATGAATCCATGCTCCCTGATCTTATTGCGGCGATGGAAAGGGGGAGATTGGTAGTGGTCGACACGACTCTGATTTCTGAAGTGGAGCAGTTTATGCTGACGACCATAGTCGCTAGGGTTCTCTTCCTTTTGCGGAAGGCCCTGCGCTCAGTGAACTCAGCCGCAGATCTGGAAACGGAGATTCGAATTGCTCTGGGCAATGATCAACAGAATGGCACAATCGGGATGCAGGCTCTCTCCGATACTCTGTGGAAAAGGATTCAGTCCGGTGAGCTTCCCTACCTGAATGGGGAGAAGGTGCGATCCACTGATGAACTCCCTTATGTGAATGTCGTGATCGAGGAGGCTCCTAGCGTTCTGAATCCGGAGCGAATCCGGTTCGGCTCAGTTTTCCGCGACATCAGCAGGCAGGGAAGGAAGTTCGGCATCGGTCTGACGGTGATCAGTCAGCAGGTGACTGCAATCGACCAGGGAATCCTGACGCAGATCAATACCGAACTGACTATGGCTCTCGGCAACGAGGAGGAACGTAGGAGTGCAATTCGCAATGCCTCTGCCGATCTGACGGGATTCGAGCGTGAACTCCAAGTCATGGGCAAGGGCCAGGCCCTTACAACGGCTTCCTACCAGGATATTCCGTTGCCTACTCAGGCACCCAAATTCGATAAATAATCATATGGCTAATGAAATTAGAGGTGCAATTTGTGAGGCTGTTGCCGTAGCAGCTTTAGAGCTAATTAAAAATCCTTATCAAGCACGTATTTCGTGGGGGACTACGCCTGCTGGACTATCGGTTTGCGAATCTGACATTTCCATTTTCCGTGGGAGGAAACTTGATGGAATATTCCAAGTTACATCTTCTGGTTACGCAGGAAACTATCAAATGAAGTTTTGGAGAGATCTCGGAGAGTTATTTGAAATACGCCGCGTTTATCCAGACATTGCAATCATAAACATAATATTTGAATCCGAGGTAAAACATAAGCTAGTAGAAATTCTTGAAAAAGTAAGTGACGGAGTTGTTAAAGTTGCCGATCTAAAACATGGACGCTCTTTAGTTGATAAAATAAATAAGCTATCACAATTAGAAAGATATAAAACAGCCAAAAAACAAGATAGAATTAACCTAATTAAGAAGGATGTTAATTCGCTATATATTAAACAATTATCGGAAAAACTTTCAATTATATTAGGAAAGAAAAGATCTTACTGGAATATTACACATGTTCCTGCAAAAAAGGTTACAGAGCCGACATTAAATTTGAGAAAGGCATTTTTAATTGGGCGCCTTTTCTGTGAAAAAGAAGATGGGTTTAAAGTAAATAAAAAATTCTTTGAATCTGTTAATGTTGGGAAGACTATTCTCAGCACAAATATATTAAATACTTATAGTAGGCTTGGCTTATGCAAAAAAGTTATTGGAGGAGTGCGCGTAACAAATGAAGATCTCCTTGCAGCTCTTAAAGAATTCGGAGTGGATGGGTACATAGATAGAGCAGAGGTTGTATTTCATGATGCTAAAACGAGTCGTATAGATACTTATGTAAGTATCATACAAAATCTAGATACTTTAACAAAGACCTGGTATCAAATACTGCATGATAAATTTACACTGTTCTGCAACCGTGATCTTTTGGAAAATGCACTCTATAAAAACTTCGATAATCCATCTTATCTTATGCCGCATGGAGTGACGTCTTTTGAGCCTTGGATCTTTAGAAGAATATTAGACGTTATAAGAGCTTCTCGAAAAAAGCATTTCTGCATTGGAGTACCAACCTTTGATGCAATATACTCTAAGTTAGGAATTCAGCCACTGCGTTTCACTATATCAGATTACCTTGCTGGAAAAACAAATCTCGCCCATTCATCCATTAAAATAATAGCAAAAACTCTTGCTACGGAGTTACAAAAAGAAGCGTCGTTCTTCCAAGATAGTAATGAGGATAGATTCTTTGCAGAGGTGTCTCGCAGCGAACTTACACAGAGATTTTATGCATACAGGGGGATACATCCTGCACAAGCACTTCTTAGATACTACTACAAAGTGGATATACATACAGTCAACCCTCCTATCTTAGCTGATTTCGGCATAACTGGCGCTGGTGGATGTAAGGCAGAATTAAAAGAAGGAATACTTTCTCTTGTGCAAAATGCCTCTGAAAGTGGTGTTGGACATAAAGTGAATGAAGTGGTTGGTCGTGCTGGGTTGTTATCCCTCAAAGTAAGAAAAAAAAACGGGAGGAAAGAATTTTATTTTGACCCCACTATTGTTGAGCGTGTCTTGTATGTAGACGGCTTATGGAAAACTAAAGATCTCGAAGCAGTAGCTAGTGGCGCATTTACAAAAGTTGTTAGTCTTTCATAGCAACTGCATGATTACTGCTGCCGCCTTTTCCAAAGCACTGCAGTCTCTTGGGCGATCACCCAATAAGGGGCAGGGGCAAGCTATCTTCGCAGGTAAAGACGATCCTCTCTTCGTCGTAGCGGGACCCGGCACAGGAAAGACCGCAACCCTCACACTGCGGATCCTGAAGTTGATCTATGTCGACGGGGTACCTCCCTCCGGGATCCTTGCGACGACCTTCACCAAGAAGACTGCTGAGGAGCTACGCTCCCGTCTCCTGAGCTGGGGCTATGCCGTCCTCGAACATCTCCAGACGAAGGAAAAGCTGACCAAGATCCAGCAACTCTGGCTCTCGAGAGTCGATGTGAACCAGGTGCGTACTGGGACGATCGATAGTCTCTGCGAGGAGCTACTCCGTGACTTCCGGGATCCCGGCACCGATCCACCGATCCTAGCCGATGAGTTCGTCGCCAATACCTTGCTCCTGCGGGCAGGAATGTTCAATGGCAGTCGACACCAGGATGATGATCTCGATCAGTATCTTTGTAATACACGGGGTACAGGACGCTTTGGATGGCATCTCGGTGCTAAGACCGGGCTGGTTCGCACGATGTGGGATCGTCGGCACCATGATCAGCTGCACTGGGGGAGATTCTCCAAGGCTGGAAAGTCAAAGGAAGAGAAGGCTGCTCTCGGCCACCTCGACGCTGCACATACGGATTATGCGGCTGAGTTGAAGACCCGCCAGATGGTGGACTTCGCTCAACTCGAGCAGGAGGTCCTCGATCGTCTTCAGAAGGGAGGTTTTCGAGAATTCACCGAAACCCTAGAGGCAGTCCTTGTTGATGAGTATCAAGACTCGAACCTGCTCCAAGAAAGGCTCTACTTCGAGTTGGCTAAGTGCTGTGACGGTGCGCTGACTGTGGTAGGAGATGATGACCAGAGTCTTTATCGATTCCGTGGAGCCACTGTTGATCTCTTCCGTGACTTCGAGTCTCGATATGCAGCAAGGTTTAAGAAGAAACCCAAGAAGATCTTTCTGAACGAGAATTACCGCTCCTCCGGCCTGATCATTAATTTTGTAAACCTCTATGCCACAATGGATGCTGGCTACCAAGCCGTCCGCGTAGCTGGGAAGCCTCCATTGATTAATCCGAAGCCTCGGCGGCACGAATTCCCTATCCTAGGGATGTTCCGTCCAACGATGGGTGATTTGGCCGAGGATCTAGCGACATTCGTTCACGATGTGACCCACGGGCGGGGGAGAACTATTCAGGGCCATCTCCTGAAGATCGATGGGGCCAAGGGAGGTGATATCGGTGACTGCGCCCTGCTTTGCAGCTCCCCGCAGGAGTATGGATACGCCGCACCTGGCAAACCTCCGAAGGAGCGTCTCCCTCTTGCTCTCAAGGAAGCACTAGCTGCAAAAAAATCTCCGATCCATGTGTTCAATCCCAGAGGGCAGGATTTCACCTCGATCCCAATGGTGCGTCGCCTAGGAGGTTTGCTGCTGAAGTGTCTGGATACCGATGGGGACGCTGAGGATAAAGTAAGGAGGGCGCTCGGTAATGAGGTATCGCAGGAGTTTCAGGACTGGTATTCAGAGATTGAGATTTGGTTAAGATCCCCCTCTTGCCCTAAGGGTCTTAGTGCTTTTGTGGACTGCTGGTCACAACGTGATCCGGGTCGGGTCGGTTATAAGTGGCCTATGAATGCCAGCTGCATCGAACTGATCTACGCTCTGATCCATTGGATGCCGGAATTCCACGACGACCCCGAGGGCCAGGTCTATCTCGAAGTTTTCACTCGGCAACTGGCGGCTACCGAACAGGTGAGCCCATTCAAAGGAAGGGTGGTCACCAACCCCTCCAATCAGGATCTTTCGCTAACTTCTGTCGGACATCTTCTACTCTATCTTCTCGCGCCGTTTGCCTCTGGCACTGCTAAAGTGGATGAGGAGCTGATCGAAAGCTTTCCCCGAGATCGGCTGAGTATCCTCTCGATTCATCAGAGTAAAGGGCTGGAGTTTCCATTGGTCATCGTCGATGTCGGTTCAGATTTCAATACCGATCATCGCATGAATGCTTTCAAGAGGTTCCCCAAGGACCCAGGTATGCCCCATAACTTGGAGGATTTGATGCGATCTCATAGTCCTCTGGCTAAGCCTACCCGTAGCGGGATTGATCGTGCCTTCGATGATCTCATCCGTCAGTACTTCGTAGCCTTTAGTAGACCCCAGGATGTCCTGCTGCTGGTCGGACTCGATGGGTCTCATCCGAATGGTGTGATACGCAATGTGGCCACGGGCTGGGATCGTAGTGAGGTCAATCACTGGAAGACCAATCTGCCCTTTCTTGAGATCTGATTATGAGTCTATCTGTTCGCCCTCTAACCCAATCGTTGCCCTCATATAGTCTAACCAGTGACCTGCTAGGATTTCTGAGGTGCGGACTCCAGTATCGCTACACTCGACTGAGTAATCTCCCGGCCTCCCATCCCGTCCAGATGTGGTACGGACAGTTCATCCATGCCGTTCTCGAGGAGAGCTATCGGCAGGTGAAGGAAGGAAAGAAAAAGACTCCTCCCTGGCCTCAGTCCGTGATCGACGAGATCATGGACAGGATTGATCGGAGGCTATCGGCTCGCAATATCCAGTGCTGGGATGATGAGTCCGAAAAGCTTGGGCGACTCCGTGCGACTGCTGCGGTTAATGAGCTTGGTCCTTTGCTCTTTCCTCTAATCAATCAGGCAGAAGTCCGTGTGCGAGGAGCGCGCAAACTCCCGGCAAGTTTGAAAGGAATCGTTACCCTCAACATCGAACGTTACGAGATGCTGGGGGTAATCGATGTCGTAACTCATGTGGAGCTTTTCTCTAAGAAATTCCGCAATAACACGGTACTTGAATTAGTTGTCGAGGCACTGCCTTCGGACCCACCTGAGGAGTTCGAGGTAATTGTGGACTACAAAGGTATGAAACGACCGGAGGAGAAGGGGTCAGGTCTCTGGAACATCTACGAGTGGCAGGTTCACACGTATGCATCTCTTAGAAAGACACTTACCTCAAGGCCCATTATTGCCGGGGTATTGGTTTATCTGAATGAGTTGGTTCCAACTAAGACCGATTTCATGAATCTGCGACGCGCGTACCGCGAAAAGAAGAAGGATATCATCCTTCCTGAATTCGGGAGTAGTGATGAAAAGCTCCTAATGGGATGGAAGGCGAAGGATGCACATGAAAAGCCCCCGCTACTCTCACTCGATTATCGGCTTAAGCGTGCGATCCGCGTGATCCCAATCACTGACAAATCGATTGATAAATCTCTCAAGGAATTCGACAACACTGTGGGTCGTATTGAGAAATGCATGGCTGATGAGGCTAAAACCGGTCAGGTGATCAACTCTTGGGAACGAAACGCAGATCACGAGCCAACCTGTGAGGCGTGCGACTCGAAGACCTACTGCCCTGAGTATAAGGTAGTCAATTCGCCGAAGCTGCCGGGCTACAAGGTCTAAAATAGGGGCTGTTGGGAAAGTCCTCGGGTCTTAACTGCTAATGGCAATGGCGCGGATGACGCGGTAGCCAGATTCTCAATAGCAAGCCTGAGTAGTTCGGGCGTTGAGGGATCCTCCAAATAAAAATCTGGGTCACTCCATTTTTTTCCATCTGCAGCTAGCTTCACATAGGAGGAGGAGTCGACGGAATCGACTCCCATGCCGAAGAGCTTGTGGGAGATCTCAGGCTTGCCGAGGCCAAACACGTGCAAGGGGCGCCCGTCCAACTCGGCCAAGACGTTCGAGACGATTCCTTCGATAAGATCCCACTTCTTGGCACGAGGAACCAGTCCCCCGATCGCAAAACCATCGAAGGGATGATCAACGAGTTGCCGTGCGCATCGAGCCGCACTCTCTTCATTCCAAGCCTGTACACAGGCATAGAGGCACATCTCTTTTCGTCGTCGATTGCGTATAGCCCAGATGGCATTGGCAATGGAAAGATGCTGACGTCGTTCTGCTTCGGTCTGATCTATTCCAGGAGGAATCGGGAAATCGAGCGTGAAAGCGACATCAGCTTTCTCCTCTTGGAATTCAAGAACCATCAATGGGGTGAGTCGCTCGGGAGTTTCACCACGATTGACCTCTAGTACACCGAGCCCATTCTCCTCAAGGATACGGGATCCCTCGAAGAGGGCAGCAAACCCACCTGAATCAATCAGTAGTGGCAGACGTGGCCGCTGCTTCATCTCCTTGGCATAGTGGTGACTGACCATCACTCCCTTCGCGAGTCGGGGGAGATAGGGTTGGATGAGTTTATCCAGTGGATAGCGGTCTCCAAAAGTGGTCACTGGGATGTACGCAGGGAACGGAATATTCCCAGAGGGGGTGATTAGGGACCGAGTAGTGGAGGTGATCATAGTTGATGGAGTTATCTTGAAAACCACAGATGGAAGAGGTCTAGAGAGGTATCTTGCTGGGCCTCACGAATTAATTTCACGGCATGGGAGATCTGTTTATCTCCCTGAAATAATCTTACTGAGAGGATGTGTTTGCAGGTGTGTCCCTTCGCATTATCCGGGCAGTCGCAAGAGAACAAAGCCTCTTCGTGCTTGGTCGTGCTTGTGACTCCAACAATGTGCGCATCGAGTCCGCCAGTAACCGTCCAGTGGGAGGGATCTTTCCTGGAGGTCTTCAGCTCCATGGCCCGCCGCAGCCGGTAGGGATCGACTCCAAGTACCTTAATGGAGGGGTGAACTGCTACGGCACCCCCAGAACTACTATCTCCAATGGGTGTGGAATCCATATGAGTCTGCGCTTCTGCAATCCATGCTCCTGCCCGCTTCGATGAAATACCTCCAAGGGCTACGACCGTCTCCAGAGAAGTGGAAGAAAGTGCCTTCAGGCTCTTGATGCCAGCGCCGGTGAGCTTGCGTGCCCATACGGTGCCTATCCCATCGATGACCGTGAGTGACGCTGACTCTGAGTCGAGCCCACTAATCACCATTTGTCGCAAGAGCTCGATCCTGCGAAGAGAGGGTGACTTTGGCTTATCCTCTTCTCCCTCCACCTCCGGATCTAGGAGTCGCTGCACGGAAGCAATCGCCGTGAGGATACGCTCCATAGATTCTTTCAGCCTGATAATCTCAAAGGGATAGCATCCGAAATCTTCTGCTACGGTCTGAGCGTCTCCGGACTGGGTCCAATCAAGTAGTAAGGTAGCTGTCTTCAGTGCAGAGAGCAGTCGTTTACCAGATGATGGAGATTTAATGGTGCTACCCTTGCTAAAAAGAAGAGATCTTCTAGCGGCCAGATAGTCAGCTAGCTTCTCAAGCTCTTCATAATCGACTGAGATCACTGGCTCACAGTCGGCAGTGGCAGCAGCTGCTACGAGTAGGTCAAAGAAGCTGAGCTCAGTCACCGAATCCAAAAAATTGCGGATCTGAAGGACTGTTTCGGGTTTCAACATTTGCCGAATGGCAATCCGACCGAGGGGGGTAAGTATAAAGTCCGAGGTCTCAGGATGGAGGTCGATGATCCCTGCATCAGTCATCTCCTCAATGGATTCATCGAGTGGTAGGGGGAGCTTCTGTTGGTACGCAAGCGTTCCAGAGAAGACCCTCTCGAGCTGCGGGCGTGTTTTACCCATGCCGGAATGAATCTCTACAAGAACCTGCTCTTGAAATGCAGCACGATCGCGAAGTCCGGAGACGATTCTTTCAAACCTACCAAGACCATAATTCTCGACTTGCTTGTCCCAAGTAGGGGCAAATAGAACGACCTCACCTTCCTCATCCAGGCCGGGGCGTCCTGCACGACCGGCTCGCTGCCAAACGGTATTCGTGGCAAGTGGGGAGAACTGGCCGTCGTCGTATCCCTGCAAGTCGTAGAGGATGACCTGTCGGGCTGGGAGATTTAGGCCCATTTCCAGGGTCCCGGTAGATACCAGGACCGGGGTCTGATTCGATCGAAACGCTTCCTCAATTGATCTCCTTTCGCTATGCTGAATTCCTGCATGGTGATATCTGGCACTAATTCCCTGAGAGCAGAGGTGCTTCGCCAAGGCCTCGCTCCTGCGCCGGCTCTGGACAAAGACAAGGGTCTGGCTACCACGATCTCGGAATACAGTGATCTCTCTGCAGAGAAGCTCAGGTTTTTCATCAGCTTTTCGGAATCTGCTGATGCGCCACCGAAGTGGGACAGATCTCCAGTCCGAGCAGAACTCGACTCCATCAAGCCAGTCTGCCAGTTCACTACGATTTCCCAAGGTGGCGGACAGTCCTATGATCCGAATAAAAGGATTCAGGCGGCGAAGGCGGGAAATAGTTCCCTCCAGACGGACGCCACGTCCCGCGTCTCCAAGCAGATGAATCTCATCCACGACAACCAGATCGGTTTTAGGAATCCAAGACCAGTGACTGCGCCAGTTGCGTATGCAAGCATCAAGACGCTCGGGCGTCATTATAAAGAGATCCGCCTGATGGTAGGGTACAGGCATGGATCTGCCTTGCGGTCCGTAATCACCCGTAAAGATACCGACAGAGAATCCCTTCAGCTCATTGCCCCAACGGTCTGCAAGTTCCTCGGCCAAGGCTCGAAGCGGCGAAAGGTAGATTGCCTTATGCCCAGCCTGCAGTGTCTGGCGAATCGCCAAGGAGGAGAGCCAGGTTTTTCCGCTTCCGGTAGGCATTTGCAGGATGCAGCTGAATCCCGAACTCAGCAGACCGTAGTCCATCACTTCCTTTTGAACGGGGTTCAGCACGAGGTCCTTCATACCGAGAAGAGGATAAAAGCAGAAAATTTAAAGGCAATAAAATAATAAAAAACTTGCGTTTTTTATACTTTAAAAGGCATGAATATCGATATATTAGTGAATCTACCGCAAGTGTCTTTGAACCTGAGATATCAACTTTACAAGGAGAAGCATGACCCATCCCGTTGGGAAGAGATTGCTTCCAAAAAGCTCCATATTGGTCTCCATCAATTACGGGCCATCATCAATGGAGAGGAAACTCCTTCACATGCAGAAAAGGAGTCCATCGCAGAGTGGTGTAAGCGTTCTGTGGATGATGTCTTAAGTGCTCCAATTTACCCGGCGGACTCAGAGGGAATGACAAAAGAGAACCTCCGATATTTGATCGGCAGTTTGAAAGGTAACGGGGGGCAGAAAAAATTGGCCCAAACTCTAGGGGTGCGTCAGGAGCAAGTAACTCGATGGAAGAAGGAGGGTGTAATACCCCATGGAAATAACCGCAGGGATCTTCTGAAATTCTTCTCCCTGGACTCCGACCTGGATCTTGGAAAGACACCATTATTCCTGGCGAACTTTCCGATTCATGGATTAGCCCAGAAGAAGTGGATTATCCAAAGGCTACAGGAGATGCCCCCCGAACAACTTGCGCCGCACTTCCCGTCTATCAGTAAATTGATTTCCCCACAATGAAGAGTCTCCGTCTTCCGGAGGCAGGTAGCGAGAGGCCGGAGGTAGTTGCCTGGGATTCATTGAAGATCTCCAGGGAGTGGAGCGACTTAATTGTCGGATTGGCTCCGAGGACTTCACCATCAGAAATCCAGCAGATTTGTCTAAGAGATTACAGGATGCTGGAAAGTCGAAGAAATCTAATTGTTTCGGCTCCCACTAATTCAGGCAAATCACTCGTCGGATACTTATTCCTCTTGGATGCCCTGCGACGTGGAAAAAGAGTCCTCCTTCTGGAACCATTTCGTGCTTTAGCTCAAGAGAAGTACGAGGAGCTTGTCGATCATCGGATGGAGATCGAGAAGTTTTTAGGAAGAAAGTTTGCTCTGCAAATCAGTACGGGAGATTACGCCCTCAACGAGGAAACACTCTCATCGCCTCCGCCAGCGGATGGAGAGCTTGTGATTGCAACACCTGAGAGGATCGAAGTGATTTTACGTCATCCGAAATACGATGGATGGATCGATGGTGTGAGTGCTATTTGCGTCGATGAAGCTCATCTTATCTCAAATCCTAAACGGGGAGGGAGTCTTGAATTTGTTATTGCGAGCTTCCTTAGTCGTCAGTCACCTCCGAGGATGCTGCTTCTCTCCGCCACCCTTGGAAATACGGAAAAGGCACTACGTTGGTTGGATCCCTGCGATTTGGCTTCATCTTCTATGCGATGGCCACCACTCAAACGTGAGATTTTGGGGCTTGAAGGTGAAGAAACCCCAGATGGCATGATTTATACCTTGGCTCAGGGCATTTTCTCCACTGAGGGAACGTCCCTGATGGTTTTTGTCTACAGAAAGGCAGACACGATAAAGCTCGCTAACTTTTTAGAGCAGAAACTAGGTATCCCGGTGCTGCCATACCACTCCAACATGTCTCTCAGTAGGAAGGAAGAAATTCGGAAGGCATACAAATCGGGATTATGTAGATGCCTTGTTACTACAACAGCTCTTGGGACTGGTATTAATCTCCCCTCAACGCATCTGATCATTCGGGACACAACATTCTTTCCTGAAGGCAAAATCACCCCGTCCCAGCTCCACCAGATGATGGGGAGGGCTGGACGCGGAGAATGCGAAGGGCACTCCTTTGTGATACTGCGTCCCAAGGACGGATGGAATATCACTGAGATCGAAAAGGCGCTTGTGAAAGAACCTCTGCCGGAACTCAGCTCGGGCTTGTTAAGCAGTAATTTATCTAGAGCTGGAAATACGGATCGGACGCAAGAACCGACCGCCAGGCTTATTCTCTCGCTTCTTTGCCGAAGTGGTGAAAACGGTCTCACAAAAGCGCAATTGGAAAAGTATGCCACATCGCTATTGGCAGGTGAAGAGTTAGCTCCTGGGCTAGATGAGGGACTCAAATGGTTGAGGGAACCTGGGATGCTCTTGGCCTATGAACGGAAAGAAGATGGGGTGCTCTTACCTACGAGTCTTGGGCGTGCCTCAGCATTAGGAGGGCTTCCCCCGTCAATAGCTGCATCTATTGGGCGATTATTGCGAGATCTCCTCTCCATAGACGAAAATCTATCTATTATGTCTTCAATTGGCGGTTTAGATATTCTCCTCTTGGCAGAGCTCCTGACAGAGAGAAGCTTCATAGGGGGACAGTACTCAAAGTCCCTTGGGGATCAGGTTGAGAATTGGATGGAGCGTTCGCCGGATAAATCCACGTTCTTTAATCAGTGGATCAGGTCATCTGAGGAAAGTTCACGAGCGGATGAGTTATTTGGATCGCTTGGATTAACTGAAGGAAAGATTTCTTCAGATTCTTGTCGGAAACAGGGTTACCTGAAGATGAGAAATGCAGTGGTACTCTGGATGCGTGGACAAGGAGTTTCGTGGTTAGATATTACCCGAAGGTGGGGAGTGGAGGCTGGAGACGTTTCTGAGGATGAGTGGGTCCGTAGTAGATCCTGGTTAATATCCGGATTAGCTGAAGCTATGGATATAAGATGTTTCTATTTTCATCTTAAAGAGGAGTGTGGGGCTTCGGATGTCAAAATCATGAAAGTGAAAAATATTTTTAGAAGATTAAGGGCTGAGTGCTTTCAGAACCTTGCTAGGCTTAAGTACTGTTCGCCTCTTGGGCCCTTGCTTGTAAGAATGAAAAACGCGGGTAGAAAGGGTGTGGGTACTACGACCATTGAGAAGCTTGAGTCAGCTGGTCTTGTTACGCCACAAGTAATCTCAGAACTTACTGATGAAAAGATAAAAGAACTTAAAATAGATCTGAAAAGAATTAACGTGATCCGCAGTTACCTACATAGAAAATAAAAAAACTGTTAAGATCCTAGTCCACTTAAGAACTTTTCTATTGCCTTCCCGCCTCGACTGCCAAGGGATAAGGACGTGCCTCTGGTCTCGCCCTTACCAAAGACAATTATATTTGATGAAGGCTCTAAACACCAAAAGGATGACTTGCGAAGCACGATGACAAGAACCTCCTTATTTTTAGATCTCGGTAATAACCATTACTTTGCAAAACGCTTTACTGCCTGACTACTCGGAAGACTGTTTAAGACCTGCTCTGCCTTAAATTCGGAAGAATGGTAGGGAGCGAATTCAAGGACAGTGATATGCCTAGCTAAAAACAAAAGAGCTTCCCGAAAGGCGCAGGAATTAGTTCATTTAAGACTAATCGTTGGGAAATTGGTCACTTAACCTGACCACTAAGGCTTCGAGCTCTAAAAGGTACTTTAGCGGGACTTTTACCAGCCGGGCGGAGCCGTCGCTAAGCTCGGCCGCAATTTGGCGGGCCTTTTGTTTGGCTAGCTCTGGACTGCTGATGCCGATTCGCTTACGGATACCGGCCTCGCGCCAGCAAATGAAGAAAGTC
>Ga0169931_10009209_pt1 | contig 14292 bp, 11 predicted proteins | sample Kivu_15m_20L_FD_129675 | JGI IMG/M metagenome (GOLD analysis project Ga0169931, IMG submission 129675) | Freshwater microbial communities from Lake Kivu, Western Province, Rwanda to study Microbial Dark Matter (Phase II) - Kivu_15m_20L... | ecosystem: Environmental > Aquatic > Freshwater > Lake...
AAATGACCAAAATGCGGTGGATTAAAACTACCCCCAAAAAGTCCGATTTTCATTATCCAATGATGATTGCAAATAAATAAATTAAGCCAAAAACCCAGTTAAATTTAAAAAATTTTAAACAATTCTCGCTAGATTTTAAATCGCATTTATGAATTTGTAACAGCATAATAATTTGACATAAAGCAATTGCTAAATAATAATTCAAATTAAATTCTTGCACCGCTCCGAGCATTATAAATAAAAGATTGATGATTAAAGAAATTTTTGATAAGGATTTTTTTGGATTACTTTTTGCCAAATATATTGCCGAAGATTTAACACCAATTTTGATGTCGTCATTTAGGTCTTGAAAAGCATAAAGGGTGTCATAAAAAAATGTCCAAATTATGGTTGCCAAATATAAAATTATGATTTCGCCTTCAACGCTTTGCGTAAGGGCAAATGATGCCATAATAATTCCAAAATTAAAAGTCATACCTAAAAAAATTTGCGGAAAATAAGTAAAGCGTTTCATCAGCGGGTAGCAGGCGATTAAAAGTATCACCGCAATTCCACTGAAAATGGTTTTGATATTAAATTGTAATAAAATTATTAAGCAAAAAATTAATAAAATTGCCAAATAAATTAAAGCATTAGAAATTTTAATTTTTCCGCTAGCAATTGGTCTATCTTTGGTTCTGCTAACTTTTTTATCAATTTTGTAATCAATTAAATCATTGATGATGCATCCGGCGCTTCGTGCAAAAAAACCGCCAATTGTAAATAAAATTGTGGTTTTAACATAATTAAAAATATCAATATTTTTATCGTTCTTAAAAATTAAAATTATCGCCATATAACAAGGTAATAACAAAAGCCAAATGGCGATCGCTTGATTTAAACGAATTAATTTTAGAAAATCTCGGAATTTTTTTGTCATTTAATTTCTTGTTTTTTTATGTTAGTAAAGGTAAATTTATATTATTAAAAATTAAAGACCTAGAATAAATCGACTTTGTAAAAATTTTAAGTCAAAAATCAGGTTTTATTTATAGAATTTTAAATCAAAATTTAATTAAATCAAATGCATAAACTATTAATTGCCAATCGAGGCGAAATTGCTTGCAGAATTATCAAGACTTGCAAAAAAATGGGAATTAAAACTGTGGCAGTTTACTCCGACGCCGATGCCAATTCGCTTTTTGTGCAAATGGCAGATGAAGCCGTTAATATCGGAGCTTCGCCATCTTCGCAAAGCTATTTGAATGTTGCCAAAATCCTTTCGGCAGTTAAAAAAACTGGCGCCACGATGGTGCATCCCGGATATGGTTTTTTATCTGAAAATCGGAATTTTGCCAATGAATTAGAAAAGGCGGGAGTGATTTTTGTTGGTCCTTCGGTTTATTCAATTGAAATGATGGGCGATAAAATCGAATCAAAAAAGATTGCGCTTGAAGCTAATGTTAGCACCGTTCCGGGGCATATGGGAATTATCAAAGACGACAAAGAAGCCGTAGAAATTGCCAAAAAAATTGGCTTTCCCGTTATGGTTAAAGCTTCGGCTGGCGGTGGCGGTAAAGGTATGAGAATTGTTTGGAAAGTCGAAGAAATGGCGGAAGCCTTTTTGTCAGCTTCAAATGAAGCTAGAAACAGCTTTTCAGATGATAGGGTTTTTATTGAAAAATTTATCGAGAACCCACGTCACATCGAAATCCAAGTGCTAGCCGACAAGCACGGAAATATTGTTTGTTTGGGCGAGAGAGAATGTTCAATTCAACGCAACAATCAAAAGGTAATTGAAGAAGCGCCAAGCCCGTTCATCGATGAAGCGACTCGCCAAAAAATGTATGAACAATCGAAAGCTTTAGCGAACAAAGTTAAATATTTTTCGGCTGGAACCATTGAATATATCATGGATAAAAATAAAAATTTTTACTTCCTTGAAATGAATACGAGGCTTCAAGTTGAGCATCCCGTCACCGAATTAATTACTGGTTTAGACATCGTTTCACTCATGATTAAAATTGCTCTTGGCGAAAAACTCCCATTCAAACAAGAGGACATTAAATTAAAGGGCTGGGCCATGGAATCTAGGGTTTATGCCGAAGATCCTTCGCGTGGATTTTTGCCATCATCGGGACGAATTAATTTATATATTGAGCCCGAACTTAACGAAAATATCCGCATCGATACTGGAGTTTATGAAGGTGGCGAAGTGAGTATGTTTTACGACGCCATGATTGCCAAATTATGTTCTTACGGTACAACTCGTCTCGAAGCTATTGAACATATGCGCAACGCACTTGGAAGCTATGCAATTGGCGGGGTTTCGCACAATATCAGTTTCCTTGAAACCATCATGAAAAATGAAAGATTTATTGCTGGAAATTTATCGACAGGTTTTATTAAAGAAGAATTTCCTAAGGGTTTTTTAGGAAGCCATCTTGATAGCGAAGCCGAAGAGGTTTTGTTAGCTACCGCCATGCAAATCTTTCTTAAAAATTACGAGAGAAATGCTTTAATGACTGGTCAAGTTCGTAATCGTCAAAAACAAATTTCGGAAAAATGGGTAGTGGTAATCGATGACAAATCCTACTTAGTCAACATTTTGGAGAGTAAAGATTCATTTTTAAAAATCGAGTGCGACAATAAAGAAATCGAGTTAAATCATAGCTGGAATAATGGTGAGAAATTATTTAGAGGCGTGGTTAATCAGCGCAATGTTGGTGTCAAAATTCGCGAAAATAACAATACGGGCAGTTATTTGCTTCAATATTCTGGGCTTGATGCTTTTATTAATGTTTATTCACCAAGAATTGCGGAGCTTACCAAATTTATGCCAAAAATTCAGAAAAATCCTAAGCCAAAAAATTTGTCATCGCCAATTACTGGAAAAATTATTCGCTTTAAAGTTAATGAAGGCGATGAAGTCAAGGCGGGTCAAGAATTGGTGGTGATTGAAGCCATGAAAATGGAAAATATTATTCGCACCGATCACGATATTATCATCGGCAAAATCAAATTTAACGAGGGCGAAGCAGTTGGAATTGGACAAGTGATAATTGAATTTGTGAATTAATTATAAATTTTTCATGAAGTGAAAGCCCCGAATATAAAAATTTTCACTAAAATAAAGTGAGTGTGATTTTTTATTTTCGCTATATGAATCGAGAACGAATTTATCGCAATTAAGTTTTTTAGCTTTTTGCTCAAGATTTTGTAATAATTTTTTGCCAATATTTAGGCATCGATATTGCTCAAGAACCACTAAATTGCAGGCTTGTAAAAATTTTCCACAATAAAACATTCGGGAAATTAAATATCCTGAAACTGCAACCATCTCATCATCTATATAGCCTGCAATCATTTTGTAATTTGATAAATCGATGATTTCTTTTAGGTCTTTAGCAAATGTTTTTTCGTCAATTTTTGGATAAAGTTGATGGATTAGAGGATAGCATTTTTGCATTTGATTATAGGTGTTTAAATCGCGAATTATTAAATCCATTTTACAAATTTTTTAATTGCTCTTCTAATTTATAAGCCCATGAACTAATGGTTCCAGCTCCAGTGCATAAAACTAAATCTCCAGCATTTAACAATGGCTTTAAAATTCCAGCTAAATCATTTTCGTGAGTTAATTTTATAACATTTTTATGTCCAGTTTCTTTAATTGCCGAGCAAATAGCGTCTTGATTTATTCCTGCAATCGGATTTTGAGAGGCGGAATAAATATCGCTAACAATAACATAATCAGCATCAATAAAGGCATTGGCAAATTCGTTAAACAAATCGCGAACTCTAGTGTATTTATGTGGTTGGAATACGCAAATTAATTTATGGTTTTTTACAATGTTGCGAGCGCCTTTAAGTGTGGCTTTAATTTCAGTTGGATGATGACCATAATCATCAATTATTGAAGCGTTATTAAATTCTCCAACCTTGGTAAATCTTTGCTTGACACCAGTATAGGTCGATAGTCCATTTTTAATTTGTTGAGAATTTAATCCTAAAAATTTACCAATTGCTACCGCAACTAAGGCATTGCTGGCGTTATGTTCGCCATATATTGGTATGTGAATAGCGTTAATGGTTTCTGAATTTTTAAAATGAATATCAAAATTTATACCATTACTATCTACCACAATATTTCTACCCATAATATCAGCATCTTGCCTAATCGAGTAGGTAATTAAATTGGTTTTAGTAAGTTTTAATTTTTGATAAATATTGGCCACTTCCTGACTATCAATACATAATATTGCTAAACCATGATCAGGTATTTGGGTAATATATTTTTCGAAACATTGTTTTTGTTTGTTGAAATCGCCATTATATCCAACATATTCTAGATGTTCTGGCTCTATGTTGGTGACTGCTCCAATGATGGTTGGCAAATTAACAAAGCTGGCATCAGACTCATCTGATTCAGCAACTAAATATTCGCCATTACCAATTTTAGAATTGCTTTGAAAATAATGAATTATGCCACCATTAATAATTGTTGGGTCAAATTTATTTGCTTCAAGCATAACGCTTACCATTGCGGTGGTGCTAGTTTTGCCATGGGTTCCAGCAATAGTAATGCCTTTATATTCTTGCATTATTGATGCCAATAATTGCGCTCTGGTTATAATTAAAATTCCGCGTTTTTGGGCTTTTAAAATTTCGGGATTATCGGTTTTGATAATTGAAGTTTGAACTACCAAAGATACATCATCTGTTAAATTATTTTCGTGGTGACCAACAAAATATTCGACTCCAACCTCCCTAAGTTTCGGAGTTAAATAATTTTCACGCAAATCAGAACCCTGAACAGCAATGTTCCATTTTCTAAGAATAAAGGCCAAAGCACTCATACCAATGCCTCCGATGCCAATAAAATGAATTTTCCTTTGTTGTTTAATCTCGCTAATATTCATTAATTATAAATTTTGATATTTAAAATATTGTTGGTAAATTTTTTTAATTAAATTAAATAACAAATTTTATTTGTAAAATAAAAAATTAAAATGCGTAAAGAAAATATTATAAAAATCTTTGAAATTTGGCAACAAAATAATCCAAATCCACAAACCGAACTTAAATTTATTAATAATTATACTTTGTTGGTAGCGGTGGTTTTATCTGCTCAAACTACCGATATTAATGTAAATAAGGCTACCGAAGACCTATTTAAAATAGCATTCACTCCAGAATTAATGTTAAAATTGGGTGAAAAAAAATTAAAAAAATATATTGCTTCAATCGGACTTTATAATGCTAAAGCTAAAAATGTAATTTTATTAAGTGAGCAATTAATTAAAAAACATAATTCTGAAGTGCCAAATGATTTTGAAAGTCTAATAAGTTTGGCTGGGGTGGGGCGTAAAACTGCGAATGTAGTGCTTAATTGTGCTTTTAAGCGCTTAACAATGGGAGTTGACACTCATGTTTTTCGAATTGCTAATCGAATTGGAATTGTTAATGAAAGCTCGCCAGAAAAAACTGAAATTTCACTTTTAAAAAAAATCCCAAAAGATTTTTTACTTCATGCCCATCATTGGATGATTCTGCATGGAAGATATGTTTGTAAAGCAAGAAATCCAGAATGTAATAATTGTAAAATTAAAGAATTTTGTGAATTCAAAGCAAAAAATTAGAAGGCTAAAACTAAAGAGCCAGTAACTTTTCGATTTTCGATATCTTCAAAAGCTCGACCAATATCATTAAATTTATATTTGGTAATTTTTGGTCTAACTACCCCTTTTTTTACGGCATTAAAAATTTCGTTGGAACCAGAAATAAGCTCGGTTCTAAGGGCTTTATACTGCCCTAATTTTGGTCGAGTAATATAAACTGAATTAGCGGTAAGATCGTCAATATTAAAAGAGTCAATTCTGCCAGAAGTTTCACCAAAACTTACACACAAACCCATTGCCCATAGGCAATCAAGTGATTTTTTGATGGTATCTTTTCCAACTGAATCAAAGGCAATGCCAACTCCCATATAATCAGTTATATTTCCAACTTCTTGAACTAAATCTTGAGTTCGATAATTGATAACATAGCTACAGCCAATTGATCTGGCATATTCTATTTTTTCATCCGAGCCAACGGTGCCAATAACTTCAATCCCTAATTGTTTTGCCAATTGACATAAAATATGACCGACTCCACTAGTAGCAGACTGCACTAAAATTCTTTTGACCAATGACGAAAGACAAACACGATGCAATAAGGTATGAGCCATCAAGCCTTTAATAAAGGAGGCGCAAATTACATCATCGGTTAAAAAATCAGGAACGGCGATTGCTTTAGAAGCATGAACTGCTTTTTTTTGAGCAAATGATCCAACTCCAGCATTAAAATAGGCTACTCTTTCTCCCGGCTTGAAATCTTTGACATCGGTTCCAACTTCTGTAACCACTCCGCATCCTTCAATTCCAAGGATAGAAGGGAGTTTTTCTAATTTATAAATACCTTTGGCAAAAGCGTAATCAAAAAAATTAATTCCTGCAAAATTATGCTTTACAATAATTTCTTCTTTTTTTGGCTTTGGATCTGGCACTTCTTCAACCTTAATACTATTGAAATCTCCCTGTTTAGTTAATACTAAAGCTTGCATTTAAAGAAAAGTTATATTAATAAAAATCAGCAACCCAAAGTAAGATTGCTTTTTGAATATGAAGTCGGTTTTCAGCTTCATCAAAAATAACCGAATGCTTGGAGTCAACGACATTTTCAGTAGCTTCAAAACCACGATAAACTGGAAGGCAATGCGTAAAAATTGCATTTTTATTTGCCAATTTCATTACTTCTTCATTAACTTGAAAAGGTTGTAATAAATTAATTTTTTTCTGACGCAATGCATCATTATTTTCTGCTTCATCTCCCATTGAAAACCATGTATCAGTGATCACAACATCGGCATTTTTCATTGCAGTTTTGATGTTATTATGAAGTGAAATTTTGGCACCTCTTTTTTTCATTTTATTAATCAAGGAGTGACTAAAATCAAACTCTTCAGGGCTGGCTATGGAAAGCTCATAATCAAAAGCCTCTGACGCTTCGATATAAGAATTTAAAACATTATTTTGATCTCCACTCCAAACTAATTTTTTACCTTTAATGCTACCCAATTTTTCTTCTATTGTTAGAATGCTTGCTAAAATTTGACAAGGATGAGAAAAATCTGACAAACCATTAATTACTGGCACAGAAGAGTTTTTGGCAAATTCAGTGATAGTATCATGAGAATTAGAACGAATCATAATAAAATCAACAAACCTTGACAAAACTTTGGCGGTGTCGGCAATGGTTTCGCCTTTACCAAGTTGCATATCATTTTTGTTCATAACAATAGCGTTGCCCCCGAGCTGATTTATGGCAACCTCAAACGAAACTCGAGTGCGAGTTGAGGTTTTTTCGAAAATCATCATTAAATTTGCTTGGTCAAGCTTTTTTGAGTGAGAAAACAATTTAGAATTTTTCTTTAATTTTTTTGCAAACTTAATAATATTTTTTAAATCCGCATGACTAATTTCGGATAAATCAATAAAATGTTTTGGTAAATTATTATTTTTTTTCATAAAATTATAAAAAACTGTTGGAATTTTTTTGTAAACAATTAAAAAAGCTAATATAAAATTAAAATTTGTCAAGATAACAATCAATAATTTATGTTAAAAAAAATTTTTATTTGCTCGGGCGGAACTGGCGGTCATATTATACCAGCAATTGCGATTGCTAAATTTCTCCAAAATGAAAGGCATCAAATATGGTATTTTGGTGATATTAAATCTAAAAATTTTCTAAAAAATTCAGATGGTTTAAATTTTGATTTAATTCCATCTGCGCAATTTATAAAATCTCCTTTGGGATTATTGAATTTTGCCATTAAAACATTTTTTGGATTTTTTAAATCATTAGCTAAAATTATAAAAAATCGTCCAGATTATATCGTTGCTTTTGGAGGATATTCCACTTTTCCGTTGTTATTGGCGGGGGTTTTTTCTAATTCAAAAATTATTTTGCATGAACAGAACGCTCATTTAGGAAAAGTAAATCGATTATTTGCAAAATTTGCCTATAAAATTTGTTTATCATTTGAAAAAACCGATGGTGTAAACGAAATGTATAAAACCAAGCTAGTATTTACTGGAAACCCAATTCGTCAAGAAATAATTGCTTTAAATAATAAAAATTATATTTTGCCAAAAAATGAAAATTTTGCCATTAAAACCGATAATAAATTCGGTTATGATGTTCTGCTAAATTCTGATTTTAACCCAGAAATTTCAGCTAAAAAATATTTTAAAATATTGGTAATTGGTGGTTCGGGAGGAGCTAAAATTTTTAGCGATGTTTTGCCGAAAGCTTTTTTTAATTTTTCTGAAAATATCAAAGAGCAGATTCAAATTTTTCAACAATGTAGAACTGAATTAGTAGAATCAACTTTTGAGCAATATAAATCTTTTAACTTAAATATTGTAGTAGATAGTTATTTTGAAGATATGGCAACATTAATTGATGAATCGCATCTTATAATTGCAAGAGCTGGTTCTTCTTCGATTTTTGAATTTTGTTGCGCTAAAAAGCCAATGATTTTAGTCCCATTTGCAAAATCCGCAGATGATCATCAATTGAAAAATGCCAAATATCTTAGTGAAAACGGTGCTTGCATTATGGTAAAAGAACAAGATTTTAATATAAAAAATATTAATGAAATTTTAAATAATTTATTAAATAATACTAATATATTGTTTGAATTATCAAAAAATGCTGAAAAATTAGCATTAATTAATGCAAATATAAATATTTCAAAAATTATTAATTAATCATGAATCATATCACAATTGTTAGCCAAAGAGAGTTTCAAAACTATGAAAACTTACCAATTGGAGAATTCTTCAAAAATGTTCGGCAAAATCAAAATATTGAAATCGAAAAAGTTTCAAAATTTTTAAAAGTAAGAGTTAAAGATATTGGTTATTTTGAAAATAATGAAATAGATAAAATTGAAAAAAATATTTATGTGGCAGGTTTAATTAAGAGCTATGGAAGTTATTTAAAAATCAACGACAAGATTATCGATGCCAAAATACAAGATTTGGGCTTAAAATCTAATGTTGAAAATAAGAGGCACACTTTGCTTAACATTGGAGAAAATCGAGATTTAAGTCCTAGCAATGATTTGTTTTTTAATGCCTCAATTGCTGGCATTATTATAATTTTATTTTTTCTCATTATAATTAATAGTTTTAATGTTCAACGCCATTTAATAAGTAGCGAAATTATAATCAATGATATTCAAAAAATTAATAATTAAATGATAAAACTTGATAAGGAAAAAATTATTAATTTCATAGCTTTAATCAAAAATAAAGCTCGCAAGGTTAGATTCCACAAAACCAAAGAATTTAAAATCTTTTTAATGGTAATTTTTATCCTTATTGTTTTGTGTTTTTTATTACCTGTTTTTTTTGACAATTCAAAATTGCGCAACAATATTTCCGAAAGATTATCAAAATTAACCAATGCTAAAGTTGACATCAAGGGAGAAGTTAGCGTTGCCCTACTTCCATCGCCTAGGATTAGTATTAATCATTTGTTTGTTGAAAATTTTAACCCGTCTAAAAATCCTAAAGAAAATGATAAATTTTATAATTTTTATTCTCAAAATTTAGAAATAATTTTTCCAATTTTTGGATGGTTTGAAAAAAAAATAATTAAAAAAATTATTTTAAATAATGCCAATATTGATGTATATAAAGCAAATTCAGTTGGCAAATTACAAAAAAGTATTTTTTATACTAAATTAGATTATTTTAATAAAATTAATCCGCGTTCACCTCCGTCTAAAGAAGGTATTAGCTCCTCAATTTTTGCTATTGAAGATTTAGAAGCTGTGGCAAAATTTGAGAGTTTGATGCCAGATTTACAAATTAATAATGGCAAAGTAATTCACTATGATGATGCCAAAATTTACAGTGAATTTATTAATATTGACGCCACTTTAAATTACCAAAAAAATAAAATTTTAGGCTACGGAAATTTTGTAAGCGACAAAATCGATAATAGTTTTGAAATGCAATTTATTTTTAATAAGCCGAAAAAAAACAATGCTTCATTTTTTGCCATCAAATCGGCGGTATTGGATTTTAGATTAACAGGAACTTTTTTTGAAGAAAATAATGATGGGGTCTTTAAAACCAAGTTTCGTGGAAATTTTAATGGATATGTTATGGAGTTGAAAAATTTCTACAAATCACTATTTTCATCGTCAGATATTACTTCTCAAAAGCTTAAAACCAATGGTTTGCCAATTAATTTTACTGGAGAAATTTATAATGATGGTAATGAAATCAATATTGCTAACATTTTTGTGGAATCAACTTTATTAAGAGGGGTTGGTAATATAAAAATTGATAAAACCGCAAAAATTCTAACTTCGGATATTAAATTTGATTTTGAAAAATTAGATATTGATAGCATTTGGAATACTCAAAATCCAGCTAAGAGAATTGCCGAACTCGCCAAAGGCATCAATATTGATAAAAATATCAAGGAGAGCGTTGAAAATTCTCAAAAAACTAATGATCTAGAGCCTTCTCAAAGTGACATTATTGTTAATAAAGATGAGATTAAAATTGAAGAAAAAAATATCGAAAATTCTAAGATATTTCTAAACATTAGAGAATATGATGTAAATCTTGACATAACTGCACAAAAAGCCAATTTATATGAGGGAGAAATAAGTGATTTAAAGTTTAATGCCAACATCTCAAATGACGATAAAATGTCAGTATTTCCCTTGTCTTTTAAGCTTCCGTCAAATTCAGAGGTTAGAATTATTGGAAATTTTGACCAAAAAAAACATAAAAATCGATTTATGGGTTCGCTTGATGCCAATGGCGATTCTTTATATGAAATTATGGAGTGGTTGGATATTAATCCAAAAAGTGTTAAAATTAATAATTTACAAAAATTTAATCTTTTTTCAAATATTGAGATTAGCGATAATGATTTTATTTTTAATAATTTTTACTTGAATTTAAACGATAAAAAAACCGAAATATATGGTGATATCGAAATTAAAGATATTAAAGTTAAGAGATTGATAACTTCTGATTTAAAATTTTCGGAATTTGAATATCAAAAATATATTTCAATCCCGTTAAACAATCCCTATTTCAACGAAGGAATATTTGCCGATAAAATTTTGTGGCTAAATCAAATTTTTTCAAATTACAACCTAAAATTTTACTTTGATAAATTGATTTATGATGATGAAATTTTTGAAAATCAAGAGATCAAAATTAATTTTGGACCTGGATATATTAAAATTCCAAACAATAAATTCAAATCCCAAAATAATAATTTTGATTTAAGTTTTTCGGTTGAAGTCGCCGACAAGAAACAGCAGTTTGATCTTGAACTTAAGGCCGAAAAACTCAAAATTGATTTTCAAAAAGATTATATGCATGAAGAAATTCCGGTGACCAAAACAATTTTTGATAGGTTTTTTCAAATGCCTTCGCTTCAAGGATTTGATGGTAAAATTGAACTCTTAGCTAAAGATTTAACGATCGGTAAAATTAAAATTAACAATTTTAAATATTTAATTCCTGTTTCCAATCTGACTTCTCCAGCTAAGTTAGAAATGGATATTTTTGATGGTAAGTTTGAGTTCAAAGGGGTGAATGATCTCAAATACAACAAAATTATAAATGGTAATTTTACATGCAAATCATGCAATATTAATAAAATATTCCAAGGTTTTTATGGTATTGAAAATTGGGGTGGAATAGCGAATATTTCTGGCAATATAGTTGGGGTTGGAAAATCGGTTTATGAGTTTAAAAACAAGCTTATATCGGAAATATCATTGGCAATTTCTGCTCCATCGGTTAAAGGATACGGTTTAAATGAATTTATAAAAAAAATTTATGACAGAAAAAAAACTGCCGAAGACATTAAAAATCCTGAAGAAATTTTGCATAACAAAGAGGGATATACTCAGTTTATGCAAGGAAAGGGATTTATTAATTTAAAGGGAGAGAAAAATAGTAATTTTTCAATTTCATTAAAATCAACTGGGGTTAATTCGGTTTTTTCTGGAATAATATTTATGAACGAAGAATCAATAAATGGAACAATAAATACTATATTTTTGGCGCCAAACAACCAAAAACAAATTCCAATTAACATTGCTACAAATGTTACTGGTTATATTGATGATGTAGCCTTAGTTTCAAATATTAATCAGGCTAGGCAATATTTGGGTTTAGAGAAAATTGAAAAAACCGAGCTAGACAATATTTTGTTGGCCAAAACTGCTGAAAAAAAACAAGCTAAAAAAGAAAAAATTTTTAATAAGACAAAAAAAATAGAAAATAAAGCTAAAAAAATTAATGCCGAAATTACAGAAAATTCTCAACAGGGTGAGGAGGAGGTTACTACTGAAATTATTGAAGAAACGCAAATTATTGAAATTAATAAACCCGCAGAAATTTCTAAGGAATCGGATTTTGTGATAATTGATAAAACGCAAAATGATGATAATAAAGATTCGAAAAATTCATTGATGACCGACCAAAATCCGATAATTGATAATGCAATAACCAGCCCAAATAATAGTAACCAGACCACTCCTATCCAGTCTAATCCTGCTTCCAAGGCTTTTGAAACCGAAAATATTAACATTGTTGAACCTAGTATTTAATATGAAAATTTCTCTCGAAAATATTATACAAAAAAAAGGTAATGAAAAAATTACCTGTCTTACCGCTTATTCATTTCCAATAGCTAAAATTCTCGATAATTTGGTCGATATTATTTTGGTTGGAGACTCGGTTGCCATGGCGATTTATGGCGAAGCTGATACCACTTCCGCAGATTTAGCAATGATGATAAATCACGGCAAGGCGGTAGTTAAAGCTTGCAAAAGAGCTTTGGTGGTGGTGGATATGCCAATAAATTCTTACGAAAATTCTAAAGAAACCGCATTAAAAAATGCCAAAAAAATTATTGACGAAACCAAATGTGACGCCGTTAAAATTGAAATTACCGAAGAATTAATCGAAACCACAAAATATCTGGTTGATAATAAAATAAGTGTAATGGGTCATATCGGATTATTGCCTCAGCATGTTAAAGCAATTGGGGGCTATAAATATCAAGGAAAAGATGAAGAATCGGCACAAAAAATTTTTGAAATTGCAAAAAAATTAGAAAAAACTGGAATTTTTTCTTTGGTAATCGAAGCAGTTCCTGCCAAGCTTGCCAGCAAAATCTCGCAAAATATTAAAATTCCTACAATTGGTATCGGAGCTTCTAAAGATTGTGATGGGCAGGTGTTGGTAATTGATGATTTGCTTGGATTAAATACCGAATTTAAGCCAAGATTTGTTGAAAATTATGAAAATTTATCGCAAAAAATTAGCGTTGCCGTGGAAAATTTTGTTAATGATGTGTTAATCGGAAAATTTCCTACTGAAAAAAATATTTTATAAAATGATATTTTTAAAATGTCCCGCCAAAATCAATATTTTTTTAAATATAATTGGTAAAAAACCAGATGGTTATCATCAATTAGAATCAATTTTTTTACCAATTGAATTGAGTGATTATATTGAAGTAACACCTGCTTCAGCTTTTAAATTGATAACCACTGGGAAATATCAAAATAAAATAGAAAATAATGAAAATATTTTGATAAAAATTTTGGAATATTTTAAAAAAAATTATCAAATTTCTGATAATTTTTCGATAAATTTACAAAAAAATATTCCAATTGGAGCTGGTCTGGGCGGTGGCTCATCAGATGGTGCGGGTTTTATTAAAATCCTTAATAAAATTTTTGATTTAAAACTAACCAAATCGCAAATGCAAGAAATTGCTTTGAATTTTGGCTCGGATTTGCCATTTTTTTTTGAAGAGAGTGCCTGTTTTGTTCGAGGTCGAGGCGAGGAAATTTATCAATTGTCAAATTCAATTCTAGAAAATTTAAAAAATTATAAAATTTTATTAATTAATCCAAATATAAATTTGAGTACAAAATTAATTTTTGAAAATTATCAAAAATTGATTAAGACCAATGAAATCAATTATTCAAAAATTATTAATAAGAAAGATTTGATGGCAAAAAATCTGGAACAAATTTTACAAATTTCCAACAATGATTTAGAGCAAATTGCCTGTAAAATTCATCCAATATTAACGGAAATTCTTAGTGATTTAAAAACTTTTTCTCCAAGCCTTGCGAGGATTACTGGAAGCGGAAGTACAATGTTTGCGATATTTGAAAAATCCGATGAAAATCTTAACAAA
>Ga0169931_10009210_pt1 | contig 14289 bp, 9 predicted proteins | sample Kivu_15m_20L_FD_129675 | JGI IMG/M metagenome (GOLD analysis project Ga0169931, IMG submission 129675) | Freshwater microbial communities from Lake Kivu, Western Province, Rwanda to study Microbial Dark Matter (Phase II) - Kivu_15m_20L... | ecosystem: Environmental > Aquatic > Freshwater > Lake ...
AATAAGCTAACACCTAAAATTGCGCATATTGTGAGACCTCTTAGATGTATTACTTATATTGCTACGATGGCAAAATATACCACGATTCTAGTTTTTTCAGTATTTTCAAAGACTACAAATTCAGCAAAAGTTAAGGAGCGCTCTAAGGTGACATCATAACAATGTTCATAGATTAGTAATAATGGCAAGTTGCCTGGTACATCAACAATCGACATATCGGTTCACAAAAGATCGATGCCGAACATCGAACTCGCAACACAAGACTTTATCCATTTATCGAGATAACAACAAAAGGAGACTAGATAATTTTTTTGAATGATCTATAGGAGTCAAGATCAAGGATGAACTATGAATGATCCCTGAATATATTGTTAAATTATCTTTTATATGATTTTGAGTGTAACTGAGGGTGATTATGATCCGCAGAAAAGAATTCAAATAGCTGCGATTTTATTGTTTATAAGTAGATTATTATTTTCGATTTAAGGAAGACAGGCATGAACGGTCCCACCCTCAAAACACCCAATATCTTATTCATTTCCAACCAATCAACAGCCACACTAAGAAAACCTCCCACGCCCAAAGCAGTCCATTCATTTTCTTTCGTTATAGCCTTGGCAGCCCATCTCAGCTATGATTTGAAACTCATCCCACCTTCTCTTCCATAGGCTATTGAAAAAGCTAAGTATGTCAGTAAGAGTTCAAAGAGAATGAACAAATCAAGGAAGGATTATGTGTAGCTATGGTGTGATTATCTGGTCTAGGCGATCATGAATGGAAGGGCTGTATAACATATGGACACTGTTATCATCACTGCCCCTGTTTGTGATAAATATTTTGCTCTACTGCATCGATCAGAAGCTTTTATGTTCGATCGGCACTCATTCGAGGACAGTTTCGAGGCAGTCTCTGACATATGCTCGTTAAACAGTAAGTAGTAGATTAACCATCAAACTAACAACAGAAAAATTGCCATCATAAATTTTAGTTCATCAGTTTTGAACTAAGATAGAATGCAACCTCGCATACATCTATAGGGACTTCTTACTGGCATTTTCTTCAATCAGGGTGATAAATGGAAGGCTTATAAGATACTCAAAAAAGATATACCAACTTCAGATGAACTTGCAAGATATGATACCGTTATTTTGAGTGGAAGTTCGCATTCTGTCAACACTATGCCTCAGCCTATGGTGCAGTTCCTTGCAGTTTTAAAGGAGACGATTGCTATCAAACCTGAACTTAAATTAATGGGAATATGTTTTGGGCATCAATTTATTGCCCATTTGAACAATGTTCCAGTTCTCACCCGAACATTAACAAAAGGTCCACTTACTTTAGATTTTCAACTCTCACCTCCACCTCCACACAACTTCCCACCTTATCTTTTTCCCGAACCTCTTCCTCTTCGAATCTATAAATATCATTCAGATCATGTCACCTCGATTCCCCCTTCTTACCACAGATTTGGAACAAGCTAGAGTTGCTAGATCGAAGGAATGGTCTCAAGTGATCATCGAGTTTTTTCCTTCCAAAGCCATCCAGAATACACTCAAGAATATATTTCTTGGTACGAACACAGATTGGAGAGGTACGGAGGGAAAAAAGGAGGAAGATATGCGGGAGTAAAAATCGAAAGGAAGGGAGTCAAGTTTGATGGAGAACATCATAGGAGTATGGGAGTCTTTAGGGGAGCTATTCAGAAATTCCTTGACTGGAACTGTTGTTGATTTATTATCGTAATTTTTGTTTAATTTTTTACAAAAAAAGTTAGAAAAGACAAAAAGTGTAACCTAGAAATTCTCTGTTTCTATTATTCAAAGTTAAAATATTTGATAACATAAAATATTAGCTCAAAAATATACATTTCATTCATTATTAGTTACCAGAATCATTTCTATAAACTAATGTAGAAAGTAAGCTAAAGCCTCGATATCCAAATAAAAAAAGATTTTTTCATAAAAAGTCGAAAATAAAACATCTTAGACTACTACGATCTCAACCCAAATGTATTAATCCATCTCATCTAGAAACTCGGTTAAGGTGCATACGGTAAAGTATACAGAGCAACTCTCAAATAACCTCCACATAGCGTAAGAGTAGCCAAACAGATCTCAAAAAGATTAGTTAAAACCCCATAAATTTTACAGAACTAAGTAGCCATCATGCGTAGATTGGACCATCCGATGATCATCAGACTTTACTAGAGTTTTTAAGATTAAAAAGATGTGTACTTGGTCTAAGAGTAAATCTATAGTAAGATAGCTACTTTGAAGGCGGTGATCTCTTCGATAGACTTTCGGCACATGGAAGCTACAATTAAACAGATGCAAGATATATCTTCACTCAAATCATAAAATGCCTTAAATACATGCATTCCGAGCGAGTTTGTCATCGAGACATTAAACTTTAAAACTTTATGATGAACTAAAAAAATACTCTAGATATGAAAATCATCGACTATGGGCTTAGTTTCGAGTGGAAAGAAGATATGAGAAGTTAACTCAAGGCTCAGAAGAAAAATTTGGCAACTGGTAGCTTAAATTATATGGCTCCTGAGGTTCTCAAATGCGATTATGATCAGAGATGCGATATCTGGTCAGCTGGAGTCATACTCTATATTCTTGTCCAGGGAGTTTTTCCGTTTTATGGGAAATACGAAACGGCGATCAAACAAAAAATATGCGCAATAGACTACCATATAAGTATCTAAAATAAAACTAAGCTGCCAAAGCCATGCAAGTTCTTAGTCCAGAAATAAAAGATCTCATAAAAAGAATTTTCGTTTAAGCTGATAAACGCATATCAATTGATGAAATCCTTGATCACCCTTGGATGATTAACAAACTTCCTTAGATTCCTTTACAATTAGATTTCAAACAACTAAAAAACTTTTCTAATTTCACAAAAGTAGTCATCCATCAACACAGTTTAAAGCTCTAGCCGTAACTTACATAGCAACACAACTTCCCTAAAAATAAATCCACGGTCTAGGCTAAATTTTCAAACAAATCGACACAAACAACGATGGATACATAACAGTTGAATAACTCAATACAGCTTTATCCAAACAACAATAACAAACAAACTATTCATAGTTATCCGATATAGTCGATCACATCGATACTGATAGAAATGGAAAAATAAATTATAGCGAGTTTCTAGCATGTTGCTTATAGACATCATATCTTCAAAATTAAAGCTATCTTATGTTTATTTTTAAAGGAATCGATCGAGATGGATCAGGCAAGATTAGCAAAGATTAAATTAGAAAGATTTTTTAATAGACCTAGCATCAGATATTAAAACCATCAGATGTGGATCAATTGATTAAAAGTTGTGATAAAAATGGAGATGGGGATATCGATTATAATTAGTTCATTTAAGGCATGGGAGCCAATAAATGATATGTAGATTAATTCGACTTAATTATATATAATTCATTAGTATGAAATCGAAGCCGCAAATATCAAAAGAGTTTCTCACTCCAGGACACTCAGAAGCAATCTAATTTTCAAAAGTTCCAGCTAAAAAGTTCAAAGCTTAAGAGTCATAGTCATAACCTGATCAGGTTTAGATGTTGCTGCTTAGTCATAGAAGATAATAATCTCCGTTGTTTGATAGTAGTAGTGGAAGTTATAAAATAAAAATTGCACTTATTTTAGTGTTGATAGGACTAGCGATTATGGCTTTTTTGAAGTGGAATGCTGATTAAAATGAAATGAGAAAAGATAGGAGGAGTAGAAAGACTAAAAAAAGACGCTAGATTAGTAGAAAAATTTGACGATGCCTAATATGAATGATGATAGTCATATTTGTAATGATTAATATTTTTGAATTTTGCTTTTAAATTCTTTGAAAACTTTCAAAATTAATCAGGATTTCATTTATAAATTTGTTATGTTTATTGTTAATAAAAATATAACTTAATGCAGACCAACCTTCCCAAGTAAGTCCCCTTCCTCCCGGGCCACGTCTTCAACGACCCCTACAAACAAAACTACCACAAAACCCAGCAATTCAATTTCGTCGATGGATCCCAACAATAGAAGCGTCAGTTCCATAAAGAATAAATTGATGCTAATCTCATCGACGAAATGACCAAGGCTTTGACCGCACTTTCCTTCCAAAAAGTTAGAAACGCTCCTGAGAATGATTATATCCCTCGCGTGCAACCTCCATGGCTCAAGTACGATCGCAAGGTGCTACGATTCTATGCTTACTTCCAGTAGCATGTGGTCGAGAGCAGACTCTAGAACTACAGAATTAGACCAGTACGCATCTACTACTATCTCTCCGATGAAACAATCTTCATCACCTAAAGCAAAGTCTAGAACTCAGGCATCCCTCAAGGCGTCTTCCTAAAACGACGCAAAGTCCCTAAAGTAATCGGATAACTCGCCGATCACTACACCTGGCAAGATCTCAACATCTCCATCAACATAAATTTCTTTTAAAGAATCTTCAGAATAATCGATTGCGATTAATTCACAAGATAGTTCTATAACTACATGGGTGTTCAACTCAACTAACCCTAAGAATTACCCACCGATCTTTTCAAAGATTTCATGAGAACCAAAGAAGCTAAGATTAATCCTCCTGATACTAAGGAATATAAATAGTATATTGAGGTCAGATTGGGTGGAGGACATCCTAATGGTGGATTAGAGAAGTATCTTTAGAATGATAGGAAAGTCCTTTCGTTTAGGATCTTGTGGAATGATAGTACTCTAGAAGGAGGATATAACTATTATGCGCTTAATTATTTCTTGGCTGATGATCATGTTTAAGTCAAAGAGATCAGGTTCCAAAATTCAGGTAGAGATCCTTTCCCTCTTATGCTCAATAAACAAAAATTACCCAAAAAGGCTATCAATACAGTATACCCTGGCATGACTCTTCAGAAAGAATAATACTATAAGCCTCAAGATTTCGATATTGGAGCTCATATTAACGTCTTCGGTCGAGATTGTGTGGTCTATGATGCCGATGATTTCACCAAAGTCTGGTATAGAGACAATCTTGGCATTGAATTCAAACCACTTAAAATCGAAGAAGGACAGCATCCTACTTTCGAGCACAAGATTCCTCCTTTCAATGGCTACGGAACTCCTTAGGATTCTTTAGGAAGCGTCTTTAGTCTTCAACCCAAACCTCCCAAAAAAGATATGGTCAAATTGTTCACCAACGATCAGTATGTTATGAGGTTCGAAGCTAGACTTATTTCTAAAAATAGAGATGAAAATAATCGTAAATTCATACTTTCTTTCTTCTGCGGAGATGATACAGTTCAAGTCTATCAAAATACAGATAAAAACTCAGGCATTTGGGGTGGAAAATTCCTTTAAAGAAAGAAACATGAGCACAAGACTTAAGGCAGGTAAATTTTGTTTAACTAAGATATCTTCTGGATACTGATTTCCAGATCGGAAGTATCGTTCAACTGAGTGTTTACAACTTCCAGCTTTTAAAAGCTGATGATTTTACTCTTCAATACATGAGAGAAAGGCCTGAAAAGTTCCCATAAATTAATGTGGAAGCAGCTTTGAACAAAATTAAAGCTTTGGCTCGTAATCATGCCAGCTACGATGACTTCCTCGTGTGGTTCATCAAAAGTACTTTATTTGTGATGTAGATGTGGACCCCGCTAACAGACAGTTTTTATAGTACGACGAGTTCAGTGGCACCTTATCGAAGCATGTAAAGCTGAGCAATCCCGAACTCTACAGTGTCTTCAAGGGTGGACTTGAAAAAGATAGACTTTCGATGAAAAAATTGTTCAAATTATTGGGTGGAGCGTGATTAGATGAACCTATTCATATAATTTATATGTTTTTAAATAGATATAATATTTAATTACCATCAAGATAATTCTATGCTTATTTTATAATTTATTGCAAACAAGTTTATTGCTCCATAATCTAAATATATTAGCATAAATTTTTGTATTGATATATCGATTGATTAAGATAAAAAAATAATATCAGTCACAAGAATTTGTTAAGTTAAAATTATCAATGATTAAATAAATAAATCAATATAGATATAAATTATTATTATTGTTGACTGTTTCTCATTTTTACAAAAATAGTAGATATTAAAATATAAATTTTTAATTATTGTTAATATTTTTTTTTGTTTCATAAGCAATTTTTTTTGTAATTAACATGCTAATATTAAAATTATCTCTAAAATGATCTATCATTGTTTATTCTGCGTCTAATCTCCCCTTTCAGCTATATCATAGCTTGCTCCATACTCTACATACTGACTCTGCTTGGAAGTCGATTGAGCTGAGTAAGAGTAAGTACCAGGTCCTTTGTAGTTAAGATTCTTCTCCTTGGCATAACAGGTCGCCGGATTATCATAGCTTGCTCCATACTCTACATACTGACTCTGCTTGGAAGTCGATTGAGCTGAGTAAGAGTAAGTACCAGGTCCTTTGTAGTTAAGATTCTTCTCCTTGAGATAACAGGTCGCCGGATTAGAGCGCCAGTAATTCCTAGTGAAATATTTTTTCTACACACACTCGCTGTAAGTCTTAGTCTCAGTCTCCACGAACTCAAATATCTTTTGTTGGATATGCTAGGGCGTAAAGATTACAACAGCAGAGTATATTATAGCTATTCCTAGAGTCACATAATTTATGGGAGTAAGCTTCTTTTCTTCGTTGACCCATGAAGCAAAAAGTACGTTTCCTAACGCGATAATCAAAATAGATGCCTCAAGTATCTTAACAGTTAGTCTAGAAAGTCTGTAAGTAAAATTAACCGGGACTGAAAATCTTCTAAAAAGATTATATTTATCAACCCAGTATTGAATTAGTACTACTACTGCGATGATTATCGTGGCAATAGGAGTTATGTAAGCGTAGAAATTAGCGATCAAACAAAATACGATGTATTATGAGTATCTTTAAGCAAAGTTGAAATTGGGAAGTTAGAATTTTCTGTTAAGCTGTATTTGGAACATCTAAGCAGTTTCTTGCTTTTATAAGTTTCTAATCTTGAAACGCCTCATGAGGTCTCCAATCTGAGCAATATTAAGTCCAAGTTTGATTGCCGAACTTATGGTGACCAAACTGATAACTTGAGTCACGATTCCCTCCTTACTCATCGGATCGATTTCAGAATGGATTGAAAAAATCACAAAATAAATGAAAGCAGTATTGAAAAACTGAGCAATCACAGTTTTTACGATAAGTGAAGCACTGTCTAGAGTACTAGTTTTTTGTCTCTAGCTATCAGTCAAGTGCCTAATGATAGATGCCAAAAGGAAGTCCACAGCGACAGTAAGCCCTGAACTTATAGAAGTCATAATCAAGTTTACTATATTGTATGTAGAATCCTTCTAGTAATCTTAACCAATACTGTTTTTAAGACGGATATTGAGATCAGTCTTGAGAAGTTGAAGTCCCACTATAGCACCAAACATGGTAATCAGCACTATGAACATGATAACAAAAGAGAAACGGACCCTGTTTGTTCTAGTATTTTCAGGCATACTTAGATTGTACCAAAAAATATCGGAAGGATCAGCTGCTCTGCTAATCTAAATCTAATTTCCTTCAAAAATAAGTTTATCTTTTAATCTGAACTGCCTCTAGAAGAAATTTCTATAATGCTGTTGCTAGAAGCTAACCAAAGCCTTCCCTAAGAAATGAGAAACATTAAAATCAATGCTATCATCAGTGGAAAAATCCTTACTTAACTCCTCATACTAACGATTTAAAATTTGTATTCTTTGCTTAGTTTCTTAAAGAAAAGTGCCTTCAAAATATCTAGCCTCAGGAATATCCTCATCGAGACAACTTAGACACGACTTTTAGATAGAACTTGTATATCTTGCCATCGTTTCCTATCTAAGATCCCTTATTTTTTAGATCTATGAAAGATCCATGCATAGAGTAACTGATGTGACCTTTGGCCTATCATTAAAATTTTAAGTGTTTCTAATACATTAAAGCATCGCTCGATCTAGATTGTCTTCGTTAGAACTTGGCCTATTTCTTAGATTATCGATCCATTCATTTAAATGATTCTAAAGTTTGTTTTTTATGTATTACTAATACTCAAAAATATTTTCGCCTGCTTCTTGATCATATTTCTGAGGAATAAAAATAGGAATATTTTCCAGAAAAAGGGTAAAATCATCCTGAGTATAGTATCTTCGATCGATTTCGTTATAAATTTTGAACTGATATTTTTTGTAGAAGAAAAAGAAGACCATCGAGATGACTACTAAGCCCAAATCTAGCAAATCAGAGATCATTATGAGTTATCTTGCATTTTGTTTTTTGTTGAAAAGCGAGGCCTTTGCCATAAAGCCATAATCACATTTGCCCGTACATTTTGCAGTTAAATTTGTGAATAAATTGAAGGCATCTGCGATCAAGAAACGCATGATCAGAAAGATGAAGACCATCTTGATGAACGCAAAAAACATCGAAGTCCCCGAATTTAACAAAAATTTAAGTTTTTTATCTCCCTTATCGATCTTATCAGCCTTGTACTATTCTTAAGTTCTTATGACTGGTTGAGTGTCTGTATCTATATCGAGTGGCTTAACATTATTAGGGGTCTAACAATGCGGACATCGCTTGATTTTTTTACCATCTTTTTATTTGAGGGTATTGAAGCCAAATTTATTAGCGTTTCTATGTATCTATGCAGCCCATCTCTCCGCAGGAAATTGATAGGTTATTCTAAGACGATCATTATCATATTTCACAATCTGATTATCCATTCTTTAATCTCGAGCTTGTCGAGTGGCGATGTTCGTGCTTGATCTTGGGTATTAGGTAGGTCTGGCCTGGTAGTATTCACTTGGTCTTGACATCTGAAGAATTCCTTTATCTTTAAAATTATTCACAAATAAATCAATTTTGATAAATAGGGTAGTTTAAATCAAATAAAATTTATTTGGTAATATTATAGTATAATAGGACATTACTTGCAATATCATGAACTTTCTTATACCTTCGGCTCGACTACTTCACTAACATTAGAAGTCTATACAGCTGAACTTTAAGCATTTTCCTTCTGAGCCACCTCGCTTACCTCCAAAACTGCCTAGTTGCTTGCACTTTGAGCCTCCTAAACTTTTTGCTAAACCTATTGAGCTGGTGCTTCGACTGGTGATTCCGAGCTAGGCGATTTGGGCTTTTACTAAACATTCTCTGCCCCAGTTTGCTCCTGAACCTATACTTTTGGTTCAGGCGAGGCAGGTTTTACTTCTGGCTATTTCTTTTTAACTTCAACTGGCTTACCTCCCTTTTTGGCTGCTGAGCCTGGAACTGGAGCTGGGGCGGTCACTTTTTTAGGCTAGGCAGGTTTAGGTCCCTTGTTTACTGCTGGGCTCTTGACGATATGAGCCGAAGGACCTTTATGCTAGGTCTTCTCATGGCTAGCTCCTTTTTTCTCTTCGGTTTTTTCTTATTTTTTCTAAGTTTCAGTCTAGGCTGGTTTTGTACCCTTTTTTTCAGCAGGGTTAGATTTAACTGCTGTTCCTGTTTTAGCAGGTAATGCGGTATTGGGTCTCGGCTTGACATCCTTAGCATTCTTTGAATCACCTTCTATATCTATACATCTATACCTTTATTGTTAATCGGTGAAGGAGCGGCTTTTGTAGCAACAACTGGTGATTTTAACCCGACATGCTTAGGAGCTTAGGGTTTACTTTCTTCACCTTATTCTTTTTTTGCTGGTGGCTTCTTCTCGACAATTTTATCAGTCGACAATTTGCGTGGTGGCTTAACTCCATTATTCTGATCAGCCTGTGTCTTCAGTGCTGTATTTTTACACAAGTACTTGTGGGCTTGTGAGCAGGTTTAGTAGGATTCGTCGATAATGAGGCCAGTTCTTGTCTGATTTTAGCATTGTCCTATTAGAGGGCTGTGATTCGGGCTAACAGAGGTTGTATGGCTTGCTGGATTTTTTGGTCGAGGTCAGAATCTGAACTCATTCACAACTATCAATTATAAGATTTGAAAATTTAGATACCAACAAAATATTCTTAAATAGGCTAGTCTCAAAAATACTGATTACTATTTAAAAACAAAAATTATTCTTTAATTGCTCGTTTAGGCATTAGTTGAGTTTAAAATCTCTTATAAGTAAAAGATCTTATTATTAACAAAATAATTATTGGGCTAGCCTTACTGACAATCGTTTGAATGATTTTTTATGATTATGACTTCGAAGAGTCTTTATTTTGATATAAATATTTAGTGTAGCCCGCGCATATCCTATTGTTATAATTTAAATTCACTCCCCACTAAAATTTAAAATCTCATGGACTACTTTGAATTCAAAAAGTTTAAAACACCCGCCTCTGCTGTCTAGGACAGCCCCAACAATGACTAGAGCTCTCCTGACACTCCTAAGAAGTCATCCAAGGCCATGCAAGCCTAATTTGATGCTCTTTACGCAACCCGCGACCGCTTTCTAACCTTTGTGAGCACTCTAGGCCCTCACCTAAAAACTGATATCCGCAAAGACATCATAGCTCACTGCGAGCAATCTGCCAAAAAAAGATATCTTTTCGATCCTTCCCTAAAATTCGAAACTGTGTTCTCTATCATGAACATAAGAATCTAAAAGTACTCCTATCCTAAGCTAGAATGATCAAAAACAAACGAATAAAGAAGAACTGGAGCGAATAAGATGTAAAAATCCTTGTATGGACTGTATCGAAATACTCAGATCTTAGAGGTCTCGGGGACACAATCCGTGATATGGTAATGATGTGTCTATTCAGGATTAGCAAGATTGGTAAGCTATCGCTTCATTGATCCCTGGGGTCAACTACAAATCTTGTTTGTTCAAATGGCTGAGTTTGAAAAAAGTCAATCTTGCGACAAATAATTGGAGTCAAGAATAAAGTGATTTGTTGAATGATCTTGTCAATTAAAAAGGGAATTAGGGCAAAAGAAAAGACACTAAAGATTGGAAAATGATTTCTCAGAGACTCTATCACTAGAACAAGAGATAAGATAGGACATTCAGAAATGCAAAACAATGTCGATAACACTGGAATTGTTACCTGAATCCTCAGCTAAAGCGCGGGCCATGGCTCGCATAGTAGGATATACAACTCATAAAATGTATTAAACAAAATCAAGGGGCTAAGAGATGGTCCTAGATCGTCAAGCATTTCGACGGACGCACCTAGAATGCCCTCAAAAACAGGTATACGCTCATAATAGACAAACAAAAGAAACACAGTCGAAATAAAAGTTAGTTACAAATCATTGAAGAATATCTGACCAAGTGCTATCTCGATCAATTTACAAAACAAATAAATCATTACGAAGAACCTATGTAGCAGTAAGAATAAGAAATCATCTATTAATAATAAGATGCAGGCGTGTAGAAATAATACGCTGGAGGCTAAGAAAGATCAGTTGAAAATAAGATGCCTCAAATAAGAATAGAACAGTTTTTAAACTTTGCGGCTTTGGCTAGCCTGAGCATCGATTTTGGAGCATTAAAAATAGGTTTTATGAATCATTCAGGTCTTTTCTAAAAATCATAATTTAAGCAAGATGAGATAGATCAATCTATTCCGGTTACCACGGAAGCTCTTCAATGATTATCAATAGGTTTAATAGTTATATTCATCAATATTTATGATAATCTATACAAATTCAAAAACAAGATAAATGATCATTCGTATCTTTTTGACCTTACTCAGTAATCTTCACATAAAAAGAGTGGTATTCGTATCTGAGGTTGAGATATTTACTGATTCGATCACAAAACATATGTATCTAATAGTATGCTTGTCTCGTTCCACCATGAACATAGTATTTATACCGTAAAATCATACAAAGTATTATAAATTCTCCTATTTTGGTCCAGCTACAACATAGGGTCAGTAATGCACTTATGATCGAGTAAAAAAGAACAAAGATCTATATTTTTGATTGATAGATAGATATCTATGTAACTGTTTATTAATTTTGTGAAGAAAGCATGTGATATATTCTTCCAGCTATACCCAAAAGTTGCGGAACGAACGAAACTAATGAATTTTGAACAAACACCAGCGTCCATATGTCATATAGTATCGAAGGTAGGAATGTGCTCTAGAATAAAAGACGCTTCCATCCTATCTCAGGATCCTTTCGTGCTCTGTAGATTGGATAAAGAAGAATAGTCATCAACGAAGTGAAAACAAAATAGCTTACATATCGCTACTAGACCGACATATATAGTAACAGCATCGCTGGCACTGAAGCATACACTAGGTTGAGATCGCAACCAAAACTAATTTGTTCTTCGTTTCCAAGTGAATTTTACTAAGGATATGAAATGTTCTATTTGGATTTGAGCGTGTTAGTATTACCTTTCTTGTGTTTATCACTCATTATAATCAGTAACAACTATTTAAAAAATACAGCTTAAAACTAAATTAAATGGCGATATTAGCCTACCTTAGATAGAATATCAAAAGTGGATCTTAGCCATTCTGTTATTATTGAAATAACTGTTTCCTGATGGCAATTTATTGTGATTGATATGGCTAGCCAAGAAAGGATCATCTTAGCCCTATTCGATCAACTCTGATAGATTTTAAGCCTCATAATTTCTCTTTATAATTCTTCTTATTGCGATCTTATCTTCCTTCAGCTATGGCAGACTACTTGGCATGTTTTTCTTGCTGTATCTATCATCCCTATCTTCCGTGATATCGTTGCTTTGTCTTGAAAAATTAGATGTTTCTCTATGTCTTTTCTTTTTAAATATACTTACATACGTTTATTTTCTGCCTGATACAGATGCCATAGGGTATAATCCTGAGTCGATTGTATTGAAATTATCAATCCTTGATTAATGCTGGTCTGTATACAATCTTCTTGCATTACTTTTCTCTTTCATTCTTTTTATCAAAATACTTTCTTGATTCTTTTTCGCTTTGCTTTATTATTTAATAATCATTTTCATTTATTTTCTACTTTTTAGTTCGTCTATAATATCTTCTTTAGTCTTACCAGAATGTCCCTTAATTTTAAACTAATACCCCTATAAACTCCTCATATTTTTTCTTCCATTCTGTCTTCTATGTTTTCTCACAAATCCTTACAAAAAGCCATCCATTTATCTCGCGCTGAAACCTATCTACATCTTTTCGCATTGAAGTTCACACATTTTACGCAAAATATTAGTGAATTAAAGGAAACTAGCGTTACGACAATTAGTTGAGGTCTACTTGAATATACGAACTCGTTAATCGAGAGATAGAAGGGTATCAAGACCCCCTTCTGAACATAGTTTTAAATATTTTTAGAGAGAAATGCTTTTGTGGAGATGAGGTTTGCTCTAAAAAAGGATAGATGCGCTGCCTTAGGTCAGTGCGTATTGAGTGAAAATCTACTAAAGTTTTTTTAAAATATCCTAAGAACTAGTGGAATTTGGTGAAACATGCTGTAATTTTTATATGATCTGTTTCCGTTGACTTTCTCTCAACATTTCTTGCATTTTTTCATACAATATTTGCAGCTCTTCTTCATTCTTTATCAAAGGCTGCTCTTTGATCTATTTCTGCCTTTTCAATTGAATGACCTTTCTCTTATGATTAGACCAAAATATGTATTATTTCTTCAAAGTGTTATATTTTTTAGCCAGCTCGAGACCCTACTAATCTTTTTTGCTTATATCGATTTTATTCGCTAAGAGATCAAGCTCGTTTTTGAGAAGTTTCATCCTCATGCCTTTCTACTATTTGTTACGGCATTATTATAGATATTTTCCAATCTAGGCTTGATTTTTTTGTTGGCATTTGCTGTCAGCCTCCCGCTATCTCCATGCCTGCTATACCACTCTTCGTTTTAAATTTTATGCCTATGTAACTATCTGCTATTCCTTTAAACTTTAGTTCCAGTTACCATTCAGCTAAGAAAGTTTATCACTGTGGATTTCAGCTAAAAATAATTTTATTATGTTTGGAGAAATTCTTTTGTCGGCAAGTAAGTAGTGCAAATCGCAAAGTGTTATACTCTATCCTTGGGAGACTAATGATTTAAGAAGTCTTAGATTTTTGAGGATGTTAGGGTTTTGATGTGTTTTGTTGGTTGGCTTCATCAATAAATAATGCACAATAACAAACAAATACCATATATGAAAAGGTAAAAATAATAAGTCGATTATAATCAAGCTAAAATGAATGCCTTATAATGATGTTTATACAGTTTTTTTATCATTTTTTGACATTTTCGATAAGCCAGCTCAATCCATCTTCGAGTCCTTCTTGAGTCTTAGCCGAACAAGCCGTAATAGTCCATTTTCT
>Ga0169931_10009211_pt1 | contig 14282 bp, 12 predicted proteins | sample Kivu_15m_20L_FD_129675 | JGI IMG/M metagenome (GOLD analysis project Ga0169931, IMG submission 129675) | Freshwater microbial communities from Lake Kivu, Western Province, Rwanda to study Microbial Dark Matter (Phase II) - Kivu_15m_20L... | ecosystem: Environmental > Aquatic > Freshwater > Lake...
CGATTGGGCCATTCGCCCTGGGCCAGGGCGGGCGAGGCGATCAGGCCGGCCATAAGGGCCGCAAGCAGGCGAAAGCGCATGGTTTGAAACTCCCCGGGATTGTTGGCGGGCAGTTTAACCATCTAAGCTTCAGGAATGAACACCCTAAATGCAGCGCCGCGCATCGCGCGTGGCGGCAAATCCATCTATGGCGCGCCGCTTGGCATATTAATGCTGGAAGCGCGCTTTCCCCGTATCCCCGGCGATATGGGCAATGGCGAGACCTGGCCCTTCCCCGTGCTGTTTCGCGTGGTGCCTGGCGCAACCCCCGAAAAGGTGGTGCTGCTGGGGGCGAAAGGGCTATTGCCGGATTTCATCGCGGCGGCCCAGGAATTGGTGCATCTGGGGGCAGAGGCCATCACCACCAATTGCGGCTTCCTATCCCTGTTTCAGCGCGAATTGGCCGAAGCGGTGCAGGTGCCGGTTGCGACATCATCGCTGATGCAGGTGCCCTGGGTGCAGGCGACGCTGCCGCCCGGCAAGCGCGTTGGGGTGATTACGGTCAGCAAGCAATCGCTGACCCCGGCGCATCTGGATGCCGCTGGTGTCGCGCATGATATTCCGTGTGTTGGTACGGAAGGCGGGCGGGAGTTTTTCCGCGTCCTGATCCGCGCCGATCGGCAGGATATGGATATTGATTTGGCGACACAGGATATCCTGGATGCAGGTCGCGCGCTGGTCGCGCAGCATCCGGATGTCGGCGCGATTGTGCTGGAATGCACCAATATGCCGCCCTATGCGGCGGCGCTCAGGGATGCGCTTGTCCTGCCAGTTTACGACATTTATTCCATGATCAGCTGGTTTCACGCCGGGATCAGGCCGCGGCGCTTTGGTTGAGCCATGGCCAGGGCATTCGGTCTATCTCATCAGCGGCCGCCAAAGAGCGAGAGCAGGAATTGCGGTGCCTGATTGGCGATGGAAAGCGTCTGGCTGCCAAGCTGCTGACGAATTTGCAGTGCCTGGAGCCGCACGGATTCACGCGCGAGATCAGCATCAATCAGTGTACCCAGCCCGCCTTCCATGGCATCAACCTTGTCCCGGTTATAGACAATTTGTGCGTCAATATAGCGCGCATCTGCGCCCAGCCGGTTCATGGCGTTATTGATGGTCGTGTTCACCAGATGAAAATCGCCAGTGGTTTCCGCGAGTGCAGCGCGAGCAGCCGCTGCATCCGCAAAGGGGCCGGCCGCCACAATGAAGTTCACATCGGGTCCGAGTGCCGGCAGCGTATAAAGATTGGCGGCTTCGGCGGATTCGCTCCGTAACGTCACGACATCATTAGTGGGCGAAGTACCAGTCAGCAGATTGCGGCCAAAGTAGCTGGCATCGGCAAGAAAATTTCCTACCTGCGTACGCAGTTGATCGTATTGCTGATTGTATTGATCGCGTGCGGCATCCCCGACCGTGCCATCGGCGAGTCGTGTAAGGACGCTGCGGATTTCGATCATGGTCTTTGAGACTTCCTCAAGCGCCGTAAGCGAAACATCCACAAGCCCACGCAAGCCGCCCAATTGCTCATTCACGGCGATCAGAGCAGTGGTATCGGCTTTGATGGTCTGCGCCACAGCGAAGGCGCCGCCATCATCCTTGGCATCGGCGACGCGGTAGCCAGTGGAGATGCGTTTTTGCACTTCTCCCAAGGCTTCATTTGTGCGGTTGAGAGACTGCAGCGCCAACATGGCGCCGAGGTTGGTATTGACGGAAGAAAGGCTCATGGGATTTTTTCCTTCAGCGAGGACCAATTTTTGATCCGGAATTATTTTGAAATGAAAATCGTAATATTTGATGAATTTCTAAAAATTTAGTGCAAAAAGAGCGTTTATAATTTGCGCTTTTCGTTAGTTTGCGATCCATGATGTCGTATTTATTCCAGTATCGGCATTGCATGGCGCAAAAGGGAGCTCTCGCAAAAGCCGATTACAGCGTGATCCGTTCTGGATCGGGGCGCTGCAATCATGCCCTTGGTGAGACCTTCCCTCAGGAATGAAACCAGACTTGAAAATGGTTTTGGATCATCGCCCAAAAAGTGACAGCAGGGCTTGCGGCGCCTGGTTGGTAATGGACAGGGTCTGGGTGCCGAGCTGTTGACGGATTTGTAACGCCTGAAGCTTCGCCGCTTCCTTGGCGATATCCGCGTCAATCAATGTGCCGAGCCCACCTTCAACGGCATCAAGCTTGTCACGATTATAGCTGACCTGCGCATCAATATAGCGTGCATCCGAGCCAAGCCGGTTGAGCGCATCGTTAATGGCCTCATTGATTGAGGCCCAATCGCCAGTGATGGCAGATTGCGCGCCAGCGGCGTTAGTCGGTGCCGTGGTTACCAAAAGATCACCGACGCCATCAAAGGCCGCAATAGTCAGCGTGGTTCCCGTTTCATTGCGGATGGCCACGATATTCCCACCGCCCGCTGTCGCCACAGTGGAAAGCAGATTGCGGCCGTTATACGTGGCGTCCTCCATGAATAGTTCGACCTGGGTGCGCAATTGATCGTATTGCTGTTCATATTGATTGCGCTGTTCACCATTGATGGTGCCATCGGCAAGACGCGTGAGGACCGTCCGCAGCTCCACCATAGTCTTGGAGACCTGCCCGAGCCCATGCAAGGTAACGTCAATCACACCTTTGAGGCCGCCCAATTGCTCATTGGCGGTCGTCAATCCGGCGATATCACTGCGGACGGATTGCGCGACCGCAAAAGCGCCACCATCATCCTTTGCATCGGACACACGAAAACCGGTGGAGATGCGCTTTTGCACGACGCCAAGCGCTTCATTAGTCCTGTTGAGAGACTGAAGCGCGGTCATCGACGCCAGATTAGTGTTCACCGAATTCAGATTCATGGGATTTTCCCTTCGCTGCGCCCGATTTTCGGGACGCACCCAATCTCTCAGAGGGAAATGAAAAAGCGGTTAAATAAACTATTGAAAAAACGTGTTTTTTATTGAATTTCGGTAAAGTCGCCGTTGGTGTGTTCAGTTTTCTCAATCAAAAATGGAAACATCACCAGTGGCGCTACGCCACAAAAAAACGAGGGGACATGCCCCTCGTTTTCTGAACGCCATCACGACCCGAAAGGCCAGAATGCGCGATTTTTCAGTCCTTCATATTCACGGCTTGGCGGCCGCGCTGACCATCGCGCACTTCAAGTGCTACCTTTTCGCCCTGCTGCACATCCTGCTTGCCGGCGCGTTGCAGCACCGATGAATGCAGAAATACATCCTGGCCGCCATCTTCCGGCGTCACGAAGCCAAAGCCGCGCACCTGGTCGAACCACTTGACTGTGCCGGCGATGTCATAGGTCGGGCCGCCTTCATCGCGGTTGAATTCACGCCGCGGCGGGGGACGATCCCCGAAATCACGACGCGGGGGACGATCACCAAAACCGCCACCACCGCCAAAGCCTCCGCCGCCACCGAAGTCACGACGCGGCGGGCGATCACCGAAGCCACCGCCGCCGAAGCCGCCACCGCCGCCGAAATCACGGCGCGGGGGGCGATCACCGAAATCACGGCGCGGGGGACGATCCCCGAAATCGCGGCGCGGGGGGCGATCCCCAAAGCCGCCACCGCCGCCGAATTCACGACGCGGTGGGCGCGCTTCGCCACCGCCTTCGCCCTTTTTCAGCTGCATGATCCGCGTGATCAGCCGCCGGCCCTGCCGGTCAGACCCAATTTCGCAGACCAGCTTGTCGCCGGTATCTGGCGGCTCAATGCCTGCCTCTGTCAGGGCAGAGGCGTGAAAAAACACATCCTGCCCATCTGGTCCCAGTACGAAGCCGAAGCCTTTACGGGAGTTATACCACTTCACCTCGGCCTCGATCGGCCCGGTGCTATCCTGGTGCTCGTTTTCAGGAAACACTGTTTGACTATCCACACATAAATGACCGCAACGCGCGGGATGCAACGCTGGTATTTGCCAGCATGACACCCCGCTTCCTGAAAAGCGAGAAAAATCTTAAGTGAGGCAGGTCAAAAGCTAAAAAAACGCCTTGAAACGCCGCGAGTCGAAGGCGGCGATGGGGATGGGGGGCGCGCGGCTGGCCAACAGCGCTGCCACCACCTCCCCCGTCCGGGCGGCGGCCACAAGCCCGGTATGGCCATGGCCAAAGGCATGGATGACATCCGGGCTGGCGCGGGATGGGCCAAGGCAGGGCATGCCATCCGGCATGGACGGCCGATGCCCGAGCCAGAACTTAATCCGATCTGCCGGCAGATCGCGCGGCAAGCCGGGAAAGCAGCCAAGCAGATGGTTCTTCAGGATTTCCGCGCGCTGCCAATTGGGCGCAGCGTCAATCCCGGCAATCTCCACCTGCCCCGCGCAACGCAAGCCGCGCGCGGTCCTCATGATGGACATTTTGCCATCGGATGGCATCAGCCCATGGCGCGGCGCCACTTCCGGCGCGCTGATTTCCGCGTGATAGCCGCGTTCGCTTTCCAGCGGCACATCATCCCCAGCCGCGCGCGCCAGCGGCCTGGAATGGACGCCAGCGGCGATTACGGCGGCATCGCAGGCGACCTCCCCCTGGCTGGTCATCACGGCACGCAGCCGCCCGGCTTCAATGCGAAAGCCCGTGGCGCGGTCACGGTGCAGCTTGGCACCTTCGGCCTGCGCCAACCCGATCAAGGCGGCGACATAGGCGCCGGGGTCGGTGCAATGCCCGCCCTCATCCACAAAAATCCCGAAACCGTAACGGCGGTCGAGCTCAGGTTCCCGCTGGCGAAGCTCATCGGCGTCAAGCTCTATCCAGCGCACGCCAACCTGGTGGCGGATCTCCCAGGCCTTCCGCTCGGCCTCAAAATCCGCGCGGGAGGGGTAGATATACATCAGCCCCCGCCTTTCGATCAGATGGCCAACCCCGGCCTGTTCCGCCAAAGCCTTATGCAGCCGGGGCGCATCCTGCACCAGCGGGCGGAGCGCGTGGGCGGTCCGTGCCACATCTTCCCAGCGCCAACCGGAAGCGAGGTATCGGATCAGCCAGGGGGCCACTTTCGGCAAATAGCGCCAGCGAATGGCAAGCGGGCCGAGCGGGTCCGCGAGGAATTTCGGCAGCTTCTTCCAAATGCCCGGTACCGCCGGCGGGATGACCGACATGGGGCTGAGCCAGCAGCCATTGCCATAGGATGCCGCCTGTTCCCCGCCGGGCTCTCCGGGATCGAGGATGGTGACGCGATAGCCTTCCTTCAGCGCAGCGAGTGCCGAGGCCGCGCCAACAGCGCCGGCGCCGATCACCACGACATGGCGCGTCATGCTCAGCGCGCCCTGGTCTTGGCGATGGTCTTGACGGGGCCGGATTGCACTGGCTGGCCGCTTAGATACTTGTCCAGGAAGAACAGCCGGTCCTGGCCCCAAAGAAACAGGTCATCGCAAACATAGGTGGGGGCACCGAATACGCCGCGGGCGATCGCGTCGCGGTTGTTGCGGTCAAACTCAGCCTGGATGCTGGCACTTTCCTCCTCACGGTGCAGGCTTTCGCCGGGCATGCCCTGTTCCTCGGCAATCGCAACGCGGATGCGTGGGTCGGCAATGTCACGGTCTTCCAGCCAAAGCGCGGTCAGCAGCGCATGGGAAAGCCGCATCGCATCCATGCCGCGCGCAGCCGCCGCCATGACCATGTGGCCGGCCGGGCGTTGATCCGATGGCGGGTAGTGCTTTGGCTTCAGCTTTATGGGGATGCCGAGATGCAGCGCCCAGCGGTCCAGTTCCAGCGCATGGTAATCCTGCCGCGGTTCCGGGCGGGTGCGGAGCGCAATGCCGCCGGTATGCGGCACCACCAGGCGGAAATCATAAGGCCGCAGCACAAGATTGGCGCCGTGGCGCTTGATGATCTCGTTCAATTGCTTGCCGCCAAGATACATCCAGGGGGAGGAGAGCGTGTAGAAGCATTCAACGGTTTTGCTCATGGCATCAGCCTTTCGCGACACGGCCTGGATCAGTTTGCGCCAATAGTGAGACATGGGCGGAGACAACGCGCCAGCCCTGGCCTGGGATGCGCGCCATGATCTTGGTCTCCCGCCCTACCAGGCCGCTATCGAGGCGCTGATATTCCAGATTGGTGGTAGCGAAATCGCGCCCGAAACTGGTGATAGTGATCTTCTTCTGCGCACGCGGCGCATAGGATTTCACGCTGGCGCGAAAGGCGCGGATCGCCTCAATTCCGTAAAGCAATTCCGTGATGCCGTAACGCACCACGCGCGGATCATCCCAGAAGGAGCTGTCCAAAACCGCCGCATCATTGGCGGCGATGGCGGCTTCATATCGGTCGAACACCGCACGAACCTCGGCGATGGTATCGGGGTTATTGATTTCCATGGCGACCCTCCCGCGACTTGCCGTGCGATCATGGCGCAGAAGCGCGCATGGTGCCAGCGGGATAGTGCCCAAAACAAAAATGGCGACCCGAAGGCCGCCATTTCATATATTGCGAAAGCCGAAAGGGCTTCAGCCGGCCGCCGCCATCGCGCGCTTGGCCATGACACCCACCAGATGGGCGCGATATTCGGCGCTGCCATGGATATCGCTATTCAGCCCATCAGCCGATTGCGCAATGCCGGCAATGGCGTTGGCCGAGAAATTGCCCGCCAGCGCCTTTTCCATTTCCGCCTGACGGAACACGCAAGGCCCGGCGCCGTTCACCGCAACCCTGACACCGCCCGCGCCCTTGGAGATGAAAACGCCCGCCATGACATAGCGGCTGGCCGGGTTTTTCATCTTGGCGTAGCCGGCCTTTTCGGGGATCGGGAATTCCACCGCTACCAGGATTTCATCCGCTGCCAAGGCAGTGGTGAACATGCCCTGGAAGAAATCATCAGCGGCGATCTTGCGCTTATTGGTATGGATGGTGGCTCCAAGGCCAAGCACCGCCGCCGGGTAATCGGCTGCCGGGTCGTTGTTGGACACCGAACCGCCAATGGTGCCGCGATTGCGCACCTGCACATCACCGATATGGGACGCCATATAGGCCAAGGCCGGAATGGCGGCCTTCACTTCCGCGCTATTGGCGACTTCCACATGCCGTGTCAGCGCGCCGATGATAATCGCATTGCCTTCGCGGCGAATGCCCTTCATCTCCGCAATGCCGGACAAATCCACCAGCGCTGATGGCTTGTTCAGCCGATGCTTCAGCGCCGGGATCAGTGTATGCCCGCCAGAGACCGCCTTGGCATCCGGATCAGCCAGCAGCTTCGCGGCATCGGCAAGGTTAGAGGGCTTGTGATAGGCGAAATCATACATGGCTATGGTCCCTTATTCTGCCGCCGCGCGGCGGCCGCTATTGATGATCTGCCAGAGTTTTGCCGGGGTTGCCGGCATTTCGACATGCGTCACGCCATAATCGGATAGCGCATCCACCACCGCATTGATCACGGCCGGCGGTGAGCCGATGGCCCCCACTTCGCCGCAGCCCTTCACCCCGAGCGGGTTATGAGTGCAGAGCGTGGTATGGGTTGCGACCGAAACGGGCGGCAGATCATCCGCCCTTGGCATGGTGTAATCCATCATGGAACCGGACAGCAGCTGGCCATCCGCGTCATAGACGCAGGTTTCAAGCAAGGCCTGCCCGATCCCCTGCGCGACACCGCCCTGCACCTGGCCTTCCACGATCATCGGGTTGATCACGCGGCCCACATCATCCACGGCGGTGAAATTAATCACGGATGTGCGGCCGGTTTCGGGATCAATTTCCACCTCTGCGATATGGCAGCCGCCCGGATAGGTGAAATTCTTCGGGTCATAGAAGGCGGTTTCTTCGAGGCCCGGTTCCAATTCCTCGATCGGGTAATTATGGGGCACATAGGCCGCGACGCTGATATCAACCAACGCCTTAGTCTTGTCCGTGCCCGCCACGCGGAAGGTGCCACGATCGAATTCGATATCATCGACCGAGGCTTCCATCAGGTGTGCAGCGATGCGCTTGCCCTTGGCGATGATCTTGTCCATCGCCTTCATCATGGCGCTGCCACCAACGGCCAAGCTGCGTGACCCATAAGTGCCCATACCGAAGGGCACCTTGGCGGTATCGCCATGCACGATATCAACCTGCGCCACCGGCACGCCAAGCTTATCGGCGACCAGCTGCGCGAAAGTGGTCTCGTGCCCCTGGCCATGGCTATGCGCGCCCGTCAGCACCGTGACGCTGCCGGTTGGGTGCACGCGAATGGTGCCGACCTCATAAAGACCGGCACGGGCGCCAAGGCTGCCAACCACGGCGGAAGGCGCGATGCCGCAGGCTTCCAGATAGGTGGAACAACCAATGCCGCGCAGCTTGCCGCGCTTCGCCGCTTCCGCACGCCGCGCCGGGAAGCCGGCCCAATCCGAAGAAGCCAAGGCCTGATCCAGGGTCGCGTGGTAATTGCCGCTATCATATTGCAGCGCGACCGGCGTCTGATAGGGGAATTGATCGGGCTGAATAAAATTCCGCCGACGGAGTTCCACCCGGTCAATGCCGGTTTGCTTCGCCGCCACATCCATCAGGCGTTCCAGCAGAAAGGTCGCTTCCGGCCGGCCAGCGCCGCGATAGGCATCCACCGGCACGGTATTGGTGAAAACGGCCTTCACTTCGCAATAGATCACCGGTGTTGTGTACACACCGGCAAGAAGTGTGGCGTAAAGATAGGTTGGCACGCAGGGCGCGAAGGTGGAAAGATAGGCACCCATATTGGCCTGGGTTGAAACGCGCAGGCCCAGGATCTTGCCATTGGCATCCAGGGCCAATTCCGTGTGGCTCACATGGTCACGGCCATGGGCATCCGACATGAAGCTTTCGGTGCGATCCGCGGTCCAGCGCACCGGGCGGCCGAGCTTGCCAGCAGACCAGGTGACAATGGCTTCTTCCGCGTAATGGTAGATCTTGCTGCCAAAGCCGCCGCCCACATCAGGCGCGATCACGCGCAGCTTCGATTCCGGCAGATGGAGCACATGGGCACCCATCAGCAGGCGAATGACATGCGGGTTCTGGCTGGTGGTGGTCAGCGTATAATCGCCCGTGGTGCGATCAAACTCGCCCACCGCGGAACGGGGTTCCATGGCATTCGGGATCAGGCGGTTATTCACCAGATCGAATTTCACGACATGCGCGGCGCCGGCAAAGGCAGCATCCACCACAGCCTTGTCGCCGATATGCCAATCATAGCAAAGGTTCCCGGCCACACCATCATGAATGGCGGCGGCACCGGGCTTCAGCGCGGCTGCCATGGTGGCGGCGGCGGGCAACACATCATAATCAACAATGATTGCCTCTGCGGCATCGCGCGCCTGCTGGCGCGTGGCGGCGATGGCAACCGCTACCGGGTCACCCACATGCCGCACCTTGTCATGTGCCAGCACAGGATGTGGCGGTTCGGCCATTGGCGAACCATCCTTGTTGTGGATCTGCCAACCGCAAGGCAGGCCGCCCACGCCATCCTTCGCCATATCGGCGCCGGTGTAGATTTCCACCACGCCGGGCATGGAAGCGGCTGCCGAGATGTCCACGGATGTGATGCGGGCATGGGCGTGCGGGCTGCGCAGGATCCAGGCATGCAATTGCCCGGGCTTATCCGCATCATCCGTGTAAGCGCCGCGCCCTTGCAGAAAACGGAAGTCTTCCTTGCGGCGGACGCTGGCGCCGATGCCTTCAAACGGTGTCACCACGTTCATGTCTCTCGCCTCCCATATTGTTTTGGTGCGGACCTTGGTGGCCGCGAAAGGCGGGGCTTATGCCCCTGCCCTATTCAGTCGGCAGCGCGCGCCATTTCGCGGCGCTTGCCCTGCATCACTTCCGCCGCCGCCGCGATGGCCTTGACGATATTGTGATAGCCCGTGCAGCGGCAGAGATTGCCTTCCAGCCCTTCACGGATTTGCTGTTCCGTGATGCCATTTGGGTGCTTGTTCACCAGGTCAATCGCGCTCATGACCATGCCCGGCGTGCAGAAGCCGCATTGCAGCGCGTGGTATTCGCGGAAGGCTTCCTGCATGACATGCAGCGTGCCATCGGCAGCCGCGAGCCCTTCAATGGTCGTGACGTTGGCACCATTGCACATTACCGCGAGCGTCGTGCAGGATTTCACGCTTTCGCCATTCACATGCACCACACAGGCGCCGCATTGGCTCGTATCGCAGCCGACATGCGTTCCGGTCATGCGGAGCGTCTCGCGCAGCATTTCAACCAAAAGCGTGCGGCCTTCAACCTCGGCGGTATGGGTTTGACCATTCACGGTCAGTGTCACCTGCGGCATAGCGCGTCTCCCAATCATGTTCTGCCCGGACCATTGGCCAGGGATGTTTCAACCCAGAGCCTCACCTGTAAGATGGGGCTTCGTCAAGCTTTTCAATATGAAATCTTGCCCGGAGAATGCGCCTCCGGGCAAGGGGTGCTTTTGGCCCCTAATGCTTCGCGATCAACGCCGCGCCCTTGGCCCCGGCCAGAGGGTTTTCCGCCGCCGGGCGGTCATGCAAATGGCAGGCGGACCAATGCCCGGGCTCCGTCTGGCGGAGCGCGGGTTCATCCTGCCGGCAGCGATCAAAGGCATAGGGGCAGCGCGTATGAAAGCGGCAGCCCTTGGGCGGGTTGATGGGGCTCGGCACATCGCCCTTCAAGATCACGCGTTCGCGTTGCGCCCCAGGCTCCGGCACCGGCACGGCGGAAAGCAGCGCTTCCGTATAGGGGTGCTTGGGCGCGGCAAATAACTCGCGCTTCGGCGCCACTTCCACGATCTTGCCGAGATACATGACCGCCACGCGATGCGTCATGTGTTCCACAATCGCCAAATCATGGCTGATGAACAGCAACGCGAGGCCGAGATCCTTCTGCAAATCCTGCAACAGGTTCACGATCTGCGCCTTGACGGAGACATCCAGCGCCGAGACAGCCTCATCGCATATGATCAGATCGGGTTCGGCGGCGAGGGCGCGGGCGATACCGATGCGCTGGCGCTGCCCGCCCGAGAATTCATGCGGCCAGCGCCCAACGGCATCACGCGGCAGGCGCACACGGTCCATCAGATCGCCGACGCGCTTTTCAAGGTCAGCGGCATCCTTGGCCAGGCCGAAATTGCGGATCGGCTCGGCCAGGATATCGCGCACCCGCATGCGCGGATTGAGCGAGGAATAGGGGTCCTGAAACACCACCTGCATGCGCCGACGGAGCGGGCGCAGCGTGCTGGCTGGCATGTCATCAATCCGGGTGCCATCCAAGGTCACCTGTCCGCCGGTGATGTCAAACAGGCGCAGAATGGCCTTGCCGACGGTGGATTTGCCGCAACCGGATTCACCCACCAGGGACAGCGTCTCCCCCTTTGCGATGGAGAAGGAAATGCCATCCACCGCATAGACATGGCCGGTGACACCGCCCAAAAAGCCAGCGCGGATCGGGAAATGTTTCTTGAGGTCATTGACCTCGAGCAGAGGCGTGCTCATGCCGCGGCGGCCTCCTTCACGGCGTAATGACAGGCAACGATATGGCCAGGCGCCTTTTCTTCGAGGCCCGGGGCGACGTTGCGACAGAGATCGGTGGCATAGGTGCAGCGGCTGGCGAAGACGCAGCCTTCAAGCTTCTTCTTGAGGCTCGGCACCAGGCCCGGGATTTCCTGCAAGCGGGTTTCCGTCCCATCCAGCGAGGAGCCAAGCTTCGGCACGGACCCAAGCAAGCCCTGCGTATAGGGGTGGCGTGGGGTGCGGAACAAAGGCCCGACCTTGGCTTCTTCCACCTTGCGCCCGGCATACATCACCACCACGCGCTCAGCGACTTCCGCGACCACACCAAGATCATGCGTGATCAGCACAATGGCCGCACCCACGCGATGCTTCAGGTCGCGCATCAGATCGAGGATTTGCGCCTGAATGGTCACATCCAAGGCCGTGGTTGGTTCATCGGCAATCAGCAGCTTCGGGTTGCAGGCGAGTGCGATGGCAATCATCACGCGCTGGCGCATGCCGCCCGAAAGCTGATGCGGATATTCCTTCACGCGGCGCTCGGCTTCGGGAATGCCGACCAGCTTCAGCATCTCCACCGCGCGGTCTTCCGCCTGCTGCGCCGACATGCCCTGATGGAGGCGCAGCGTCTCGCCAATCTGGCGGCCCACCGTCAGCACCGGGTTCAGTGACGTCATCGGTTCCTGGAAGATCATGCTGATCTCATTGCCGCGAATGTCGCGCATTGCGGGTTCTGAGAGTTCAAGCAGGTTCTTGCCATTGAAACGGATGGCGCCGGCAAGCTTGCCGGGCGGTTCCGGGATCAGGCGCAGGATGGACATGGCAGTGACGGATTTGCCGCAACCACTTTCGCCCACAATGGCGAGTGTCTCGCCAGCCTCAACATGGAAGGACACGCCATCCACCGCCCGATTAATGCCATCAGGCGTGCGGAAATGCGTCTGCAGATTGTCAACTTCGAGCATCGCCATGGGTCAGAGCCTCTTTGCCATGCGCGGGTCGAGCGCATCCCGGAGACCATCGCCGAGCAGGTTCACGGCCAGCACGGTGATGGACAGGAAGATGGCGGGGAAGAACACGATATAGGGCTTCACCTGCCAAAGCGCGCGGCCTTCGGCCATGATATTCCCCCAGGATGGGATGATGGGCGGCGTGCCGGCCCCGATGAAGGACAGGATGCTTTCCACAATCATCGCGGACGCACAGATATAGGTAGCCTGCACGGTGATGGGTGCTAGTGTATTCGGCAAAATATGGCGCCAAATGATCACTGGTGTGCGTGTGCCCGCTGCCACCGCCGCATCCACATAGGGCTGCTCACGGAGCGAAAGCACCACGCCGCGCACCAGGCGCGACACGCGCGGGATTTCCGCAATGGTGATGGCGATGATCACGTTCTGCACCGAACCGCGTGTCAGTGCCATGAGCGCAATGGCGAGCAGGATCGGTGGGATGGACATCATGCCATCCATCACGCGCATGATGATGCTATCGGCCCAGCGGATGAAGCCAGAGATCATGCCAATCGTCAGGCCGATAATGGAAGCCAGCACCGCCACCGAAAACCCGACCAGCAGCGACACCCGCGCGCCGTAGAGCACACGCGAATAGATATCGCGGCCCAGCATATCCGTACCGAACCAATACATCGCCGAGGGTTCACGCGTACGCCGCGCGGGGGCCAAGGCTGTCGGGTCCGTGGTGAACAGCAAGGGCGCAAAAATCGCGACCAGCACCATGAGCGTGACCAGCGATCCGCCAATGGCAATCGCCGGGTTACGCCGCATGAAGCCGAAAAACCCACCACGCACCCTGACCGGCGGCATGATGTCGGGGAGCGTTGGCGCCACCGCGACATTTGCGGCGGTGATGCCCTTGGGGTCGAGGATGGTAGCGGACATCAGTATCTGATCCTCGGGTCCAGAATGGTATAGAGCAGGTCAATCATGAGATTCACCAGCACATAGACAAAGGAAAACAGCAGCACGACGCCCTGAATGACCGGGTAGTCGCGCCGCAGAATGGCATCAACCGTGAGCCGCCCAAGGCCCGGAATGGCGAAGACGCTTTCCGTGACCACCGCGCCACCAATCAGCAGCGCGATACCAATGCCAATCACGGTCACGATCGGCACGGCGGCATTCTTCAAAGCATGCAGGAACAGGATATTGCGCTGCCCGGCACCCTTGGCACGGGCGGTGCGGATGTAATCCTGTTGCAGCACTTCCAGCATGGTCGCGCGCGTGATGCGTGCGATCAGCGCAATATAGACTGTTCCCAGCGCAATGGCCGGCAGGATCAAATTTTGAAACCAGGGCCAGAAACCCTGCTTGATTGGCGTATATCCCTGCACCGGCACCCAATCGAGTTCCAGCGCAAAGATATAGGCCAGCACATAACCCACCACAAAGACGGGGACGGAAAAGCCGAGCACGGCAAAGCCCATCACCGTGCGATCAATCGTCGTTCCCTGCTTCCAGGCGGCGATCACCCCCATCGGGATGGCGACCGAAACCGCCAGGATGAGGGTGATGATCATAAGCGACAGCGTCGGTTCAATACGCTGTTGGATCATGGTCGAGACCGGCAGGTTGGTGAAAATCGAAACGCCGAGATCACCCTGAAGAATACGCCAGACCCATTCCCCGAACCGGATCAAAAACGGCCGGTCGAGGCCAAGGCTGGCGCGGATGCGTTCCACATCTTCAGGCGTCGCCTGATCGCCCGCAATCACCGCGGCCGGATCACCCGGCGCGACATACAGCAGGCTGAAGACAAATAGCGCGACAAAGGCCATCACCGGAATGGTGGCCAAGACGCGTCGGACGATATAG
>Ga0169931_10009212_pt1 | contig 14282 bp, 9 predicted proteins | sample Kivu_15m_20L_FD_129675 | JGI IMG/M metagenome (GOLD analysis project Ga0169931, IMG submission 129675) | Freshwater microbial communities from Lake Kivu, Western Province, Rwanda to study Microbial Dark Matter (Phase II) - Kivu_15m_20L... | ecosystem: Environmental > Aquatic > Freshwater > Lake ...
GTTGAGATCGGTCCAGAGTTGAGTTCAGTAATGCGCGTAATTGATTCAAGAGCGGATCCTGCTTAGTTTGTGATTTGATCATGATCTTCAGGATGCAGGAATAAAAGGCCCTTTAGCGAATTAAGATCTGATGGAGGTTTTGTCAGTTTTTTGCCAGGGTTTTGTGAAGACAAAAAGCTGTCGTTGCTGTGGTTTGAAAAAATGAGATGATGGAGATCTGTATGTCGAACACCCTTCAATCTCCTGCCGCGAGTCTCGATTTCTGGAAAAAGTGTAATATTTGTAAACAGCCGATCGCTTACCGGAAGCCGTTTTGGGTCTGTAATGTGAGCACCTGTAATCGAAAGAGAACGGGTCTCGTTTTTTGCTCAACTTCCTGTTGGGACGCTCACCTTCCGATGATGAATCACCGTGAAGCTTGGGCAGAGGAGCGAAAAGCCCCGTCATACGATGAGTTTGTAAAGCAACTCGCTGAAGAGGCGGAGCCCATCAAGCGGGAACGTAAGTGCAAAGGATCCGATGGGGACGTCGAACAAAGACCCGCAGATTCAGTCCCTGTCGCTTCTGCGCCTAAAGTCATTGTTCGCAGAAAGTCGGATTAACCTGAGTTCTGAGCAATTCGAATTTTAAACTCGGTTCCCGCCCCAGGAGTGGAGTGTAACTCCAGGACACCTCCGAGTCGTTCGATATTCGACTTCACGACATCCATTCCCACGCCCCGACCGGATAGATCGGTTGCGACATCTTTCGTCGAGAAGGAGGGAAGGTAGATCAGCTCCTGCTTTTGCTGCAGTGTCATCTGCTCAGCTTGTTCAGGAGTGATTCGTCCAGACTGAAGCGCTTTGGCTAGAATTCTCTCTCCATCGATTCCTCGTCCATCATCCCGGATACTCAAGATCGCTTCCCCCTGAGGCGAGGTATAAATCTCGAGGTCGAGGGTCCCAGCTTCTGGTTTTTGATTTTGTGATCGCTCCTCTGGGGTTTCTAATCCGTGGTCCAAAGAGTTTCGGATTAAGTGCACGAGAGCGTCCGAGATTAATGAAGCTTGGCTTGAATCCAGACGAAGGGCTTCGCCCGCAATTTCGCAGTGAACCTTCTTTCCTAAACGACTGGCAATTTCAGGTACCATCCCAGTCGCATTTTCTAACACAGGGATGAGGCTGACTTGATCCTCAGAAGTGGTTGAGCCGGTGCGGGTAAGTCTCGCCAGATCGACCTCGAAGAGGTAGGAGGCCTGAGTCTTGTACGTGAGCATGGGATTAGACTCCGGAGCTTTCTGTTGGGGGATCCAGTCCTCGAGTAAGCGATGAACATCAAGAGAGCCAAGGCCTTTCGAGAGAGAGTGGGCAACGATGAGTTGATCTCGGATCCACTCTGCAAGCCAACAGCCTTTTCGAGTGATCGAAAGGAGCTTCTCCTGCGAGTTCCCGTCTGCAGATTTGCAGTAAACTTCAAGAGCATTTCGGTAACGGAGTAGGGATCGGCTAGAATAAAGGGTTCGAAAGTTCTCTCGAGATACGTGCGAGAGGAAGGTGCCTATCCCTTCTTTTGCTTCAGGGCCTCGGTTCTTAATGAGTTGCGTGAGTGAGGGGACTTTGAGCAACTCGAACAGAGAACCTAGCTTTTTGATCGTGGGCTCAATTTGCTCTGAAGGGTTCGAAAACTGACAGAGCCTGAAATACTGGTGGAAAGCTTCCTTCCAGTGAGAAGAGTCAACTGAAAGAGGAGTGTAGACTTTACGGGTCTTGAGGGTACTTACTGCTTGCCTGACCCAATCGCGAGCGCTCGCGTCTGGATCGCTTGAATTGAGGTAATGATGAGCAGATTGAATGAGAGGCTCAAGGGAGTGGTCCTGTGTTTTTTCCCAAGCTGGAAGTTGAGAGCTAAGGTTTTTTTGTAACTCAGAGGATGCAGAAGGGTTTCTCTCCAAACTTTCTTTGTCCCAGTCGAGCAAGGTCTCATGGAGTTTGCGGGCCCAGCGAGTTTGGCGGTCGTTCTCAATTCCAAAAATTCTCTCCGCAAGTTCGAGATAATTCAAAAATTCGCTCTCAACTCGGTCGACTTGGTTCTTGAGGGAAGTGATGAGCTGCTGAACATCGATTTCAGATTTTTTGTCTTGATCGAGCAAGCGGAGGACTTCGTTTTCGACTTCGTGAGTGCAGGTGGCCACGCCACTGAGATGGCAAAGTCGAGAGTTTCCTTTTAACGTGTGAAGATGACGCAACAGAGGTGCGGTCCCTTCTCTCTTCTCGCTAAACGCAGGGGAGTCAATGATTTCACGGCAGTCGTCGAGGAATCGACTGGATGTCTTGAAGTAGTCGATGAGGAACTGCCGTTTGACATCTGCTAGTTCGCCCAGGATTTGCATTCGCTTTGCGTTTTCTGCCTTCGCTTTTTCGACCTGCTTCTCCAGTGCGATGAGATCGGTTGCGTCTTCGACCACATACATGAGTCGCTCAAGGCGATTCTCTTCGTTCCAGAAAGGCTTGTAGTCGACCCGTAGGATTCTCTCCCCTTTTTCGGGGTGATGAAATGCGAGTTGGCGGACCAGATCGCCCTCTGCAAAGTCCCACTGAAATTCATCCTCTCCATAGATGAGAGCCAACCCAGATCGAGTCTTCGACAGCGACTCAGAGTCCTGAGGTAAGTCTTTGTAAACAGTCTGATAGACTGACTTTCCAGGTAGATCCTGCCCAAAGATCGTCTCCGTAAACTTCGAGACTGGCGCGACCACTTCTCCCTGCGCGTTCACATTGAAGACAGCTTGAGAGAGATTATCCAGGAGATTCTGGATTTCTTTTTGAAACGCAGCTTCTTTTTCAAGCGTCACTCTTTCAAGCTCGAGTTTTGCGGCCCGAGTTGTTTCGAGCGTGATCGCAATGTGTTGAGAGAGTGCCTGAAGAATTTCGAGGTTTGCTTGCGAGAAAACTCCCTTTGCAAGGCGGCTGTCCAGATACACTACTCCGATCAATCGCTCTTGGACCATGAGGGGGGAAGCGATGATACTTCGAAGCCCAAAGCGGATTGCGCTTTCTGCTCCAATGGATTTGGCCTCCTCGTCGCCACTGATGATGAGGCTGGATCGAGTTTCAAAAACTTTTTCGACCACTCGGGTGCTATAGGGTGTTGCAGAGGTGAGGGCTTCGCCACTGAGATTGCGTGACGCAGATAGGCGGAGGCCGCCTGACGCCGGGTCAGTTAGAAAGAGGATTGCTCGTTCAGCTCCCAGTATGCCAATCAGGGAGGCCATGATTTTTTGGGTTTGGATTTCTGGGTTCAGTGACTCGGCGGAAGCCAGACTCACTTCAAGAAGAGCGTGAAGTTGTCGTTCCGCAAGGGCTGACTTGACTGACTGATGCTCCGAGTGAGTGGAGTCCATTCGAGACTCGCGATGGCGGAAACCTGATGATCCATGACTTGCACTTTGAGTCGCAGGTTTACTTACCTCAGTTATTCCTCTCCATTCGTTCAGTTCTCGAGTGAGGACCTCAATTCGAGCCAGCCAGCCTTTCTGTTGAGCGATTTGAATGGCACGCGCGATCTCCAGAGTCGCGAGGTTTCGCTCCTGTTCTTTCAGGCTCTTGTGGTAAATTCTTGCTCGGATTTTCGAGCATTCATACAAGGCCCAGTCATTCTCTCGGAGAATCGCCAGATCCTCTGCTTTCTGGAGGGCCCTCAGAGCTGGTTTTTGTTTTCCTTCGACGGCGAGAAGTCCCGCCTTGAGGACTTCGCGATGAGGGACTGTCAGGAAATCTCGACAAGATGCAATTCTTCGCATTTCTTTTTTGAGGTCGAGAATCAGCTCTTTTATTTTGGCGGGATCTTGCTGCTGATGAATTTGTTCGAGTCGAATGTATCCGATCAATACGGTCGAGAAACGGACATAATTAAGGGCAATCCAGAACAGATCGAATGGGAGGCTTCTAAACTTTGAAATGAGGTTTTCAATCTCTGGGCCAAACTCCCGTTGCTCGAGCAAGAACAGGAGTTTCGTTTGTATTCGAAGAGCATCGCGAGTGTGCTCTCCTTGATGATCTCCAACCAGTTCGTCGAACTCATTGATTTCCTTGGCCGCTGCTGGAAAGTCGCCCCTCAAGATTGTAGCCTGGGGGGTGATTGCAAAAATGTTCACTGCCCTTTGGCCCTTTTCGTTTGTCGGAATCAAATTGCGAGTACGAGTGACTGCATCCAGGTGAGGGGGGAGTTCTTCGGTTTTGCCTCGGTAGAAGAGAGAAAATAGTGCAACGATGAAATAGTTGAGGTGGTTTCCTAACGCGTTATAACTTTTGTCACGTTCTGCGGCGTCCATCATTCGCTGAGGAAAGTTTCCGGTTCCATCTTTATAAAACATCGATGTAGCGCAGTTATAGCGGTTGGTCGCATGTTAGGTTTGGTCACCTTCTTTACTGTCGACTTTTTTTGCGATGGCCTCAGCTATCATGCCGACGGGGAATTCGGATTCGAAGATACGAGACCCAATCAAAACAATTCCCGCGAGGTTTCCTTTGATATCGTTGCGAATCGGAGAAAAAAGAAGCGAGAGCGCCGCCGGTACGGAGAGCAGGGCTGGGATAGATCTCAACTGGTATGCCATCGCGATTCCGAGGGTCTCGAAGGCGAGACCAATGAGTTCCATTTTTCGGACTCGTTCGGAGGAGGGACTAATGAGATGAATCAGACTGTTTGACACCATGTGGGCTGCAAGTTTCATCTGAAGCCAAACGCCAGCGTGTCCATGGATGCCAAATTCTGCTAGGGTTGCTAAGCTTCTTTTTTCGAGAGTGGGGCTATCGTACCTCCAGAGGGCAACATAACTGTATTGTGAGCTGAGACTGGCTCGAGTGAGCGGGTCTCGGCTCAAGTTCAAGCCCAGCTCAAATATCTCGGATGCTGCCGTGAGTTTCCCCAAAATCGCAAGTGAGCTACCGGTCACCCAGCACAAGCGTGCCGCTTTCTCTGCATCGATCTGATTCAAGTGCTTTCTTGCAAGAGTGAGTGTCCTACCTCCGAGGTCCTCGATCAGGGCATGATCGGACTGTGACTTCGCAAACCAGGTGGATTCTCTCAGCCGTTCAAAACACCAGACTGCATCCTCTGTATGGGCGAGTCCGGCCAATGAGTGGTCAGCAAGGGCCATCACTTCGTGGGTCGAAAGCTTTGCTGCAAGCGCGGGATGGACATGACCAAACAGATTGTCGGTCTCTTTTGCTAAAGGAGTCAGAATTTCGGACAAGCGATCAAATAGAGAAAGCGCGAGTTTCCAATGGGTCTTCTTGAGGTCTTCTGGATCCCACTGTGCAATCAGTGCTTCCCGAACGCGATCATGAACAAAGAGCCAGTCCCCACTTGTACTGTGAGCAATGAGGGTTTTGGAGGAGGCCTCAGTGATGGCTGAGTTGATCGCTGAGGGTTCGACTCCGCATACTTTTGGTAGTTCTCGGAGATCGAACTGATTTCCAATGACAGCTGCGACTTTCAGAATAGCGAGAGCCTCGGGTGCGAGCGTGGAGAGTCTTCGTGTTACTAGAGCAAGGACATCGCCGGATAGATGCAGGCCCTGAATTCCCTGCATATCGACTTTCCAGGTTCCGGATTTGGGAACAAGAAGAGCGTTGTCAAGCATTGCTCGGATATATTCATGGGTCGCAAATGGGCTCCCTTGGCTGAGTCCTACGACATAATCGAGGAGTTCATCAGGGACGATGCGATTCTCACCCAGCATTTTGACAATCAGTTCGCGTGTGGCTTCGGGGTGCAGGAGTTCGAGCGAGAGGTTGACTCGGATCGAGGCCGAGTGTTTTTCTTCAAACGCTCGAAGTGCGGTACGTGATTCCTCGTTATCGCGAGAGGTGCAGGCCCACAGCAGGGGGCGGGCTTCTGAGGCTTCCTGGATGCGGGTGAGTAATCTTGAGCTCAGATCATCCAGCCATTGAATGTCATCGATCAACCAGATGCATGGCGTAGTATTATCGGCGAGATTAACGATAAAGTTGGCGAGGAGCTCGAGCATCCGCTCCTGCTGAATCGAAGGTGGAAGATCACCCAAAGGCGAACCCATTTTCTCCAGGAGAAGTGGGATGCCCGGACCGAGACGGCGAATGAGGGCAGGGATCGGTTGAGCTAGGACGCAGGACTTGATTTTCTGATGAATCGACTCTTTCTGCGAGGCGGGCAAGAGCTCCACCTCGAGTAGGAAGCGGTCGATGGCTTGTTGGATCGAAGAGAGCGAGGTACTGTCAGTGAGCGAGCATTTTCCCTGAAAAGTCCAGGCGCCGTGTTGCTGAGCAAAGTGCAGAAGTTCTCTCACTAAGCGACTTTTACCAGCACCGGGAGGGCCGGAGATCAGCAGAATTCCATGTTGGGGATTATCCTTCGAGAAACCGGAGACCACGGTCTCCTGAATTTGAGACAGTTCTTGGTTTCTCCCGACAAATGGAGGCTCAGGAAAGACAGGAACGCCTCGATCGCGGCGGGAGACGGGGTCGCTTGCTCGTGTTGACCAGTGATTGAGGAACTCGAGCAGAGCCTCTGCACTTTGAAATCGATCGTCTGGATCCTTGGCAATGAGGGAATCTACGCAGGAGATGAGAGCGAGAGGGAAGGTAGGCCGCAAGGTACGCAGGTCAGTAGGCGTCTCAGAGAGATGCATGCGCAGGAGTTCCGCCACGCGATCCGAAACAAAGGGCAGTCGCCCTGTTTCGCACTCATAGAGAAGGATTCCTAAGGCATAGAGATCGGATCTCGCATCGACTGGTCGAGAGAGCATCCGCGTCTGCTCGGGAGATGCATAGGAGAGGGTTCCAACCGCCGATTCAGAGGAGACCTCCTCTTGGTCCTGCTCGATACTTCGAAGAGCGAGGCCAAAGTCGATGAGCTTTGCTTTTGCAAAAGAACCTCCATCGAGGAGTACGTTCTCAGGTTTGATATCTCGGTGTACTAATCCCAAACTGTGGATCTCGCGGAGTGCATCGGCTAGCCCCTTCGCAAGTTCAACCCAGTCTGATTCGTTGAGTCCAATCGTGCCGGTGGCTTCCGTAGAGGGACTGCGGCGCTTCTCTAGCTCCTGAGCAAGCGACGCGCCTTGAACGAGTTCCATGACGAGATAGGGAGTATCTCCGGATGTCCCCACCGATCTGACCCGTGCGATGTGAGGGCTGCTGAGTCGAGATAGAGTTGCGCCCTCGAGGATGGCGTGTTTGAGCGCTTTTTCAAACGATCCAAAAGGGGTGTGGGAGAGGCGCTTGATTGCAAAAAGATTTCCCTTTGGGTCGGAAGCCGAAACGACCGAACTGAAACTACCGCGTCCGAGCGCTTGAATTTCCTTCATCGACTCGACTTCAACTTCGCTCGAATGGAGCTTTGCAGTTTTTGCCAGACGAACGTTATCGGGAGTTCGCCGATTTTTCTCGAGATGTGGCGTTCTGTAGTGTGTCGCGAGAGACAGCGGAAGCAAATAGACTTACGAGACCTTTATGGATAGAGGGGCGTCGGAATTTCAGAGTGGACCGGCTCTTGATGGGCCGTCGAGAGGGTGGATCGAATGAAGGGGTTAAAGGCATTGTTTCGTTCACAATTACGAGGACTTCTGAGCACAGGGGTGTGGGTGTTCGCGGCTGGGATCAATGCGGCCCAGGCTGTTACTCCCTCGGAAGCATTCTTGGCCTTACGAGAGGTTGAGGATGATTTCGTCAATACGGGAACCATCTGTGAGCATGTCGCAAAACTCGAACTCCAAAAGGAATTTGATCCTAAGAAATATGATACATGGATTGGAATCAGTTACAGCGTGGGTCAAGAAGTGATTGGGGAGTTAGATGCTGTGGTTCTGGATCGCGCTTCCCGTAAGGTGGTCTTGATCGGAGAGGTAAAATGCTGGAGGAATCTCGAAGCGGGACTCGAGAAGGCTCATAGCCAAGAAGAGCGATTTAGGAGTGCTGTTCGTGGGGAGTATCCTTACGAAGGACAGATCGAGTTCTTTAAGATGCAGCCAGGTAGTGATCCCATTGCATTTGATTCTTGGGCTTTTGATCGCGACGTCGAGTACATCTCGATTGGGCAAAAAGGTGCCGTAGCGGCCGGATATGATCGGGAACTCGAGATGGGGCTTGAGGATTTGATGCAAGTTCGAAAGCAGATCCTAAGTATCAAGCGGCGCGGTAACTGAACTTGGAACCGATCGTGGGCTCTACTTGACCAGCCAGGAGAGGGCATAAACTACCAAAACATTGGTGATGCTGTCTTGGATGGGAATGGCTTTGAGTTGAAGGAAGTCAGTCGCAGGTGTGGCTTGAATAAAAGTAACTGCTGCAGTGAGAGTCGCGAAGATCGTGAATTGGGAAGTGCGCTCTTTGGCTTTTATGAGTCGTAAAACCAAGGCGGCGCTCCAAACGAAGAGGGAGAATAAGGCATGTGTGCGGGCTGCATGGACATCGAGCACGACGCCTTCTGAGTTTTCGAACCACGGTTTACTGATCCAGAGGGTCAGGAGTACGGAAGAGAGGGTCATTCGAATGGCTTCTCTTCGGTCAAAAAAGAAGACCGTTTTTGCGGATTGCCGTGGAGGGTGGATTTGCGCCGCGTTCTGAAATGCAAAGAGAGCCGTGGGATGAATCACCAGTTCCAGAAGAATGATCTGAATCGGAAGGTAGACGATTGGATGATCAAAGAGCGGAACCAGAGCCGCAGAAAAAATGAATGGGAAATGGAATAACAGCAGATAAGCAAAACTGAGCTTCAGATTTTGAGTAAGCTGCCTCCCTTCTTGAATCGCATGGGTGATCGTTTCGAAGTGGTCATCGCCCAGAATGATGGAAGCAACTTCTTTTGCACTCTGGGTTCCCCTTGAGCCCATGGCGAATCCCACGTCCGCAGCTTGAAGGGCAGGTGCATCGTTCACTCCATCTCCAGTCACCCCAACAATTTCCCCTCTGGCACGAAGCTCTTGAACCACTTTGAGTTTTTCCATGGGAGTGCAGCGAGCAATTACATTGCTTTCGGGAATTCCACATTCCCTCGCGATTGCTTTTGCCGTGTCAGGGTGATCACCCGTCAGCATTAAGATTCTGACTCCCATTTTTTTGCAAGCCTCGATTGAGGCAGGCACATCTTCTCGGATTGGATCTTCAAAGGCGAGAAGTCCGCTGAGCGTCCAGTTCTTCTCCGGCTCAGATGTGGGTATTATTGTTGAGCTTGGCATTGGATGGGTCGCACAGGCGATGACCTTGTGTCCTTCTCTTGACCAATCTTGGGTCACTTGAGTCCAAATGAGCCGATCGTGATCATTGAGATCCGTTTGCACGAGAATGACCTCAGGAGCCCCTTTTGTGAAAGCTTGGAATGTTCCGTCGGACTGTTGGACGAGGGCGGTGGATCTCTTGCGGTCTTCAGTGAATGGAAACACCTGCGTGGGGGATTGTAATTCGATACCTCGCTGGCGAGTTACATTCAGGATCGCTTGATCGAGAGGATCGTCATGAGATGGGCTCGCGTAGAGAGCAGTCTTTAAGAGTCCATCCTCAGAGATAGACTCAACCGGATGAATGTGAGTTAAAGTGAGAGTGCCCTCGGTGAGAGTGCCTGTCTTATCTGTGCACATGACGGTCATTCACCCAATGTTCTCGACGCTGACTCCGCGACGAACCAGGGCCTTTCGTTTGGCGAGTCGATAAACACCCACTCCCAAGTAAAAAGTGAAAACGACGGGGAACTCTTCGGGGATTGCTGCTATCGCAAGGGTTGCAGAACTCATGAGCGCATCGATCCAGCCATGTCCCTGCTTGATCCTTGCAATCGCAAGTAGAGCACAGAGCCCGAGGGGCGCCCCAATGAGGATTTGTACCAGACGCTGAAGCGTTTTTTGAAGTGGGGTGCGCTCTTTTGGCGCTTGCGAAATGGATTGAACGATTTGGCCGTACTGAGTCAGGGGGCCAGTCCGGAGAACCCTGAGTATACCTGTTTCAGTGAGTACGCGAGTTCCGGCAAAGACCACTGATTCGGGATCTTCATTGCGTTTTTTTACGGGTAATGACTCTCCAGTCAGAACAGACTCATCGATCTGAATGCCCTGGGATTCCTCGAGGTACCCATCGGCTGGGATCACCAGATTTGGACCGAGTAGAACCCAGTCTTGAGGCACGATCTCGCTGCTGAGGATCTTCTGGCGGATCCCATTTCGACTAACGGGATCAATGCGAGTGTGAGAGTCAGAGCTTCGGTGAATTGCTCGGTCCACCCGTAGAGAGCAGCGATAACCAACAAGAACAGAATCATCGGGTCTTGGCTGGTCTCTTTGAGAATCCCGAGAATCGGGTGAGAGGGGATCTCCTGGATTTCGTTGGATCCATATCGAGCACGTTGCGCTTTGATCTCTTCGTCCATTAATCCAATCATGTTACTCATTTGTATTCTTTTGAGGAGAGATTGTTTTCATGTCTGACGCCCAAGACCAAAAATGCCCAAGCTGTGGATCACAAGATTTCTATCATGATGGAGCCCTTTGGGTCTGTCCGATTTGTAACCATGAATGGACTGATTTCCCAACTTCATCTCCTGCTCAATCTTCTGACGCAGAAGAGGGAGCAGGAGATGTGGTAAAAGACGCAAATGGTAATATTCTGAAAGATGGCGACGCAGTGATTGTAGTGAAGGATCTTCCTGTAAAAGGGGCATCAGGCCCGATCAAGGGGGGAACCAAAGTGAAAAGCATCCGGATTGCTTTTGATGTTCCAGGTCACAACATTGTTTGCAAAATTGATGGGTTTGGTCAGATTCACCTGAAGAGTGAGTACGTCAAGAAAGCTTAGGCTTGATCCGCTCGCGTCATCCCATGCCTACGTTTCTTCTCGCTGAGTTTTTCGGTGGAGTAGCGGAGCATTGTTCTGGGCATCTCGTGGGCGTGGGATTTGAGAAAAGCTCGGAGCGGGCTGAGATTTTTCTTGCCGATTTCACGCAACATGCACCCTGACGCCTTGTGACTGAGGTCCTCTGAGTCATGAAGCATGATCTTTGTAAAGTGCAGCTGTAGTAGCGAGAGCTCAAAAGGACCGAGAACCGTGGGGGTTGAGACGTCAATCAGATCCCAGTTCTTGATCCGATGAGGGCTTTTCAGAAATGTACGGATGATTTTCTTTTTTGTCAGTCGCCGAGGCCCTGTTGATCTGGATCACCCAAATGATCAGAGCTAACATTCGATCCTCATGATGATCACTTTCCAAAAGGATCAGTGTCTCAGCGAGAGGGAGTATCTGGAATTACTTTGCGACCACTCGGATTTGTGGCTGAGTCACTCCAATAAAGCCATCACCTTCGCCCTACTCACCGGGGCCTGTTTTGTAAAGAAGCATGGGTTTACTTGAGCCTTCTCTGTGGATGCAAGTTGGCAGAGTTTTTGCTGGGCAAGTTGGACAGTGAGGGCCATGACGAAATCAGAAGCCCGCGTAGGTATGAAGTCAAGTCATGGGTTTCGTAAAACTCAGAATCATCCTCATCTCTGAGATCATTAGTTTTATGGGTCTACATCCCAGGATTGCGTCATGACGTTGACGTTAGTTGAGACCAAAAGTTCAGCATGATCCATAAATTCTGGAGAGATTGAACAGAACGTTCGATAGAATCAATCCTGCAGTTCATTGTTTCTGATGTCCTTGAAGTGAGGAGATCTCATTCGCATGTTTATGCGCCAGGGAGTTGAATTTATTAAAAGAAAGGATCTGTGTCTTATGCAACTTCGAACACTCTATTCAGGTTTTCTTTTGTTCCTATCAATCCCGGTGGTCGCTGGAGAATCCAAGTCACAGGATCGCCCTTTAAGAGTAGCTTATTTTGGACAAGATATCGCCGCTGTTCACCACCTCTCCCCAGCTATTGATCCTGACTCCGCCTCTGTGTTTGCGAATATTTTTGATAGCTTAGTCCATCCCAGTCTTGATGGTGAAATCAAACCAGCACTCGCGACCTCTTGGGAACGCACTTCACCCACCCGTTGGGAGTTTACTTTGCGAAAAGGGGTCAAGTTTCACGATGGTAGCGAGTTCACCGCGGACGACGTGAAGTTCAATTTTGACTTTATTCGAAATCCTGAGAACCGAGCAGGTTATGCTGGGCTTTGGAGTACGATTAAAACGGTTGAAGTTGCAGCAAATGATCCCTACAAAGTGATCTTTGAGACGGTAAATCCGGATGCGAGTTTTTTGCATATGATGCTGGAGTTTGGATCCATTCCTTGTGCGAAGGCGATTCGTGAGAAAGGGATGGCAGAGTTCGATAAGAATCCGATCGGATCAGGTCCCTATCGATTTAAGACATGGGAACGTGGAAAAAAAATCGTTCTCGAAAGAAATCCAAACTACTGGGATCCGAGTATGCCGAAGATCAATACAATTGAGTATTTGATCGCTCCAGAAGAAAAGTGGCTTTCCATGATCACCAAGAATGAAGTGGATCTCGTACCGAATCTCTCAGGGCGTCATGCGAACAAATTGGTGATGGATACCCAAGGTAAAGCGAAGATCATCAAGCGCAGAGTTCTGATTAGTTATTGGTTTATGCTACGGAACACGGGCGCACTCGCTGACAAGCGAGTGCGTCAGGCTCTCAATTATGCGATCAATCGCGATGAAATCATTAAGTTTGCTGACTATGGAAATGGATTACCACTCTGCTCCTTAGGGAAGCGTGGGGAGCTGGGGGCCTCACCCGAGGAGCTTCCTTGTGGGACTGATCTAGATAAGGCCAAGGCTTTATTGAAGGAGGCTGGATATCCAAAAGGTTTTAAGATGAAGATCTTGGTGGCGGATTCAGCTGCCGCTGCTGCGAAAGTGATGCGTGGAAATCTCGCCAAAATTGGGGTTGATCTCAGTCTCGAGGTTGTTTCACGCACAAAGTGGACCGAGAAGGTAGTCGTACATAAGATTCTCAATCAAGGAAAACTTCCCGATTACGATGGCTTGATCAATCTCGTGGATAATCCAGTCTATAATATGGCTTTCCACGGGATCATTTTTTTATTCTCTCAGGGGCCATTCTCGATGTTGAACTCGCCAGAGTTTGATCAACGACTCGGGCAGGCAATTGGTCAGCCAGATCTTGCTTCCCATACCAAAGCCCTCGAGATCCTGGACAAGTACATCCACGAAGAAGCGCTGATGGTCTTCACTACGCAGCGGATTCTTACTGTGGCGGCAAACTCGGACTTGTCTATCGATACTTTCAATCAGAGCGGACACCTGGGTAGATATATCCTCTCTACCGCTGAGTGGAAAAAGTAATTAGTAACTGTCATGTTTTACTCCCCCCTGACCGAAACGCTTCGGTAAGGGGGAGTATGAAAAACAGACCCGGTTTCACGCAGTCGGTTCTTTTCAAAATGGTTTTGAGAAGTATCTTGATGATCGTGGTTACTCTCGGCCTGGTCGAGGTGGTTTCATACCGATTATCATCCGAACAGATTACGGATTTGACCGTCGCACAGATGGTCGCACTGACAAAAAATTATCGTTCTGAATACGATAACGCGCTAAATTCAATGGAGGCGGAGATTTCCTTATTGGGAAATACTCCTGCTCTATTCAACTACTTCAAGAATAAGCAGTTCGGACTGGATGAAGAGGCGGGTCAGAGTCTGAAGGAGATCCGATCGTTCTTTCAAGGCGCTCTGGGGCGTTCGGAGTGGATGAGGAGTGTTCGGCTGATTGCTGGACGCAGCTCAATCGTGGCCGAAGCCAGACGGTCTGCCAAAAGTCCCTCGTTTCAGGCTCCACCTGATCGCTCTGGGTTGGCATTCGATTCTTCAAATGGATCGCATGTGCTCGTGGTGACTCAGAATGTACGGGATGAGACTGGGATTGTGGGCAGAGTGGAAGTGGTCTACGACCTTGACTCATTTGCGGCAAAGTTAAGGGGAGAGAGGATTTTCAAAAGTGGCCATTTGGCTGTCTTGGGTAAGGATGGTCGATCGATAGTTTTCCCAAATCTTGACCCGGGTTCAAAGGTGCCGGGTGATCTGCTCTTACGGTTAGAGGAAAATCTTCAGGTCAATCAAGCCACATTCGATTTTGATGATCAGGGTAAAAAATTGGTGAGCGTCCAGAGTCTTCAGAAGCGTGACTGGTACGTCGTATCGATTGTTCCACAGTCTGAGATGTTTGCAGTTTTGGTCAGACTCAGGAACATTATTGTTGGGATTGTTTGTCTCAATATTTTGGTTGAATTGATGTTTCTGACATTCTTTGTTCGGAAGCTCATCTCTGGGCCTGTTAATGAGATCGTAAGTTTTGCGGAGCTCA
>Ga0169931_10009213_pt1 | contig 14281 bp, 18 predicted proteins | sample Kivu_15m_20L_FD_129675 | JGI IMG/M metagenome (GOLD analysis project Ga0169931, IMG submission 129675) | Freshwater microbial communities from Lake Kivu, Western Province, Rwanda to study Microbial Dark Matter (Phase II) - Kivu_15m_20L... | ecosystem: Environmental > Aquatic > Freshwater > Lake...
ACGCCAGTCAAATCGCCGCCACCAGAAGGCTTGCTCCATGCAAAAATGGTGCCATCGGGCAGCACAAATGCACGATTTTTTTGTTGATGAGTGGGAGTGAGTTCAAGATAGTCGCCATAAATAAAATCAGCATCGCCTCCGTTCATGGCCAATGCCTGTCCGAGCAACGTAGGACCAGTGGGGCACAGTGGAGTGATGCCATAGTATTTTTCCTGACAATTGCCGACAATTAAATCAATTGCATTTTGCAGGGCAAAGTTATTAGGTTTTGAATAGAGAACAGTAGTAGCGCACGCCCAACTGGTATAACTAAAACGTTGAATGTCTCTAAATGCAAGCCATTTAATTCTGTCGCCAAGCTCTACTGGCGTAACGCAACGAATGGCAATATCAAAATACCATCCGCCAAGTTTATTAAGAAGACAAAATCTTCCTAAATCAGCCTTGTAAGAATAGGGCCGAAGCGAATCATAAGCTTCAACCACAGAAGAACAATAATTGTCTGCAATAAATTGGCGAAGCGTGGTTTTATCGTAAATGGTATGCGTGGCATTTGGAAACGCTTGCTTAATAGTGCCAGTGGCGTATTGAAGAAAAGGAGAGAGCGATTGATCTTCGCTATCAGAAAGATAAATTTGTGAAATGTGCATGATCAGTCAATACGAGCGGGAGTGCCAAAACCTTTGAATTCTTTTTGTTTAGTGGTCGCCAATGTGCGCTCCACTGCTTTCAGCATTTGCGCCGTCACATAAGGCCAAGTGAATGACTTTTCATGCACGCGATTAAAACACCACTGCCCTGCCTTTGCCAATTCATCGCGGTTTGCATAATACCAATCCAAAATGTCGCAAAGACTTTCGGGCGATGCTTGACCGCGCTCTAGTCCATAGTTTCTATCAGTTTCCCAGCCTTCAATGGCAATGCGAGGAATATCATTAAAAATTTCTTTCAAGCTTGTATGGTCGGGAACAATTTGAGCCACGCCAGTTGCGGCATGTTCAGTATTCACAAGCCCCCAACCCTCGCCCAGACAAGTATTGATGCCCACGTCTGCAGCGTTATACACTTCATTAAGTTTTTCAATCGGAAGGCAATTATGAGTGGAGAATTGTGGGCTACTAAGAATAAGTTTGCCAGTTGGGTCATAGCCTTCATCGCGAGCCACTCGCTTAAACAACGGAATAATTTCCCATCCCATATCTTTGGCGCCCATATTGAGCCATAGGCGAGCATCCGGCTTATCCTTTGCGAATTGAACGAAGCCTTTGATGGTTAAATCAATGCGCTTGCGAGGCTGATTTCTGTTGCCATTGAAGACGATAAACACATCTTCTGGCACTCCCAAGCTCTTTCGGCATTCATTCTTATCAATGGGAAAAAATTTAGTGAAATCAGTGCCGTGACCAATGATGTCAATTGGCTTGGTGTAGCCCATTTTTTCAAGCTCAAGCTTGCCAAATTCTGTGTAGGTGGCAAGTCCATCCCATTCGTTAATGCTCTCTAGAAGCTCCGGGAAAAGCCCGTAGCTGTCAATAGGAGTGTAGGTGAACCACTTAAAGCCAATGCTTTCCTGGAAGGGCTTAGCTGCTTTCCAGAGACTGATAGCGCACCAAATATCATTTGTCACCCACACCAAGTCGGGTTTAATAATTTGAACTAGTTCGCCAATGCGATGAGAGCCAAACGGGTCGGAACCATGCACCATGGCTGGATACATTTTGCAATATTCGTGCATTGGCGTAGGGTCACCATGCCAATTCACTGCGAGCACATGCACTTCATGCTCTTTTGCCAATGCGGGCAGAAGATATTCCGCCACTCGCCCAAAGCCAGTTTGCACACTTGCGTCGCCGCAATAAAGAATTTTGGCCACAAAACCATTAAAGCTTGCTCAATAATACAAGGCTTTTAGACTGTGGCAAAGGGAAGGCGACATGCGCATCGCAATTATTGGCGCGGGATGGACTGGCTGTCATTTAGCGGCAACGCTCATGAAGGAGCATGAAATTATCCTTATTGATAAGGAAGGGCAGCCTTTTTGCGGCACGTCACAGATCAATCAAAATCGCTTGCATCTTGGTTATCACTACGCCAGGAATAAAGCCACCCGAGATATGTGCCGCAATACATTTGCTCGATTTATGCAGGATTATGGCCACCTAACGGATGGCATGAACAATAATTTCTATGCCGTGCCGCAAAACGAAAGCTTGTTGGACTATGGCACCATTGCTCAAATTTTTAGCGATGGTTGGGAGCATGAGGAGGTAAGCGCTTCGTTTCTTTTGCAGACAGAAGCCGTCATTCGCACGCAAGAGCGCTTCATCTCGCCATTGGCGGCACAGCGCTTTTTTGCCGACTTGCTAAAAGATGTGCTTTGGCAAGAAGATATTAAGCAAAGTGATATTAATGGATTAAAAGAAAAATATGATTTAGTGCTGGACTGCACAAACAATACTTTGCTTCGTCCTTTGCACAATGACTATTTTGAAACAGTGGCAATGTTTCTCTATAGCAAGAAGAAGACTTTGCCCTTTGACGCCCTCACTTATATTGATGGCCCATTGTTCTCTTTCTATCCCTACGAGCACGGTTTAGTTTCTTTTAGCCACGTGGAGGATAGCATCATTGATGCGGCCAAAATGCCCATTGCTTGCTATCCATGCAGCACCACTAAGCTGAAGCAGGCAAGAGAAAGGGCTGAACTGCATGCAAGACTTTACTGGCCATCTATGAATGATTACTTGTCTTACGAAGAAACAGTGGTATCAATGAAAAGTAAGCGAGCAAATGCCAGCGCTTATAGGGCTCCGTTATTTCGCCAGCAAGATAATTTGCTCTCCATTTTTACAGGCAAAATTCAAGGCATTTATGCCATTGAAGAGCGCGTAAGGCAAACCATTCAAGGCTTATAAATTTCAGCAAAAAGATGATATTCGCCTGGATGTCGCTGACAGTGCAACAATTCGCGCACCACTGCTTGCGAATAACCACTACTTCTTAATGCGCTAGCAAAATTAATATGATCGTCATCTTCAACGATGCGACCAATGTCTTTATCACTTACATGCACATGGGCAATATATGGAAAGTAACCGTACAACACATCAGCGGGGCATTGATCTTCTAACCATGAATTAGAAGTGTCGATCATGGTACGCACTGCCTTAAATTGATATGGAAGTATAGCTTCTACGATTTCGCTAACTGTAAAAAAATAATTTCCCCCATAATGTCTCGCAATTGGTTCAATGCAAATAATGGTATTGTTTTCCGCAAAATCATCGTCAAATTTCTTTAATACGCTTAGCAATGTATGGTAACTACCTTTACGCAGGCCGGGACTGCCGAGAACCATGCGCTGTAAATGCAAGCGCTGTGCACACTCTAAAAGCCATTTGAAATGTTTTTCCAAGTTGCAAGTATCGGTGAAAGAGTCAATGGGGACGCCCCAAAACAATGATTGAGCTGAATAAATTTGCAAATAACCAGTAAATAACTGTTGGCGCCGCGCCGGTACAACTTCCAAAAGCTCAATGCCGTCAGGAAGATGTAACAATACTTCGCTTTGATTTTCAGGCTCCCACCCGATGGCGCTAATTCCGAGTTTCATCGACAAATTCCTTAATTGCTTTTAAAGATGATTGGGCGTCGCAGATATAGCCAGTGGGAGAAAAAATTGTGCGGTAGTCGTAGCGCACTGTCTGGCCGTAATTTACTTTGTCAATATACTCTGGAAAACATTGCTTCAAGAGAATAGTGGTATCCAATGGTTCGGGGAATAAATTAATAACGCGATTGGCAGGTGCATTTTGCGTGTCTTCCCAAAGATGATTTAAGTTGTACCATTGATAAAAAGAATTGCCATTAATTTTGTCAATGTTATTGTCGTTAATTAAGTCAAATAAGATGTTCTTTTTGATGAGGCGATGGAAAAGAGCGGGCAGGCGAATGATTGTCACTTCTTTGCTGGACAATGGCCTCACTAGCATTTCAAACAAAAAGCGATTACTCCCATAGTCCACCCCGTTCATGCGCGGGAAATACCTTTCATCCACTAATAATGGCGAGTGCAAATATACGTCAATGGTGGAATAGACAAAAACTTTTCTCGCCTGTGCACGTTGAAGTACGCTGACAATATTGATAATATTTTCCAGATCGGCCAGTGGCTGTTGATTTACCTTCCATTTTGCTGCTGGCAGGCAAGCTAGATATAAAGCATCAATGTATGGACAAACAGCAGGTAGCTCTTCAATATTTTGCGAATTGAAGCAATAATCAAAACCAGTCTGTTCGCGCAGCACTGAGCCGATTAAGCCCGTGCTTCCCACCAGAACCTTCATGCCAAATCAGCAATGGTCACACTATAACGGCGGGAGCTTGTTGGCGAAAGTATTCAACTGAACACTTGCATCTAGCTCTGCAGGCACATCGCTGGCCAGGCATGGGCAGGCTTCCAATGGGAACAATGCCACGAGCAGCGTAGTCCAGGCAGTCTTGACAATGTTGAGCCTGTGCATCTAATTTGCGTCGCATGAGAGAGAATCCTCGTTCTTGTTCACGAAGTTCTGTTCCCTGCCAGTAAGAACCACGAACGCTTTGAGCGTATAGGCCAATGCGAGCCATAGCCATGGGAGTAGAAACGCGGCTAGAAAGCAAATCGCGAACAAAATTTTGAAGATAACCATATTCCAAACGAAGCCTTTGACCAATACGACCAAATTCTGCACTTCCCATAGCCCCTCTTCCGCCATAGCCAATAATCGCTGCTTGAATATGAGCGCTTTTAATTGCTTCGCGGATACTCCCTTGCCATTGATCAAGCGTAATTTGGCCATCACTCAACATGCGCGTATAGCGCTTTAATAAGCTTTCCAGTTTATCAATGCGCTTATCTACCAATTGGCCAACTGAAGCCTTGCTTAAAAATTTGCCGCGCTCATCTCGGTAACGACCAGTAATACGGTCATAAGACCAGGCAGCGTCCATTCTCGCGGACAACACTGCCTGGCTAAACGAAGACAGATCATTCAGCATCGCCAGCTTCCAAGAGATCCTGGAATTTTGCAGGCGCTTCTTCTTTCCATTCGGACAATGCCTTGTCAATGTCCTCGTCGGAAATAAAAGCAGCTTCATCGATGCCGCCAAGCATCAACCCTTCCACTTTCATGGGATCAATAGCATCCACTTTGCTACTCACCATTTTTGCTGGTCCCTTGCGTTCGGGGTCAGGATCGGCTTTGCGCTTGCGAGCAACAATAGTCTGACGCTCTTCTTTGCTCATCGCCTGAGCCTTGGCCTGCGGCAAGCATTTAGGCTTGCCTTCTTTTTCTTCGCGGCCACCACAAGGCCCAAGAATTTCACCATTAGCACCAATCCTCACCCATTTTTCCTTAAACCATTGCTCAAGATCATCAGCATGAATTTCTCCTTCATCGCCCTTAAAAGCGCCGCTTAAAGAGCCATGCTTTTTCTTATACATCTCTTTATAACTTTTTACCACATAACCACTCGCATAAGCCGAAGGCCACACCTTAAATTTTGCCTTTGCCGCAGCGGTGGCGCGGGAATGAAGCTCCTTGTCTGTGAATTTTACGTCGCCACGAATTTCTTCTAAATCTCGCGGCAGAAACAAACCAGCGGCATCTGCCACCTCCCGACTTCCGTCCATTGGAAGAGTGCCATTCTCTTCATTCAATGGGTCGCGTCCGCCAGGGGGCACATTCATTTTTCCCGGCTGCATCGGCAACTCGCGAACCACAGACGGATCAAGCGTGAGTTCCATGGACCATTCCGAGCCGCCATAGCGAGCATCTGCCACTTCCTTCGGAGTGAGCACGCCCAGTTGAATGTAACGACCATCAACAGCAGCCACGCGAGCCCTTACGTCTGCCTTTTCGCGCTCATTAAGTTCAAACAAATCATTAAACTTGACGCGCCACGATTCAGGCAAGCGTCCACTAGTTGGGCCAGTGCGACTCAACATGATGTATTCCATCAACTTCTTCAGGGGACGATGGAAAGTGGCTTGTTGGTAATCTGCCAACGTTTTAGCAAAATCACGCTCTTCGCTTCTGCCAGTAGAGCCAAGGCCACTAGGGCTTTCGCCAAACAAAATCGTATGAGGAATCTTGGAGGCGCCAATAATATCCACGCGCATTTTTTCCAGGATCTCGCCCACGCCGCCAAAATTGCGACTAATAAAAGCCAGCTCTTCTTTTTCTGCATCAATTGCATAGCCGCGATAGACGCTCTTGCTCATATCATTAAGCACCAGGCGATCTCTTACGTCTTTCTCCTTGCCAGCAGCAAGCATCTGCGACAAGCCGCGAATTTTATGCACAAAAATATCAAATTCGCTTAAAAGCGTGGCGGCAGAATTGAGGCCAGTCCAATAGTGCTTAAAGCTTTCATAGACAGTCTGCAAACTGCTCATTCCCCACCCATAGTTTCTCTGCCTAATGCGATAGGGAAGCCAGTCACCATCAAAGCGCAAAATGCGATCTTTATGAATGTACGTAAGCTGGGGCTGGCGGATGAGATCGCCAGAAATAATTTGATAGTACGTTGCCTTGGAATAGTCGTATAGATTCTCTTCGTTGATAACTGGCGCAATCTGCCAGCGATCCAGCACTTCCATGCCTTCCACGGCATAGATTTTGTTTTTATCTACGGGCTGATCAGCGGCGCGGCCATCGTCAATGTAGAGCAAAATGACCGACCCTCCGTAGAGCCTGGCATTCTTGCTGGCAAGCATGAAATTTTCAAGGATGTGCATATCTTCAATGGCTTGCTCAATGCCCACCACTTCCTCAGCAGCAGCGCCTTCTCCTCCAAACAGCACCTTGAAGCCCTTGCGCGTGGCCTGTTCTGCATAGATGTCCACAATGCTACGCGGCAACCATTCGCCATAGAGAGCTTCAAGCTCCTCTTGAGCCAAGAAAACAATGGGCTGAGCGTTGGTGTAGAGACTTTTGTCCCTGCCTGGCATCCCCATGCCTGTCAGAGCGTTGGCGAGACCGTCGTTCCGCAGGCCAGCGGCAGTGGCATGTCCTAAATCTACGCTTTCTTCAGACATTGTTCAGAATGATGGGCTTGTCACTATTCTAGAAGTGGTTAAGATGTGCAGGAAGTTTTGGTGTTTATGCCCACTCCCATTGAATTTGTCTTCTCCGAAGAGGAAAGAAAGCAAGCGATGGAGGAAGGATTGAGGCGGCAAGGCGTCAACGAAGCCAAAGGACTTCGTGGGCGGAATAAAGGGGCGGCAGTGGGCCAGAAGGCTCTTGATATCCACCTGCTTGGCGCTGCAGGCGAAATGGCAGTTGCCTCTCACCTGGGAATGAAAGACCATCTCTATCAGGAAATTGAAGCCAAGCGCGGCTCCAATGATCTGCCCGGCATCGACGTTAAAACTCGCTCCAAGCATCAGTACGACTTAATTGTTCAGCGCAATGAAAGTCCAAACAAAAAGTTTGTTTTGGTTACCATTGAAAACAAAACCACGCTGATTCATGGCTGGTGCTACGGCCATGAAGCCATGCAAGAGCAATATTGGGCAGACCCAGCGCGGGGTCGTCCAGCATATTTTGTTCCCAAAGAAGCACTAAAACCATTGTCGTCGCTAAAAGATGCTTAGATGCAGTGAATTCGCGGAGCACGTACTAAAAACGCCGTTATGGCCGCGTCAACAACGTGTGCTCAATAGCTTGTTTGAAGACAAAATTAGTCATGCCATTTGGTCGATGGGACGACGCAGTGGCAAGACTTTCATGGCATCAGTGGCTGCCACTTATATGGCATTCTGTCAAGACGAAGTGTTTCGCAGGAAAGTCAGAAAAGGGGAAAAGTGGTATGTAGTGACGGTGGCTAACGACTTGGGACAGTCCAAGATTGCTCTTGATAACATTCGCCAATTAATCATTAACAGTCCTTTGGAGCAAGAAATCGTTCGCGAAACAGCGCTGGAAATCGAAATTAGCAATGGCTGTGTATTCCAAGCCATCCCTGCATCGGCGCGTGCCTCTCGGGGTAAAGCAGTATGTGCAGTGGTCATGGACGAGCTGGCTTTCTCTATTGATGGTGATGCCAACAGGGGGGCGGAAGCTATGTACACAGCTCTTGCCCCTTCCATTGCTCAGTTTGGGAAATACGGAAAAGTTATTGAACTTTCATCGCCATGGTTGACAAGTGGTTTGTTTTATGACCATTTCAAACAAGCTCAAAGCGGCGACTTTCCTGGCATGCAAGCTTTGCAAATTCCCACCTGGGAAATCAATCCAAGCCTGCCTTTTGATTGCGACTTTCTGCAAAACGCCAGGAAGAAAGACGAAGAATCGTTTTGGGTTGAGTATGGCGCTCAGTTTAGAAGCAATAATGCCGTGCTATTGGCGCCAGAGATTGTAGATATTGCTGTGAATAAAGACCGCACCATTCTTCCTCCAAAGAAAGAATTTATGGGCACCTATGTGCTAGCCCTTGACCCTGCCCGTGGCGGCGTGGGCCGAGACGATTACACGGCTTGCATTGTTCATTACGAAGGCCAAAGGCTAATCGTGGACAAGTTTCATTCCTTCGAGCCTGATTTTGATATTGCTGGCAAGAAAGAAGTAAATATTGCAAAGGTGGAAGAATGGATTAAAGAACACCATCGCATTTACGACTTTGCCAGCATCGTGCTTGACCAGTTCAACTCCAGCGGCACCATCCAAACTCTTGCAAAAGAATTTCCCGTGGCAGAACTTGCCTGGTCAGTAAGTACCAAAATGAAAGCATTTAGCAAGATGAAAGAGCTTTTCAACGCTGGGCTTATGGAGCTATATCCCCATAAGAAAGCAGTGTGGCAGCTTAAAAACTTGGGAGTTATTTATAGGCAGAGTGGGCAATGGAGCGTCACTGGCGGTAAAGAGACTGGCGTGGACGACTTTGCTTTTGCGCTAGCTGGTGCCATCCTTGAGGCATCAAAAGATGATGATATTGATTGGCTGAATAGTCTCATTCGCTAATTGCGAATAGCAAATGGCCTGACAGTGTGTAGAATTTTCAACAATTGCTGAAAAAGCATTTTTTATGAAAATTAACGATGAACAACTTTGATTTATCACTAAAAGAGGCCACTTATTTAGTGGCCTTGCTAGAGGCAGACAATCAAACGGCCCTGCAGCTTCTTTCTGCGGATCATTTTTACGAGCCTTCTTTGCTTCCTCGCCTCAAAAAGCATCAGCAAGGCTTGAAACAGCAACAGTTAAATCCGGCGTAGACTAGGAAAACACGCCTTACTTCCCATGGCTCTCTCTGCAGCGGCTGAGGAGGCTTTTCATGCGGCAATTGAAGCTGCTTATGCCATGGAAGATGCAGTGAAGCTATGGGGAAGAGAAGATAGGAGATCTTTGCTGGCCTATGAAACGTATGAGGCCCGCATGCAAAAATATTACGAATTAACACACAATTATCGCGAACGCTTTTGGAGCAAGATTTGCAGCAAGGAGCCATGGCTGCCCAGTTGTCGCCTATATGATGTGTAGCCATGGTGAAGCTTTGCTTTTCGCTCCATGGCAATCGCTATGAAGAGTGGGTGCCGTTTCACTGGGCTCGCCATCGAAATAGGCAATTGTTCTTAGAAGGAGCTGCCGTGTACTGGACAGAAGTCTGCTAAGCTTTTTGAGCTTCCTGCAGGAGCCCACTAGGCGCCTAGTGGTATTTAATAGGGGAGGGCTTCGGCTCTCTCCGCCCAACATCCTCGTCAATGTTGGTTTTTTAGGGATTCCGTGGTTTTGTAGGCCGCTGGTGTCCTGGGCGAGTTGAAGCGCCCATGATGAAGCAAGGCAGAGCACTGGCCGCACCAGTTGATCGTCTATTGCGACGAAACTCTGCCTCTTCGCCCCTGTAGCCCAATCAGGCAGTAGGCAAACGACTTAAAATCGTTCAAGTGCAGGTTCAAATCCTGCCAGGGGCATCTGGTAAGCTAAAAGAACGTTCACCCTTTTAGGGGCGCATGCAAGCCAGGCACGGAACGGGGCCTGGATCATGGAGGAACGCCATGAACAAGCTCATGCTTGTGAAGCTTCAGCTTCTAAAAGCCGCTCGGCTTCGCGAGGCCCAGTTGGCTTCAATCACTGGCTATCGCCTTTGCCTCGCTTGAGGCTTATTTCCAGCCGCTCTTGTCCATTTGGCAAGGGCGGTATTTTTGTCCTCTGTATTTCAGCCAAAGTGCAGGGCGATGCACCCATTGCCACCAAGAAGTGAATTCTTCGGCGGCCTCTTCCTTGTAGTAAGGCACACCACGATACACAAGTGTAGTCATTGCTACAAAAGCAATTTCTTTAATGCTACGCCTGTAAAATTGCTCAATTATTCTCTTGCTGCTACATTAATTGTTAAGAAAATATTATTCCTCTTGTTTGTGAATGTAAGTTTTAAGCTCGTGCAAATATTGTCTTAGTTGAGCAGCTTTTGCTAAGTGCCAAGGGTCACGATGGAGGAAATATAAGCGCATGTGTTCATCAACTGCTTTTAACAATTGATGAATGATGGGATTCCATGGCGCTCTAGTGGGCGTGTTGAACGTCCGTTTGCGCTCGTCCATCGCCCTTAAAATAGGCAACAATGTCTTCTAATGCTACAGGCGTAAAATTGTTTCTCTCTACACATCCGTTGAAATAACGACGATCAACACCTCCGTCTTTAAGCACTAAATGGCAATGCAAGTGTCCATGAACATTGCCTTGATAGTGCCCTTGAAGATTATCGGGATGCACGGGAATATGCGTGAAGATAAGGCCGCCAAGCATGGTAGAACCACCATGGTGGAAATGAGCACCGCGAATGTCTTCAAAATGCTCTGCGTAATCTTTAAGCTTAAAACAATCATGATTGCCCCTTATTAAAATCTTTCTTCCATTGCACTTAGCCAAGTTGGCTAAGCCACTCCTAGGAATTGCAACGTCGCCCAAGTGATACACAGTGTCTTTGGCTTTGACCACGGAGTTCCATCGCTCCACCATTGTCTCGTCCATTTCTTCAACAGAATCAAAAGGACGCAATGGGGAACCATCGGGCTGGATGAACGACAAGCTTTTGGCATGTCCCCAGTGGGTGTCTCCAATGACAAAGGCGCTCATGAGAAAGGGGGCTTTCGCCCCCTAGCCTATCAAGCCCGACCGTAAGAAGGTAGGTCGTAATTTGGTGCCTCAAAGAAAGCAATTTGCCTGCTGGCACGAGTGGCAGCCATTTCAGGAGCTTTGCCAGTAAAGAACAGCGTTTGTGATTGACGCAGCCAAAAGTCCTTGTCCAGCCATTGATTGGTGCTTTTACCAAGCCTGTCAAAAAGCCAAGCGACAGTAGCAGCGCGAAGTTTATTCAGGCTTTGCGAATCCTCTTCGCCAAGCTCCTTGGCCACCATCCCATGAATGGCCGTATGCACACGCTCATCACGACTGATGTCCGCTGAAACAGTGCGCATGCCAATATCACCATTCTGCCTAAAGAAAGGCAACGCCACAAAGAACACACTCCGCTCAAGGATGGAAGCTTTATGAATGGGGTGGGCGGGATGCTCCATCCACACTTTCAAAATGTTCATCACTTCCTTTTCTGCCTGTGCGTCAGTGCCATGGGCAGCAGCAATGTAGCTAAGAGCCTCATCATGACGAGCCTCATCTTCCTGATTGGAACGCAGTGCTTCGACAATGCCAGGAGTGGAAGGCAGCTCACGAGCCATGCCCTGCTCCAGAAGTTCTTTCACTGGTAGTTCAAGGTGGCGCAGTGCCAAAGCACGAAAAATGGTTTCTTCGCTACCAGGCACAACATTGCCCTTGCCAACAGGCACTGCCTGCCAAGGGCGCTTTTTAGCAATGGTAGAAAGATAGGGGCTGTCCTCAATGGCGATCATCGCTAAACCAGGCAATGGAAAAGAAAATAAGAAAACAAAGGGCAGCAATTGCTGCCCCATTATTAAAGGAAACAATCACTCTGCACAAGCAGCACAGAAACCAGCTTCCACTGAACAAGAGACAGCATCCTCCTTAGTCTCGCTGTCATCGAGACCAAACATACTCTTAAAGCTGTCGTCTAATGCCGCAAAGGCATCGTCCTTTCTCTGCGTGTCAGGAAGAACTTGCAGAGAATAATAGAGGCTTGTCTGAGGACATTCTAACCAATCGCGAAGGAAGGCTTCGTCATAAATGACCAAATCACTCCAGCTATTAAACGAATAGCCATGGAATAAACCAGTGCGCTGGAACAGGGCCACAATGCCATTGGCCACTTTGCAATAGGAATGCCAGCCCACTTCCTCGGCAGTTTCTACTGGCCCATAATCAAAATTCTCCACGCCAAAGGTGCCAGAGTCCCTATCCACATAGCGACCAATGGGAGGAGCAATTTCAGGGGCAGTGGTGAAACCACGACTGTCGAGATAGCGATAGGAGCATGATGCCGTAGGAGCAATGCAGAAGGCACGCTCCATGCCATGCTCACGAGCAATTTCGGAAGCACTATCCATGCCTTTAATTAAGGCGAATACTGCCTTCCCTGCATCAGTATGAGCCCAATGGTGAGCCCAAGGATGAGGATCCTCATCAAGGCAAGCCTCCAAAGCGCTGCCAAAATCTTTGTACGAGATGCCATGGATGGAGAGGAAATTAGCTAAACCAAGCAGGCCAAGGCCCACTTGCTTATCAATGGAAGGAGAAAGATATTCACCAGTGTCTCCCACACCAGTGGAAGGATGAAGCTCGCAAAGCTGCCTCATGCCTTCAACAAAAGCACCCTCTACTTCATCAATTGCACAAGCACCGAGATTGACATGCTGTAAAAGACAAGTGCCACGATGAGGCAGATAAACTTCGAGACAGACATTAGCGCGAATGCGTTCTCCTTTATTGTTGTAGCGAATCTTATTAAGCCAAAGGTCGCCAGAAGCAATGCTTTTTAAGCAAGCGCTGACAAGCTCGGGAGAAGCCTTGTCAAAAAACTTGTCATCCACATTTAGGCATTTCTTTGTCCAGGGAAGTTCTTGGCGAGAAGCATTGATGAAATCAATGGCATCAGGATGGTCATAATCCAAATGCAGCACTACAGCGCCATTTTTATACTTGCCGCCCCTACGAAGAATTTCATTGAGAGTGGAATAAATCTTGCCGAAACTAACTGGGCCACTAGCAACTAAGCCTTTACCATTTTCTTCTCCTTTGGCTCGCAAATTAGACAAATGCACCGCCACGCCTGCACCATTTCGTAGCCCATGGGATACAAAGCGCCAAGAATCTTCAATGCCACTTTCTCCCTCCATTGAATCTTCCACTACAAAAACAGTACACGACACTGGTAGACGCCCTTCAGCGTCATCCATCCAGCTTTGCACTCGCCCGGTGCGAGCAATCTTTGACGGCAAAGCTCCTTCCTTTAGTTTCATGAGACAACAAAAGCCCGCCGTGCGGGCCAAGATCGACAGACCATAGTTTAGCCTCAATCACACAGCCCTTCAGGATCACTTCCGCTTTGGGCGTCCCTAGCAAAAAGCAAAGCTTCCTGCTTGGTTTTGAAATAATAAGGCTTGCCCTCGAAAGCTATGAACCATTGAAAATCAGGACGGCTATGGACGGGCCAAATCTTGATGGTGCCCGAACGAAATGGTGCAGGAAGATCATCAATCACGACTGCCTCCATCGAATTAAACTAGCCTAGCCTCTTGCCATTCTTCTTCTAGTAGGATTAATTACAATTCCAGGAAATTTTCACCATTCGTGCATATTGCCTTCCTATTTTCTGGACATAAGCGAAGCTTCTTAAAGCACAAGGAGCGATGGAAGGAACTAATTAGGGAGCTTGAAGATAATGGTGCTACTGTCCATTGTTTTTATCATTCCTGGACGGAAGACTGTCTAGCTAAACAAGTGGGCAAAAATCGCATGGAAGGCATCTATGTGAAAAAGCCTTTAGAGAATAGAGAAGCCATGCTTAATGATTTGCCATTTAAGCATGGTTGGTTTGAAGAAGAAGAAAAAGTGATTAAAAAATTATTAGTGCCAGAACATGCTTTACTTTTAAATAAACAAGCAGCAAAAATTAACATTGCTCTTCAGCTCTATTCAATGCAGAGCAGTTATGAAGCAATGAAAACTTATGAAAAGCAATCAGGCATTGTCTACACAACTATTGTCAAGCTTCGTTTTGATATAGAACCAAGACGATGGAGCATTCGTGAATTCTTGCTTTTTGATGACAATCGCTTTGATAAACTGCTCATTGCTTCAAACAATGCCGTGCATAGTCATCCAGG
>Ga0169931_10009214_pt1 | contig 14279 bp, 13 predicted proteins | sample Kivu_15m_20L_FD_129675 | JGI IMG/M metagenome (GOLD analysis project Ga0169931, IMG submission 129675) | Freshwater microbial communities from Lake Kivu, Western Province, Rwanda to study Microbial Dark Matter (Phase II) - Kivu_15m_20L... | ecosystem: Environmental > Aquatic > Freshwater > Lake...
CCCCTCACGCACACTCCAGCCGTAATTCCCGCCACGCACAACCTCATGCACAAGCTCCCACTTCTCCCAACCAACATCCCCTGCATGCACCACTCCAGTTTCACCGTCCACCGAAATTCGCCAGGGATTTCGGAAACCATAGGCCCAGACTTCAGGACGAGCCCCCGCAAGTCCTGTAAACGGATTGTCGTCCGGCACCCGATATGGCCGCTCCGCCGTCGCACCCCGTACGTCAATTCGCAAAATTGAACTGAGCAAATCAGAAACGTCCTGGCCCGTCTTGAATTCATCCGGAGGACTGGGCGCTGTCGCATCACCCGTCGAAATCAACAAACAGCCCGTATTATCGAACGCCAGATCGCACCCATTGTGGCCGCCAGACAGCCACGTCAGAATCGGCAGCTCTGACTGAACATCCAAACGAGGCGGATCAGATTCCGTCAGACGAAAACGCGAAACACGACTGCCGTCCGGCAAAACACCCTCGCTGCGACCATTCAGAATCAAACACACATACACAAATCGATTCGAAGCAAAATCCGGATCGAAGACAAACGAATATGCCTCTTTGACGCCGGTACTGCGAGCCGCATCGAAGGACGTAAGTTCCGCCGGCAGATCGATTGCCAGATCCGCCTGCTGCACAGACTCATCATCCGGAAAACTGAAAATCCGCCCCTTCAGCTCCAGCACAAAATAACGCTTGAGGGCCGGCTGCCACCGCAACTGCATCGGATCCCGAAACCTAAGCTTCGAGAACGCCGGTACAAGAGACATCGGCAACGGTTCCTCAGGTGTGCCCCGAAATCGCGAAGCCTCCCAGGGCAGTCGCCCGGCCACTGCAGGTGTGACTGGCACCTGAGCCTCAGCCAGGACCGTAAACGACAGCCACAAAACAAGCAAAAAATAACAGGACCGACTGACATTCCCGCCGCGCCGGAAAAGCCGCGAAGCAACACGCGAGACAGACAATTCAGGCACCACGCTGCTCTCTCCGAACGACAAAACACCGCATCCACAGCAGACACCAGTCAACGCCGACTAACGCAGGACCGGCCGCAACAGCAACTCAAGCTCAAGTGTCTGCTGCTGCAACTCTTCCAGTGACCGGGACAAAAGATCAGCCTGAGCTGTCACCGGCTGCCCCACAACTTCCTGCAGCGTTCGAATTCGCCCGACCACAACACCCTTTTCAATACCCAGCCCCAAACCCCGCCCAAGACCCTGCTCAAGACCCTGCTCTACTCCCTGCTCAAACAATGCTTCAAGACAGTTGGGCATGCGATTCTCCCCGCCTGTGCGCTGGCTGGCTTTAAAAGCCCGCTGAAAAAATTCCAGGTTCTGACCGTCATAAACCGAATACAAATACACGATAATATCCTTCAAAGCCTCCTTCTGGGAATGGATTTTTTCCCAGTCCTGCAGAAGCTGGAAAATTGCTGCCACCGACTCAAACACCAATTCCCGACTCCGCAGAAACTGCAAAGCCCTGACTCGCGCCTCAAGCTCCGGAGCCTCCGGGAGAAAAACAGAGCGCAGCTGTCCCAGATCCACAAAGATGACCTGCATGTCCGGAACAAACTCACGCAAATCGGCCGCCACATTCACCCTGCCACTCCAGAATCCTCAGAACATACCCGAACAACTGCAGCGCGATTCGTCGGTCGACCCAGCTCCTGTGCTCCAGCAACAAATAAACCAGCACCTCTGTACCGTCCACCAGCCGAGCCGAATAGAGCAGGTCCAGTCGCTTTTCTTGCTCCTCCGAACCCACAAATGTGTCCTTCGCCGGCTGAATCGAATTCAGATCCAGTCGCGACAACAAACCGGCCGGCAGCTGAGTCTTCAACAAAGCACGCAGATTCTCAAGCACATCAAATGTGCGGCGAAAGAAATGATCATGAGCATGTGCAGGGTGGAAATCGGACATGGACTACAGAATGTCTTAATTGCCTCTCCCGCTCCACAGCAGTCGCCCGTTTCCACACCGAAATGCCGTAAGTCAGTGTCGATTCTGCCAGTCCCGCGGAATAAGCAACCCGCTCAGCTGCCAAAAACAGCTGCATCCAGCGGAAATTTCCAGACCATCCGCTCTTTTTACCGCTGACACATTTGCTTCCACACAGCCCGTCAGAGACCATAACCCGCCTCGACAAAACACCCCACTCTGCAGATCCCACGGCATGTCCCCGCTCATCGAACTTCAAGGACTCACCAAGGATTACGGATCCTTCCGCGCGCTCTCCAATATCAACCTGCAAATACTCCCCGGCTGCACCGGACTGCTGGGACCCAACGGCGCCGGAAAAAGCACCCTCATCAAAGTTCTCCTCGGACTCGTACGCGCCTCCGCCGGCAACGGCATCGTCCTCGGCTTACCACTCGGGACCCACTCCGCAAGGATCCGCAGCCGCGTCGGCTACATGCCCGAAGATGACTGCTACATCCACGGACTGTCCGGCATCGAAACCATGCAGATGGCCGCACGCCTCACCGGCATGCCAGCCACCGAAGCCACCCGCCGCAGTCACGAAATCCTCGATTTCTGCGGCACCGGGCAGGAACGCTACCGCGCTGTCGAAACATACTCCACCGGAATGCGGCAAAAACTCCGCTTCGCTATGGCCATCGTACATGACCCGGAACTGCTGATTCTGGATGAACCCACCAGTGGCCTCGATCCAGAAGAACGCGTCGCCATGCTGAATCGCATCCGCATCCTCACTCGCGACTTCCACAAAACAATTCTCCTGTGCACACACATTCTGCCGGATGTCCAGGCCGTCTGCACTCGCGTCGTAATCCTCGCCGCCGGTCAGGTTCGCGTCAGCGAATCCCTCGAACTCCTGTCTCAGCTCCCCAGCCCTGCCGTCTATGTGCATTTCACCGGTTCAGCAGAACGCTTCCAGACCGCACTCCAACAACAACAACTCTCCAGTCAGCTCCTGGCCCCACAGCAACTGCAGATACCCGGAACTGCCGAAGAACACAGCTCCATCATCTGGCAGGCCGCGGCCGCAGCCGAATGCACCATTCGCAGCCTGCTGCCCTCACGAAATTCACTCGAACAAATCTTTCTCGACACAGTGCGACAGGTGCAGCATGCCCATTCATGATCCTGGCTACCGCACATGGCAGGGCCGCACAGCACCGCTGGCTACCCGCTGGTTGGTTATCGCCGAAACAGGCATCCGTCGAGCATGGCTTAGTTCGTGGCTCAGACGCATGATGTTCTTCGCCTGGCTCCCGGCCTGCGTCATGGGCTTCATGGTCTTCCTGTACGAACAAACCAGCGCCAACGATCCCAATGCCGGACGCACCATGCTCGGACTGTCTCGCATGCTGATCGATCCAGGATCCTCAGCCTCCTCGTCCTTCACAGACATCCAGACCGCCCTCGAACGCCGTGATCAGTCCCCCGAAAGTGAACGACACTTGTTCTGGTCAGCACTGCTCACCACCCTGTTTCGCCGCTCACAGCCCTTCATCCTGATTCCCATGCTCGGAATCATCGTGCCCCCGCTCATCTCACAGGACTTTCGCTCCCGCGCCTTCCTGCTGTACTTTTCTCGCCCCATCACCAGCCTGCACTACATCCTCGGCAAAGCCGCCTGTGTCATGTTCTTCCTCGCCTCCATCACACTGGCACCCGCACTCCTCCTGTTTACCGCCGCCGTACTGCTCTCACCCAGCCTCAGCGTGCTCGCCTCAACCTGGGACCTCAGCCTCAGAATCCTGGCCGCCTCACTCGCCATCATGATTCCCTGCACCTGCCTCTCACTGATGCTGTCATCCCTCGCCTCCGAATCCCGCTATGCCTCCTTCGCATGGTTTGCGATCTGGATTTTCGGAGAACTGGCATGGCGGACCGCAGCACGCTCAGCAGCAGTCGGCAGCAACGTCGTCGTCAGCTGCCTGTCCCTCTTTCGAGTCTTCAGTGATGTCACCGCATGGATCCTCGACCCCAGACTTGTCATGGACGACATCCAGACCAGACTGATGCTGCTCGCTGCCCTCTCCGCCGTCTCCCTCGCCGTCCTCTTCCGCCGCGTCTCGGCTCCTCTGCAGGTCTGAGGAAAACAGCGATGACCAGCATGATCTCACTCCAAAACGTTACCCGACTCTACGGCACAGTCCTGGGTGTCAATGACATCACTCTCGAACTGCCCAAAGGCGCATACGGACTGCTCGGACCAAACGGCGCCGGAAAAAGTACTCTCCTCAACCTGCTGATCGGACAGCTCCGGCCCACACGAGGCCGCGTGGAAGTGCTGGGGATGCCACCCCGCAATAACCCCACACTCATGCGCAAACTGGGCTTCTGCCCCAGCTTCGAAGGCATGTACGCCAGCGTCTCCGGCCTCCACTGGGTCACCTTCCTCCTGCAAATGCAGGGGCGCCGTCCCGCCGCCGCCAGACTTCGAGCTATCGAATGCATGGAACAGGTCGGCATGCAGGATGCCATGCAGCGGCCCATCGCCACCTACTCCCGCGGTATGCGACAACGCACCAAACTCGCTCAGGCCATCGCACACGAACCCGAACTGCTCATCCTCGATGAACCCTTCAGCGGCCTCGATCCCATCGGCCGCGCTCAAATGACCGACCTGCTCCGCTCATGGATCCAAAACGGACGAAGCCTCATCATAGCCAGCCATGTTCTCCACGAAATTGAAGCCCTCACTCAGTCCTTCCTCCTGATCTCCGGCGGACGACTGCTGGCCTCAGGCACCGCCGAAGAAGTCCACGAACTGCTGTTTCAGGTCCCCGTCGAACTGCTCCTGCGGTGCACCAAAGCCAGACGCATCGCCGCTCTGGCTCTCCAAAACGGTCTCGCAGAAGCCGCCAGCATCACCCCCTCCCCAAACAGCCAGACCGACAGCAAAACGGAACACGACCTGCTGCGGATCCAGACCCGCTCCGCCGAACAACTCGCAAAATCACTCATGGAATGGATCCCCGCCGAACACGCCGTCATACTCGAAATGCGCACCGCCGACGATTCACTGCAGTCACTGTTCAATTCCCTGATGAAAATCCACCGAGGTGAACTGTGAATGCCCTGCTGGCTGTGTTTCGATACGAAATGCGGAAGTCCCTGACCGCAGGCCGAGTCGCCTGGTGGTTCGTACTCGCAGCGTTCCCCGTCACCATCACCCTGCTGTCACGCTGGGTGCAAAGCAACGAAGGCCAGATCAGCCTCGCAGACAGAAACTCGTTCTGGTCTGTCCTGCTGTATGTCGCCGTACCCTGCGTGTGCTGCGCCATGAGCGCTCTGCTGACCGCCGGACCAGCTATCGCTGCAGAACTGGAACAACGCAGCTGGATCTACCTCGCCACTCGCCCCCACGGCATCGCGTGGCTCCTGCTCGGGAAATTCCTCGTGGCCACAGCCTGGGCCTTCACCGCCGCCGTCGCTGCAACCAGCCTCTCTGTACTGTTCGTCAATGCCCCAGCTCCATACACCATCTGGCTCGGAATACTCAAACTGGCCGCCCTCGCAGCACCAGCGTACTCCGCCACCTATCTGCTGCTCGGAGCCATCTTCCCCAAACGCTCCATGGTCTTCTGTGTCATGTACACCGCCGGTGTCGAAGTCCTGCTCGGATCCTTCCCCGCCATCATCAATCGCATCACCGTACAATATCGGCTCCGCTCGCTGCTGACATCCTGGCTCCCTCTCAGCGATGAACTGCGCAACTCCACAGCACTGCAATACACCGTCGGCAACAACTCTCCCGCCTCACATATCCTCTGGCTCGCTTCAATCACCATCGGCTTCATTCTGCTGGCCATCCTGATGACACGCCTGCGACAGTTCACAACCGCCACAGAAAGTGACCTCTGACCACATACGCCAGACGGTTCAAGTCACCACAAATGCCAACTGCCCGTCTTCACGACATACAGACCCAGCAGCAGGTTGGTGCTGGCATGAGCAACCACGCAGGCCCACAAATTCCCCGTACGCTGCCACAACAAATTCATTCCTGAAACCCACACCGCTGCCGCCAAAATCTCCGGATGCAACGACGTAAATACCGCCAGCACAATCAAAAAACTGCTGACCGTCATCCGCCCAGCCGGCACACCGCGAAAATCTTCACTGATCAGCCACGGCGCCAAAAAACCACGCCAGCACAACTCCTCAGCCAGCGGTACAACAACCACCAAACCCGCAAAACGCAGCCCAAGTCGCAAGCCTTCACCCACAGACAACTGCGATAAATCAAATTTCCAGCCCGCGCGAGCCGGCAGCCAGTCCGCAAGATTCAGCACCGACAGCAACTGACGCTGCACCCCATCCAGAAACACCCACAACACCACACCCGCCACACCCAGCAACGCTGCCCACCACACACCACGCCAATCCCATCGCAGCCAGACGCCACGGTACAACCACAAAGCCAGCACCGTCGCCAGCAGCTTCAACCCATAAGCGCCCGACTGAGTCAACAGCCCGGACAAATCTTTCTCAACCGCCGTCACCACCATAAACACCGCCAGCGGAGCCACAAAGGGCAAACCCGGCCAACCGCCACCCCCGGAAGTTCCGAATCCCGAATCCGATCCCGACTCAATATCCGACTTGCTCATGCTGCAGCACCCAAAAAACCACTGAAACGCAGCGAGAAACCTGTACGCCTTCACCGCGTTGTGAAATCCTTCACTCCATCCAGCACCATTTGCACTGACATCATGATCAGCAGCATCCCGGTCAAACGCTCAATCGCCCGCGAACCCCTCGCACCCAACATCGCGTGAATCCCTGGCGACAGCAACAACAACACCGTCGATGGCAGCCACGCACCAAACAAAGCCACCAATACGGCCACGACTCCATTCTGCTGAACCAGCAAAAGCACCAGCGATATCGAACCCGGGCCCGCAATCAGCGGAATTGCAATCGGCACAATAATCGGATCCTCAGCCTCCCCAAACTCCGTGACTCTGCGCTCGGGAAAGATCATACCGATCGCAATCAGGAACAATACAATGCCGCCAGCTATCCCCATTGAATACGACTGCAGCCCCAAAGCACCCATCACCGCTCGACCCGTCCACGCCGCCAGCAGCAGCAACACCAGTGCAATCACGGACTCACGCAGAATAATCCGCCTGCGCTCCGCCGGCGGACGACTTTGCAACAGGCTGTTTACCAGCACTATGTTGCCAAACGGATCCAGTACTATCAGCATCAGCAGAATCGTCTGCAGCATTGCTCCGCCCCCTCACAGGCTCCGAAAATCCTCCCCGTCGCCCGGTACAGTCCAGTCGTCCATGCCCTCTCCCAAACCCGATTCACCGTCTTCCGTCACCGGGAAACGACCAGCCTGCCACACCGGACCCGGAATATCCGTGAACGCAGACTCCACCTCCTGCACCTCACGAACCTCCGGCTGACACGAATAACACTGCGCCTGAAAACTCAAAGCAATCTCGCCCGCATGCTCCTCCGATAACGCCAGCACACCCCACTCGGCCATATATCCCTTCCAGCTCTCCTGCTCCGGCAGCCTGTCCGGATCCAGCAGCCAGCCCTCATCCAGCGGCTGCTCCAGCAGACAACGATAAAGCTTCACATTCTCCTGCATCGCCTCACCACCGGATTCACGAAAATGCTGAAACCACGAATCCGGCATCAGACCCGAACGCATCAGACGCCTCTCCACCAAAGCCAGCAATCGCTGATCATCAAGCAACTCGGCAGCCTTGGCAATTCGCTTCAATAACTCACTCAGACCCAGCACCGACAAATAATCAATCTCATAAAATGGCACCGCGAGCACTCGTTCAAGCAAGCCCAGCGCCTGCTCCGTGTGCATCTGATGACTCCAGCACACAGCCTCCACCACGTCCAGATGCCAGCCCTTCGTCTCCGTTACCCCGCGCTCAAGCCCCACACACTCCAATGCCCGGTCATAATTGCCCAGCTCAAAATAACACACGCTGCGGTAATAATTCACCCACGCCACAACTCCAGCCTGCGACTCATACCGCTCCAGATACGTCAGCGACGCCTGATACTGACCCTCACGAAACGCCAGCATCCCCGCATCAAACGCAGCCTGCTGGTCCTGACTGCCCTCCCGCAGACTCAAATCCAGCACATGCAGCGCGTCCTTCGGACGATCGGTCGCTCGATACAACTCCGAAAGATTCCTCGCTATCGCTCCGTCCCGACGGTCCAGCCGAAACGCCCGCGCCAAACAACGCTCCGCTTCGCCATACTCAAACTGGGCCTGAAAATGCTGACCGGCACGCAAAAACACACGAGGCTTCTCGGGGGACAGCTCCATCGCACGCCGATGCAGCTGCTCCGCACGCTCCACCGTAATCCGCTCCTGCATCTCCTCACCGCCCGCCGCACGCAATGCGTCCGCCAAAGCACCCAGCACCGATAACGTCACTCCGTTGTCCTGATGAGCAGCAGCCAGAGCATTGGCCCACTTCCAGACCTGCGTACCGTCCTCTGCCGTACCCACCAAAAAAGCCATCAGAAAAATCAAACCGCCCGCATCGTCCGCATGCGACACCCGCGATACGTCATACGACAAAATCTCGCCCCGCAGCGCAACAAACTCCGACGGATCAGGAGACTCAGTGAACCGATTCAGACGCTCCCGCAAAGCACCAACTTCTGCCGACAACGGACTCGCCGGAACAGACTCCTCAGCCAACTCCTCACCCGTACCATAACCCAGCTCGCCCGCACCACCCTCGGCTAACAACACGTCCGCAAAATCCAGTGCCCCAGCAGACTCATCCCCCAGCACCGGCAACTCACCGGCCCCGTCAGACTCACCGGCCCCGTCAGAATACTGCGCATAATAACGCCCCCAGCGCGGACCCTGCCCCCAAACCTCCAGACCCGTCGCCTTCTGCAATGGCACCAGCAGAGCCAACGGTGACGGACGGTCCGCGTCCAGCAGTACCTGCAGACGACGCAGCGTCAGATAGTCATGGCTCGCACGAGCCCGCTGCTCCAACTGCTTTCCCAGACGCTCTGCCGCCTTCCGCTTCCCCGCCAAAAGCTGAACGGCAATCAGACGCAGGCGAGTCTCAAACCACAGGTGAGTCCCACGGCAGCGCTGCAGCCGCTGGTCCCAGCTCCCCAGCAACTGCTCCGCCTCCTCCCAGTCCTCCGACTGAGTCACCAGCAGAGCCTCATTCAGCTTCATCCCGTGCTCAAACAACGGACACTCGTCCGCTCCAGGCAATAACCCCGCCAGCGGACCTTCCCGAAACTGCGGCGGACGACAGGCCGACAACAAAATCGACTCCCGCACCAGACCTGCTCGCACACGCGCCTCAACCTGCATCGGCACCTGCTCCGCCTCCGCCAGCTCCAGCGCACGCTCACTGCCCGCTATCGCCCTGTCAAATCGACCATGCAGAGCGTCCAGCCACGACAGCCGAATTTGCGCCAGCCAGCGACGATCACCACGATTCGACCAGTCACCCTCCTGCTCCATCACCAGACGACACTGATGAGCCGCGATCTCCGCATCGTCCGCCGCCAAATACACGTCACTGGCATACTCGCGAAAACAATTGATGCACCCCAGCTTCCCCGTCTGACGGCAAATCTGCAGACCATCCGCTATGCACGCATGCATGCCCTCAGAATTATAACCCTCCAGCTGGCCCGTCGCCTCCGCCAGATTCTCGTACGCACAACTGCTCAGAGACTGCACGAAAGACTCGTACTCCTCACGAGCAATGTCAGGCTGAATCTGACGCACCTGCTCCTCGTTCTCCAGCAGCGCAATCAGCTCCACCGCCCGCTCTCGCATCAAACTGAAATCCAGCAAATACTGAGCCTGGTCCATCTGGTAAAATGTGCCCCAAATGTACTCAGCCGCTCGCTGCTGCACCTTCGCCCGACGCCGCACCTCGCCATAAAGCCGAAATGAACTGGAAAACTGACAGCCAGGTATCAGATTGCCCGCCCGCTCCAGCAAAGCTGACAACTCCGCCTGCAGCTCGCCACCATCGTCACCACCACGCTCGCCCTGAGTCATGCCAGACTTTCAATCCAGACCCAAACACACCGTCAGCGCACCAGAAAACGCTTCGCATCACTGACCGTCTTAGGGTCCTTCTGCTCAAGCTCCTGCAACAGCGAATCAGCTCGCACCGCCCACTCCGGACGAACCTCAACGCCGTCCGCACCCTTCTCACCCTTCTCCTGACTGCAATAATACAAATACCGCACAATCGCACGCCGTATCGCCGGAATCGCAAACTTCTCGTCCGCATACATCGCCATCAGACGATCCTGCACACTCCAGTCCTTCCAGCGAGCCAAATCCGTAATCACCAGATCCGCCAGCTCCTGCCGCTCCAGCAAAATTCGCATCGACTGCTTCAGCCGCTCCTGCGACAGCCGCTCCGGCTCATAAGTCCACATAAATCTCAGTGACTGCATCACCGAATAGGTCTCGCTGAAAGGCAACGGCACTTCCTTGCCCGCTGCGTCCCGACCCACCTTCGTCCGCATCTTGCCGTCTTCCAGTACCTTCAGCCCCTCCTCGCCACGCAACAACATGTAACCAGCCATCACACCCTCAATACCCAGACGGAAGTCCGCGTCCAGCGTCATGATCTTGCGCTCCAGCACCGCTGCATCCTCGGGCTGACCACACAAACCCGCCATCAGACCGTAGAAGCCGACGCGAGTCACCGAGACCTTCGGATCGTTCAGCCAGCCCAGAATCTTCTCACGCGGCAACTTGTCCCGCAAAGGCTTGATGACCGCATAAGGAGCAGCCGCAAACTCCGCAAAAGCATCATTCGAAATCGTCATGTCCGACGACTCGAAAAATGGAATAAAATACTCCAGACGCTTCGACTGCTGCTCCACATCCGTCGTCGGCAAAGGCATCTTCGAAAGATATTGCCAGGCCGCGGTTGTGGCTTCCGCAGGAGCATGCCAGTCCTCCAGACGCTCCTCCGGACCCATCAATGTAAAAGTCGCACCCTCCGCTGCAGCCACATACTGAGGTATCTCCAAAACCTGACCCTTCTGAAACTTGCCGCCCTTCGAAAATGCAATCTCAAGCACCTCAAACCGACTGCTCCCCGCAGTCACCTCCGTTGACTTCACACCCCCCAAATACTTTCCCAGCAACAAATGATCACACATCTGAATCTGCTCCGCCATCACCAGCGTCGGAGCATCACAGAAAGGACACAACACCGCAGCAGACACACTTCCGCATGCCCCGGACAGAATTACACCCAGCAACAACACCAGCACTCTTCGCAACATTACCCGCCTCACTCTCTCTCGTTTTCCAGTCACCCCAGACAGCAGACTTTCAGCTGTCAGCTGTCAGTATTCAGTTTTCAGTATTCAGTTTTCAGCTTGACACCCGCGAGTTCACTGCAGCACCTTCGCCTGCTCAATCCGATACAAACGTGACAACTGAGGCTGGTCGGCATCCGGATCAATCCGAAAAATTCCTTCCACATCAAACGGACGGTTCGCGATATAATCCGTCGTTTCGCCTTCCGCCAGCTGCACGTTCATAATATCGTAAATCTTCGGCTGACGCACGAAACAGCAAATCCCGTTGTCCCGCGCCAGTGCAAACTCCGTCAGACCCGTCGCCACAAATGTCGGATACATAAAACCACGAATTCGCACCAGCTTCCCGTCCAGTGACTTCAGCCACTCAGGAAAATGCCCAACCGCGTCCGCCGGCACAGGCTCCATGTTCAACACCTTCAGCAAATCAATGTCGTCGTAACTGACACGCACCGCCTCACTGGGCCGCTCACGACGAAAACGCTTCTGCGGCACCAGCAACTGAATCTGACGCACCTCACCCTCCACACCATTGTCAATCACCGGTCGATCTGCCGGACCCGATAGACCCGTCTGAGCCGACACGATGGTGGCCGAGGTGGCCGAAGTTCCCTCTGCTGAGGCCGCCGACACCGCTGCCACAGGCTCTGCCGACGGACTCGCCGCAGCCTCAGGCACCGGCCCCGCCTCAGCAACTGGCACCGTTTCAGGCACTGGCACCGTTTCAGGCACTGGCACCGTTTCAGGCACTGGCACCGCTGCAGCACCCGCCGCAGCAGCCTCAACGGCAGGACTGACGGCAGCAGCCACCGCAGGTTCAGAAACAGCCGCCATCGCCGCACCAGCCTGACCCGCAGGCTGAAACGTCTGGTACTTGTCGGCACCGCCGTCACCACAGCCCGCCAGCAAAATCACACAGCCCGGCAGTAAAACTACACAGGCCGGCAGCATAAAACCAGACTTCAACACACTCACGAAAGCCCTCCCACCAGAAATCAGCCGCGAAAAAACACGCCCGTTCCGGCTGCACCCCGCCACGTCAGACCGCAAGCCGGCCATCCGCGACTGGGAAATTATCAGGTTTTCAGGGTGAAATGACCAGCGAAATCCCCTCGCCAGCTTCAAAAATCGGCGTGCCCTGGAGTACGCGGGAATGGAATCACGTCCCGGATGTTCGTCATCCCCGTAATCAACAGCACCGCACGCTCCAGACCCAGACCAAAACCCGCATGCGGCACAGTCCCGTATTTCCGCAGATCCGTGTACCACCAGTAATCCTCCGGATTCAGATGACACTCGCCCATCCGCTGCACCAGCACGTCCAGACGCTCCTCACGCTGACTGCCACCAATGATCTCCCCCACACCCGGCACCAGCACGTCCATCGCCCGCACAGTCCTGCCGTCGTCGTTGCAACGCATGTAAAACGGCTTCAACGTCCTCGGATAATTAAACAGAATCACCGGCTGACCAAAATGCTCCTCAGTCAGAAAACGCTCGTGCTCCGTCTGCAGATCACTGCCCCACTCCACCGCATAATCAAACTTCCGGCCACTCTTCTGAATAATCTCAATCGCCTCCGTATACGGCAGACGAATGAAATCCTTCGCCCGAATCGTCTCCAGACGAGACATCACAGCGGGGTCAATCCGCTGACTGAAAAACTCCATGTCCTCAGCACAATGCTCCAGCACATCACTGACCATCGTTCGAATAAACGACTCCGCCAGCGCCATGTTGTCGTCCAGGTCGTAGAACGGCATCTCCGGCTCGACCATCCAGAACTCAGCTAAATGTCGAGTCGTATTGCTGTTCTCGGCCCGAAATGTCGGACCAAACGTGTAACAGTCACCAATCGCCGTCGCGTACGTCTCCGCCTCCAGCTGCCCGCTCACCGTCAATGACGCCGGCTTGCCAAAAAAGTCCTGCTTCCAGTCAATCGACTCGATCTGCTTGCGAGCCAGCATGGCCAGATCCAAAGTCGTCACCTGAAACATCTCACCAGCACCCTCACAGTCCGAAGTGGTGATAATCGGAGTATTCAGGTAGAGGAAACCACGGTTCTGAAAGAACGAATGAATCGACCAGCTAATGCGGTTACGCACCCGAGCCACCGCGCCAAAGGTGTTCGTTCGAGGACGCAAATGCGCAATGTCACGCAAAAACTCAAACGTATGCCCCTTTTTCTGCAGCGGATAGGTCTGCGGATCCGCCGCACCCAGCACCGTCAGACCCGTCGCATGCAGCTCAATCCGCTGCCCCTTCCCAGGTGACTCCTGCAACACACCGTCCACAGATACACTCGCACCCGTCGTCACACTGCGGATCGACTCCTCATACCCCGGTACCGAACTCTCAACCACAATCTGCAGATTCTTCATGCAGCTGCCATCGTTGAGCTCGATAAATGAAAAACCGTTTTTGGAATCCCGGCGAGTCCTCACCCAGCCACGAGCATTACTGGTGGTGCCCGGCTGCCCGTCACGCAGCAGGGTCGCAATTCGAGTCACTGGCATCGCTTCGCTTCCAAAAAATCCCGCGGCATCAGGCACACAGCCCGCACTTCTCTGCCACCATAATCATCCCCAGGAAGGGCGTTTAGAGCAAGCCAGAACAATTCTCGAGATCCACAGCACGGCAGATCCCCCCGCCCCCCGCCGCTCCCCCTGACCACTCCCCTCCCGGACAACCGCCCGCAAGCAAACCCCCGGCGGTTCAGGGCAAAATCAAGCAACAGCACGAAACCCCAAAAAAAACATCACCCCAAAAACCTCGCCTCGTACTCGTACTCGAAAAACGACCGCTAACCACTAATCCTCCCCTCGCCCCCGTGAAACGGGGGAGAGGGGTCGGGGGTGAGGGGGCCACAGCCACCCTGGAATGCTGCAGTTAAGACGGTCAAATTCGCACTCCGCTGTGCTCGGGCTGGAAAGCCCGAGCCACGTAGTCGCCACCGGGCGAACCC
>Ga0169931_10009215_pt1 | contig 14278 bp, 15 predicted proteins | sample Kivu_15m_20L_FD_129675 | JGI IMG/M metagenome (GOLD analysis project Ga0169931, IMG submission 129675) | Freshwater microbial communities from Lake Kivu, Western Province, Rwanda to study Microbial Dark Matter (Phase II) - Kivu_15m_20L... | ecosystem: Environmental > Aquatic > Freshwater > Lake...
ACGCTACCACCTGTATGTGTCACTCGCCTGCCCATGGGCGCACCGAACGCTGATGGTGCGTGCGCTAAAAGGTTTGGAGGATGTGATCAGTGTCGATGTAGTCCACCCCTACCTGACGGATAAAGGCTGGTCATTTGATACCGACTTCGACGGCGCTACCGGGGACCGTGTGGGTGGCCAAGGATTTTTACAACAGATTTATCGAGCGGTCTCGCCAGATTACGCTGGCGTGATCACCGTGCCGGTGCTCTACGACAAACAACTCAGCACCATCGTAAACAATGAGTCAGCCGAGATTATTCGTATGCTGAATACAGAGTTTAACGACTAAGCCAAACACCCCGAGCTCGATCTCTACCCGCACAATCTTCGCAGCCAGATCGATGAATTAAACGCCTGGATTTACCCGAGTATCAACAACGGTGTATACCGCAGTGGTTTTGCGCAGAGCCAGCAGGCACATGATGCTGCTGCAGATGAATTGTTCGATGCACTGGATCGCGTCGAAGACCTACTTCAAGATCGGCAGTATCTGTGTGGCGATACGCTCACCGAAGTAGATGTGCGCCTGTTTCCGACGCTAATTCGGTTTGACGCCGTGTATCATACTCACTTCAAATGCAATCGACAATTAATTGCGCAATATCCAGCCATGCACAGGTACATGGGACGCATCTATCACCTGCCAGGTATCGCTGAAACGATCGATATGGAACACATACGGTTTCATTATTTTTTCTCTCATCGGCATATCAACCCGACTGGGATCGTGCCTAAGGGGCCCGACATACTTGGCGCGCTTCAGAACGTATTGCAGTAGATCGCTTGCGGCGTTGGCATCCCTTGCAGAGCGCGCACTGGCCCATAAGCAAGATCTGTTTCGCAGGCGGACTGTATGCAGTGCGAATTCCCCGATACACCCTTGCCGTAAGACTTGCACAGTCTTCGGTGCTGCCGCCTCTCCATTGATCTAATGAGATACGTTCTGCGAACGTAGATCATTAAGCCGCGACACCAATAATGACGTTCGCCGCTTCAATCACGGCCATTAAAGCCTGTTGCGGCTTCAAGCCAAGACGCGCCGCGTCGTCATTTTTAATCGTGCACGCCAACTGCTGCCCATCTTCCAGCAGCACGATCACCTCGGTTCGGCTAGCGCCTGCGTTGATTCGATGAACCGTCACCGCAAAACAATTACGTGACACGTCGGCTATGGTGCGCTCGGGTAGGTCTAGCTCAATTGCAGAAGCTTTAATCAGCGCAAACACCTTGGCGCCAATATCCAGCTTCAAATCGCGCGCGCTTTCGTGAGTAATACTTGAGGTGAGCTGCAGTTTTTCAGTGACCATCAGCGTCACCTCATCATTGACGGGCCCCTGCAACATCGACACGATGATCCCGGCGAACTGATTGCGTGCGCTGGTTTTCATGGCGATTTCAGTTTGTGCGGCGTAATTTGAATCGATGCTGTTGGCCAGTTTGTTGAGCCGGCTAATGAATCGAGTGTGCTCAGCTTGAATCAGCAGGAAGTTTTCCAGCAACTGTTTGCCGCGCGGCGTGAGTCGCGTCTTGCCACCGCCCTTACCCCCTGCTTGTCGCTCTAAAAGACTTCTACCCGTGAGCTGAGTCATCTGCTCAATCGCATCCCAAGCGCCCTTGTAACTGTAACCCGCAATTTTTGCTGACTTGGTCAGATTCTCCGTCAGGCTGATTTGCCTGAGCAGCTCAATGCGCTTGGCGTTAGCGAGCAGCGTCTCACCAAAACGCAATGTCAATTCGGCATCCAGCTGGTATCGATTTGCGCTCATTGTTTTTTCATGACTATACAAAATATGCTTAAGTATACCTTCAACTATTCAATCAAAGAACGTCTTCCTATTTACATTTTAAGTTATTGAAAATAAGACGCTTTTTAGAAGTAGAAGAAAAATTTGTTGACAGACCAAAATTGATCAACGATATTCTGTCAGAATATTTGAAAGTAATTTTCAATTCGAATACGGATCATTTAATTAATCTTTTAATATGAAATTTCAAGAATTTCCTCGAAAAATCGCAATATACCTCGCCACACCAAGCCTATTAGCGTTAAGTAGCTTGGTATATGCTGGTGACGATGTCAAAGTCTTGCTTGAGATCCTGCTTGAGAAAGGCGTCATCACACAAGCGGAGTTCGACCAAAAACTAAAAGCCGCGCGAGAGAAAGAGGAAATACGCGCCTTCAACGAAGCGCAAGATATTCGCCGCGCCAACCGCGAAATCGACAAGCGCGCTGAGGACGAGCGCAAATTCAAAACGCAAATCTACGGACAGGTATCCGCTGGCTATTACCAGGCGTCGAATATGACTTCGGCCAACCTCGACGCGTCGGGCATGAGCGACCAACCCAAAGGAAATAACCGGGTGGGCTTGAAAGTCTCGCGTGAACTGAACTCGGATAACACCGTGATGGTTACGCTGGAATCAAACTTCTCGGCGCGCACTGGTGCGATTGGTAGAGACTCGGCGGGGTATGGCACGGCAAATAGCAACAGCCCAGGTGCGACTTTATTTGATCGAGAGGCTAATGTGCGCTGGATCTCGAAAGAGTACGGCACCTTCATTCTTGGCCGTGGCCCGAATCTACAGAATGATTTATCGAGTGGGTTCGACTCTCGCCAAAACTGGAACTTCGGTGGCCTCAAGCCCATCGGTCGCTACGTGGGGTCGCACAGCGCCAATGGTATCAACCGTGCAGACAAACTATTCCGCTACATTTCACCCGCTTGGAATGGGTTCAATCTAGACACCGGCGTCTCGTTCGGTAGTGTCGCCGGGAACGAAGAAAAAGGTACCAACTTCTATGTTGGTGGCCGCTACAAGAATGGCAATTTTGAAGCCGGCTACAACCATGCAGAGGTCCGCCTGGGCGGCACGAGCTCAAGCAGCACGCCCACCAGCCAACAGAATGTAAACAACCGAGTGGATTTTTTCGCTGCCAAGTACACGCTGGATCAGATCACCGTCAATGCGGGCTACATCATGACGCGTAACCCGGATGACCCCAATGCATTTTTTAACCGCAACGTTACCGGTGGCAAGGTGAATGCAAACACCTGGTTTATGGGCGCCGTATACCGATTTACTCCGCAACTGAGTTGGAATTTTGGCTATTACTCGGTCGACGATCGAAACAATCAAATCTCATCAGGCAGCAGCCAGAATCTGAATAATGACGTGCAGATGTTCGCGACTGGCCTGACCTACTCACCGTTCAAGGAATGGGATTTCTTCGTTGACTATGTCACAGCCAAACGGCAGACGGGCGCGACCGGCGCGTTCACCATCTACGATAAGTGGGGGCCAGACACTGGCATTCCCTGCGCTTCCAGCACAGGCGCAGGTTGCTCGGAGAGCAAATCAAACCAGACAGGCGTATCGGTCGGTGCGCAGTACAAGTTCTGATTCGTGTAATCGCAAACGTAAGATTAATTTTTTAGTGAATTTAAATGGGACTATCCTCGATGAAAATCGATATGTATAAATCACTCCGCATCAACGCGTTGATAACCTTCCTCAGCGCCATGTTGATCTCTGCATCGATACAGGCAGCCGAAGTCAAAGTGGCTGTGGCTGGAAACTTTGCCCAGCCGATGAAAGATATCGCTGCCGAATTCGAGAAAGACACCAGCCACAAAATCAATCTCACGCAAGGCGCAACTGGCAAGTTTTATGCGCAAATCACCAACGGCGCGCCGTTTGAAGTTTTTTTATCTGCGGATGACGAAACGCCCACCAAGCTGGTGAAAGAAGGCAAGGCAGTCGCAGGTACGCAATTCACCTACGCCATTGGCCGCTTGGTACTGTGGTCGCCCGATGAGAAATTGGTTGATCAAGGCGGCGGCGTGTTAAAGACAGACAAATTCAAATTCCTCTCGATTGCCAACGCCAAAGTCGCCCCGTACGGGCGTGCGGCGGTACAGACCATGCAGAAGCTCGGTGTGCTGACCGCTATTGAACCACGCGTCGTGCAAGGCGAGAGCATCACTCAAACGCATCAATTCGTCACCACCGGAAATGCACAGCTTGGGTTTATCGCGCTATCTCAGGTGTGGGATAGCGGCAAAATAAAATCTGGCTCAGCGTGGATCGTGCCGGAAGATATGCATGAACAACTGAAGCAAGACATCGTGCTGCTGAATCAGGGCAAAGAATCCAAAGCCGCATTGGCGTTGGTGGAGTATCTGAAGTCAGATAAAGCAAAGAAGATTATTGATCGGTATGGTTACAAGCTTCAGTGAACTGAGCTAACCCTTGCTATGACCTGACGAATGATCAAGTCAAGCAGGCTTTGGATGTCTTGCTGCGAACCAGGCAAATCATCGTTGACCGCGCTGATCAAGTCATGCGCGCTTTAAGGATTTTTGAAACCGGTAAAGCGAACTTCGCGGACTGCTTGATCGAGCGAACCGCTTCCTCGGCTGGCTGCGAACAAACTTTAACTTTTGATGTAAACGCTGCTAAGCACGCGGGAATGACGCTCATCGAGTAGACCCCATTCCGGCGTGCTCCAAAAAATGCCCGCTAAATTCGACCGAGGGATTCGAATCATCTCTGAAACCCAAGCGCCAAAGCCAGTTTTCAAATCTGGCCCGCGACCCGTATCCGCATTTATATCCTCACAGAAGTGCCTATCAGCATCGGTTAGTCCACCAGCCCAAACAAAACCAAGGCACTGGACATTTGTATCACTCAGTGTCATAGTTACGCTGTGCGCCGCGTTTTCAAAACTCGTCATTTCAACCGCTGGATGCGGAAGACTGAATTGACGAACCCTGCTCTCTGCAAGGCAGTCGCCGAGATGGCGGATGGCTTGATCGATGCCGATCTCGGCGGCGATGTGCTGAAAAAACGGGTCGCCCTGCCCGGAAGAGGAAAAAGTGGCGGGGTTCGTACGTTAGTCGCTACCCGACGAGGCATACGATGGTTCTTCGTGTTCGGCTTCGAAAAAAATGATCGTGCAAACATCTCGGATGTCGAATTGGAGGGATTACAAGTACTCGCCTCAGACCTATTATCGAGGACAGGGCGCCAACTTGATGAGGCGGTCGAAGAAGGCGCCCTACTGGAGATTTGCCATGACTATAAAAAAGAAGGCTAAGAGTCAAATTCTGGAGGCAGTGCATGAGACCGCTGCTGATCTTCATCGCTTGGGCTTTATCGACAAACGGAAAATGCAAAAGTACGAGGCTTTATGCCTTGAGCCTATTCCTGCCTATGACAGCAAAAAAATCCGTGCATTACGCGCGCACTTACAGGTCAGTCAGGTGGTACTCGCTGCAGTACTGAACACAAGCCCTTCGACGGTTCGCAAATGGGAAATCGGCGAGAAGCAACCAAGCGGGCCATCGCTCAAGCTGTTAAATCTGATTGAGCGCAAAGGGCTGGAGGCAGTGCTTTGACAAAACGCCCACTAGCTTCAGCGGGCGTTTCATCTATGGACCGAGGGATTCCTATCATGGCTCAAAACCCTTAATTAATGCTAATTATTGAATTCGATCTTCGCCTTTTACCCGCATTTTTACCCTCACGCCCGCGCGGTCACCGGTCGCCGGCCGCTGGGTCTTACAGGCTTTTTCCGCGCGAAGCTTTTCCGGTTCAGCAAGGCTTAGTGGTTCGATTCCCACCGATCCGCCGAAGCAGACCCACCCCTCCATCAAATTCCTGCCAGCCAGACCCCACCGTACCCCCACCCCCCAAGTTTTTGCGCGGGTCCCTCCGGCGAGGTATACACACTAATCTGCAAGAACGAGCAATGAATCGTTGAACTTGGGCCATCCGGCAACGCAGGAGTGCTAAACCGAATACACCGTTCAATCGCAATATTGATACCCTCTGCTACGACAAATGTCTCTGTTTACTCTATCGGAAAAGGATCTATCATGTAAAAGCTTTTCTCTATCGTCTTGCTCTTTTCTTCGGCGATTCTCTTCCGCTTCACGCCTAGCATGCTGCCTCTCCTGTTGTCTCTCACGGATATCTCTTAGTTCTCGCTCGTAGTCGTCTCGGGAATATCGATCTTGGGCAAAGCCGAACGGCATCAGGAAAAAAAGAGCAGCGATAAACATATTTTTCATAAAAATCTCCCACATTGCTGGGTCAGGTTTAAGCCAGCTAAATGCTTGTAACTACGAATAAAACGAACCCCAAAAAGCGTAACTTGTACCCTCAAATCGAAGGCAATAGCACCAATCCTTTTAGGATTAAGTTACTTACCGACCAAGATTTGATTACTATTTCCTATCAACTGAGGCTCTTGCTTGCGGCTCATCATCCCGGCCTGTCGGCCTACGTTCTCAACAAGGTAGGCTTGCATCTCCCCAAGGGTGATACGACCATCTTTATTGGCATCTGCCTCACCTTCCATGCCTTTCATGAGGTAGTAACTGAATATACCGTGCTTCAGGTCGGGGCTACTACTTGAAATCTGATCAGACTGACTTGCAGCGATAACGGTGAAGTTATCCGGGAAAAGCTTTTTATCTGACTTCAATACAACCGGCCTTGCGCTGGCGATAAGAGTCTCACCGCTACGAGCTTGTCCACTATAACAAGCATCCATGAAGACGGTGACAGATTTGGGTTTGGTGGCCTGAATATCTGAATTAATCTCTTGAAACTGGATCGACGTTCTTGCAATGAAATCACGATCTGCTCTTGGAGGGAGTAGATATAGACCCTGACCGTCTTGAGTAGGAAGCCCATGGCCACTGTAGTAGACGTAGACGTCCGTTGTGGATTTAACCTTGCTCGGCAGCCATGTCTTGAAGGCTTTTATAATTTCAACCTCTTCTGCATCGCCATCAACCAGAAGCTTGATATTCTCGGGCTTAACCCCTAACGCTCTGATTGCATAGTCATAAAATACTCTAGCGTCATCGTTGGCAAAGTCCGCCTTCGGTAAGCTCTTGTAATCGGCAATACCGATGATGATAGCGACGGCATCCCGGTCTGATTGACGCTTTATGGCCGATGGATTTAGTTGCGCGTAACTTGCCTTCGATACTGCCAATGCTCTCGAGACAGATATTGATTTCGTCGCTAAATTTCCCTTGGTATCTGTGACGACAATTCTGAGATGTGCTTCCCGGCCTACCGGAGCCAACCTTTTTATCAAGTAGCTTCCATCACTACGAGGGCCAAATTCTTCCTCATTGATCTTCAGTGAGGCAGTAGCAGATTTTGTTTCGATGCTGACGACAAAATCTCCGTAAACCGTAGGCTCCGTATGCGAGACACTAAAATTCTTCAGCAGAATTGAAATATCGTCATTCCCATTGATTGGGCTCTCATTGGACCGAAAACTACTGACGGGAATCGGAGCTAGACTAGCAAGTCTAAGCCGCTCAAGGTCTACTGGCTCGTATGAGACGAACTTATCGTTAAGCCATGAGCCCTCTACTTTTTTCGAATCTTTTGCGCTCGAGAAAATACCTTTCCCATGTTTTTTCCCCGATAGCATCTCACCTTCGTATTTTTCGCCCGACTTTTCATACTCGACTGTCACATATCCTGAAGGAAAGCCATGCTTGAAATCACCATCAATCAAAGTTGATGCAGAGAGGTTTCGCATAACACCACGCCCATTTGGGGTCAAATACAAGCTTTCGCCCGTGTAGACAGATTTGTTTTTGTAAGAATCTTCCATTTCTACGATACCAAAAAACTGACCAAAGTCTCTGGCATCACCTCTAAATTCGGCAGCACCGGTCTTGTATGAGCACTTCCCGGTAAAAAACCCTTTTGGCTCACCAACAGAAAATTTGCCATTAAAAAAACAGGTTGAGCCATCAGGCCAAATGTATTGAAGCTCTCCTGATCCGCTTACATCACCACCATCACAGCCGCCATTCCATTTTGCTGAAGACTGCTGTGTTAGTGCCAAAGTCTCGGGGTAGACATAAATATTGAGGTTGCAGTTTGTCGGCTTGGTTCGGATTTGAACATGGCGAAGCCACTTTGGCATGTTCGTTTTTTTGCTCTTGCTAGCAAATGGAGTCGAGCCAACAAATTCCCCATCCTCCCAGTATCCCTCTCGCCGGCTCTGATTATTTTCTGAGTATTCGAGGCCCGCCCCATGCGGTTTATCCTGCTTCCAATTACCGATGTATACATCACCATTCTTCCTCCTAAGTACACCTTTCCCGTCCTTTTTCCCGCCTTTAAAGGCACCCTGATACTCGTCTCCGTTGGGCAAAGCAAGCTTACCCTTGCACTCATGCCAAAGATCAGAGCTTTGTCCTGTGCATGGCGCTAATGTAGAAATTTCTTGAGCAACCAATAAGCCGTAAGGAGTCATCAGTACGATCGCAGCCAATTGCGTAATGAAAGATCTTCTCTTTACTAGTACTTTTTTCATCATTTTTCTAAAATGCGCGGTAGTTATTTTTCCCTGCTAAGAATCTCTCCCAAACAAGCGGCATACTCATCAGTACCCTCCGAAAATCCAAGATTCTTACATTGTTGCTTAATTTGATTAGTTGATAGGTTGGGACGCGCTCGCTTAACATTTGTAAAAACCTTTTGTGGCTCACGGACCGAAACACTATTCATTTTTTCTTCAAATATCGGCCTTTGAAAATCATAGTTATGTACTAGCGTATTGAATCTGATTAAAAATGTATCTTCTTTATCAACCAATAGGTAGCTCAAATACTTCATCTCTAAGTTAGTACCATTTACTAATTGAGTTCCCCAAGTTTCGTACTGAGCAAGCTGTGACCCGTTTATCTCTATAATTTTTACCTCACTTCTTTGTGGATTCTTTAAGATAGATTCCAAAAGCGAGTTTGTAGTCTCGACATATTTTGAAGGGTCTTTGATATAGCTAGATTTAATACTACTTACCAAGAAGCCAGCATTGATAGTGTGATTAACTTTAAAAATAATGACGCCAGACTTCTTGAGGTCGTCTGAAATCTTCTCATCGACCCATTCTGGTCCCATATCGATTGAAATTCTAAGCTTTCCATCTGGTTTTTTCACAGAAACATTCTGCTGATTGTTCCCGGTACCCGCTACAGAACTATTGACTGAGGCATTTTGCTTATCGTTTGGCGGCTCAACGGCATAGCCTTTATCCTCCATACATTCTTTAAAAATTTTTCTCTGCAGCCTTTTTTCGTCCTCAATGGCAAGAGGTGCGCCTATTATGGTCATTCCCGCGATGAAGGCGCCCGCTTGTCTCTCTTTTGTGTTTGCAGCCTCAAACGCTTTTACCTTGCAGACTGCCATGTCGCTGTCACGCTGCGTCACGGATTGGCCATTGACTGGGAATACAGTTCCTAAGTCAAACGTGCCACATCCGAACAAAAGAAGTGAAATAGGAATAAGTCCAATTAACTTGATCTGACTGAAATAAGATTTTTCCATGGCGTTCCTCAAATTAGTGGGCGAAAGCGAACAATAAGGCAGTCGGTTGATGAGGAAAATGGCACTACTTAAAATGGGGCTTCACCAGACATAGGATAGAGATTATGAAAGAAATAACTTTATTGCTTGTAACCGCAGGTAGCAAGATATCATGCCTCCGGTGCACGGCAATGTCCAAACGGAGCGGCGAGCAATGCAAAAAACCGGCGTTGAAGATGAGCCGAACCCAGAAATGTGAGTTTCACGGCGGACGTAGCACCGGACCAAAAACTCAGGCGGGCAAAGACAGGCAACGCGCTGCGGTTATCAAGACGGAGAATTACACAAAAGAGGCGATGGAAGACAGAGCGCGCAGTTTCCGTGTGCTGGCCGGGCTGGAAGACGCTATGTACGTTTTAAATATGACAACCGCCCCTCGGACTCGGGGTCGGAAGCCGCTGGGCTACGTTGCGCTGAAGACAGTCGAGGATGTCGTGAAGTTCGCGCTAGACAATCCGCTGCACTTGCCGGAGGGAGCGGACGGGCATCAAAAATAATTGTTCTATGTGACCCATGGACGGGGGGGACTTTCGTAGGTTTTGTAGGTACCCCCCTAACCCATTTTTTCACCACTTTTATTAGAATCAAGCAAAAAACGAGGTAGGGGGGTACCAACGAAACCTACAAAAGGTCAGCCGTCGCCAATTGGTTTAGCTGATATCTCGTCGAGGGCCGTCCGGTACTTCGAATCTCCGTCTCGGTCAACCACCCGAACTCCACCAACGCATCAATTGCCGCCTGAGCTTGTTCCTTACCAGATAAGCCAGACCAGCATTTATGCACTAGCGTTCTGCAAGTGAACCCATCGGCAAGTTCGCCCTTCAATAAACGCTCAGCTAGAAGCCTTACTGCCCCAAAGTCATGGCCAGATGCAGAAGCGTAAACGCGATTAGCGTGATCTCTCAGGTACTGTGCGAATTCTATGGATCGGGTAAGACACGCTTCACAGACAGGACCCTCATGCCCATCCAGCAGATGAAATAAAAGCGCCAAAGCAGGAATCAAGCTTCGGTATTTCGCAAAATGACTCTGCCGGGCTGCATCTAACGTACCATTGGCCAATAGCTTTTCGTTTGCCAGTAACCAGTCATTGAATAGCGGCTGCGCATCTGTTGAAAAATGCAGAAGTTGTGCGCTACTGAAAAGGGATACTGCTCCCGCGAGCTTCGACTCGGCAAGCGTTGAAAGCCTCATAAAAGCCTGATGGAATTGATCCATGGCAGCTTTATCAGGCTTTCGGTCCACGGATTTAATATCTGTTAGTTGATCAGGCCAGACAAGTAGCTGGAAGCGTTGTAACAACCCGTCGTTCTTTGAACTGCCGCGCTGAGCAAACTTGACATATCCACGTATACGATCTGGTTGAAAACCGCCGAATAAGCTAAGGCAATACCGAGATAACGTCACAGACCCACGCCCGATCCGGTCAAACGAATAACTACCGTTTCCACTCCACCCGGTCAAGAAAAAGCCACGCGCAGCCTCCTGACCCGCTGTGTCTAATGACTGTATTAGACCAGACAACTCATCCCCAATCACCAGCACCCCACGAGGATTGGCTTCCAAAATAGTGCCTAGTGCCTGATATGTCGTATCGTGGGCGAAGTACCGTTGTCGCTTTGGTTCGACTGGAGGTGGTGGTTTTAGTCCTACACCCTTGTTCTTCTTCCACGCCGCAATCGCCTCTTCGTATTGCCCTAGTTGTAGCTGATAGGTTTGCATTGCTTGTGCGTGTTTCTGGGCAGCGATGTCGTCAAGGTGCTGTAACGGTTTGTGGGCTTGCTGCACTGCTGGTGATTTTTTGCTCCCCGGGTCACCCACGATGCCACCCCACAAAGCGGGATAGACCTCCCAAGTCTCGTCAACCGCCCGGGGGAAGATACCAATCTGATTACCGATAACTGAACCAGCGGCAGCCAACATACTTATCACCACATAATCAATCGGGCATTGCAGTCTGTCAGCCAGATCCACGGCAGCATCACGTATCACCGAGGGCAAACTACTAGGGTCGAGCTGGGGTACTGGTAGGAGTTCTGGGGGTAGCTTCTGGGGTAGCTGACAAACACTCTGCACAGGCTCGCTGCTATAGAGTCCTAGAAACTGTTTTAGCTGGTGAATGTTGAATAAGTACCCATGCGAATGGTGGCACTTGAATCCGCCAATTGGGTACTGTTCACTTGGCTCAAAGTATGCAGCACCATCGTCTACCATGTTCGTATGTTGATTTACCCATGGGCACGTAATCTCATGCCTCCCCGGACCGTTAGGTCGCTTGTATAGGCTCTTCTCCTTGAGCGCAGCGATTACTACAAGACCATCAACGTTAGGCTGGTCATTCGATTCGTTTCTGCGTTCAGGATTCTGCTTTGGTGCTCTCGCTGGCTTACTCGGTACTGCGCTCAGTGATAGTTTTTCAGACAGCTCACCTATGCTGTATTTGAGATCGGGGTTCCATTGCGTCAGCCGACATCTTGGAGAGGGATCACCGTACTTTGGCCGGCCATTAATCGCTACAGGCATTCTCATCCACCGCGCCGCCGCACCCGTTGCACCCGGATCACACAGACCAGCGTTGATGAGTTGCTGCTTTAATTGCTCGGTCATTTGAATATCGGTGATCGGCTCCTCGAAGATATAGCCGTACTGATAATTACCCGGGCTGGTTTCGATAGACCACGACGGCATACAACCTGACAGACGCTCCGGATCAATTTTTTTCCCAATATCGTCAAGCATGATCGCGTGAACTGAGACTGCGAGCTTCTTTTGTGCACGATAGGCGCCAGATTCGTCGGGTTGATAAAGGGCTGGTAGGCAGTACCAGTTTGCCTCTGCGTCTCGCGTGTCACATGGCCATGCCCTCGGATACCATCCGCTTCCATCTGGGTTACCGTGCTTTACACAGACGAGTGAGCGCCCAGCGCCTGAAACCTCACCGAAAATACCGGCAATAAAATCATCATTTGTGACGGTAGAAAGATCGATTGATTTGCGCTGAATTTTATGCCAGTCCTCAGTGTGATCAACACCATCATCATCAACCCAATCTGTTGGATCATATTCAAACGGATCAAAACCCTCAAAAGCAAAATCGAAGTCTTCGCTCATTTGATTTCTCCAAAGTATTCGTAGGAAAAATCAGCAGCCTTGGCACCTTCGATCACTGCCTTCCCAGCGTGAAACAACGGGCCACGTTTTGTCAAAGCCACGACAAAGATTGGCATTGTATGAAAATGCTCACACTCACTGAGAACACTACGAAGAAGCTCATTGTCATGTGCTGCACTTCTTTCAATGACCTCTGTTACCAGACACTGTCTTATGTGGCGATCTGCCACGTCATAGTTAGTAAAAAAATCTGTCGAGTTCATCACATCTCCGCAGTAGGGACGCGGGAAGCCAAAGTAGTTACCACCTACTAGCCGTAACTTTCCGAACTGGTTATGCCCCATCACGATAAAAATCACGTTACCCAACCCTGATGGCGGGGGCGATGTCCAACTTGCTATCTGTCCGTGATACGCGAAGACCGGAAACATCGGGGCGTAGCGCGACAATGCCCGAAAAAACAGCTTGATGCCGCCGTTGCAATAGATCCAGCGATAGAGTGGCTCTGGACGATACCCGGGGAACGACGAATTCTCCTTTGCAATCTGGAACTCATCTTGGAATAGATTCGGCTTCGACTTATCAAGCCACGGTGAATTAATGACCCAGCTAGGTGTGCTGCCTTTAAATAACAAAGTGTTCATGCGCCCTCCTGTATAACACTGTCCTTGCGATCAATAATCCAGCGATCGATGTCTTGCTCAAGCCAACCGACAGCGCGGCCGCCGGGTATGAGTCTGAAGGGTTTCGGAAATTGGGAACGCGCGATCATGTCGAACAGCTTTGCGCTGCTGACTTGTAACTTTTTGCATACCTGTGCGTGACGAATTACCTGAAGAGACGCAGTCGCATTAGATGCGGCCGGCCCAGTAAGCTCTGTTTTTGCCATCGTTGATCTCCGAAGAAGAAACAATGGCTATTTTCCAGATAAGCAGGCTCTCCGTAAGAGGGGGATAAGTGATGCCTTATACCCCCCCGGGGATGAATGGCTCGAGTTGGATTGGTAATTCGTGGTTTTCTTTAATCATTTTTCGTATTGCCTTACCCCTTTCAGATTTCAAATCGGATTCAATCGTACTAATTGACACATGGTGCGAATCAGCCGCTTTCTTTATCGCTTCGCGCTTAGTCAATCCCTCACCACCTTGCTTCAATGGCAGACGCATAATTTCAACGTCGTAAACGCGTTGCTCAATCGTGTCAGTTTTAGGTCTATTAGCCGCATTCTTGACCCCCATTATTTCGTCGAACTTCTCGCCCTCTGCAAGGCGCCTAAACAATTTCGCTAATCCAGCTTTCTCCTCAGCGCTTAGCAAATCTCTCTCAATCTTCGCTGCAATAACGCGAAGCGGTAACCTCAATGGGTACGGTTTACTTTTCATATTTTTATTTGACACTCGTTATTTGCCTGATCTGAAAAATATTCCCCTTCAGTTGATGATCAATATAGTTCGCCCACCACTGCATCATCCTAGCGCGCTGCTTGATATACGTAGCGTGGTTATATGCTGCTGATACCGCGTTGCGCTCTTGATGAGCCAGTTGAAGCTCGATGTGGGCGTTGTCGAAACCTTGCTCGTGCAGAATCGTTGAAGCCAAGCCCCGAAAGCCGTGACCTGTCATCCTGCCCTTGAAACCCATCCGCTCCAGCGCCTTCAAGATGGTGTTGTTCGACATCGGCTTGCCATGATTTCGCTCACCCGGGAACAGTAGTTCG